>JACCDS010013130.1_pt1 | contig 13425 bp, 12 predicted proteins | sample 7446441 | NCBI WGS metagenome assembly JACCDS01 (sample SAMN15323445, study PRJNA562643) | freshwater metagenome | isolation source: river surface water | place: USA:Blue River Watershed | collected 2017-08-17
AGAGATAATAACAACAGCTGTTCTTGAACTTCTGTTTTTTACTATTTTACATAGTTCTATTCCATCACCATCTGGTAACATCCAATCTGTTAATACTAAATCGTAATTTCTAATATCAATAAAATATTCAGCATCTTTGTAATTTTCGGCAGTATCAACTTGATATCCAAAATCTGTAAGACCTTCTTGTAATGTTCTGTTTAGTGTAATTTCGTCTTCAATAATCAAAATTCTCATAATATTCCTTAAATTTAAGTTAAGTTTAAATTTTGCGGAATTGTATCATAAATTTTGAAAAATTTAAAGCTTTTTTAAGCTAAATTTCAAAATTTGTTCAACAATCAAGAATTTATTTAAATTAGTTAGAAATTAGTAATTATTTTACTCTTAAAATTAACTATTTATTAACTATGAATGGATAAAATATGCCAAATAAAAAATCCAAGGAAGATTATGAAAAAAATAGTGATAAGTTTAGTTGCATCTTTAGTTTTATCAACAGGATTAAGTGCAAATGATTATGGTTCAGTTGATGGTGAAGCAATTACAAAACAAGATATAGCTGTCGTATTACAAGATCCAAGAATTGATTTTGAAAAATTACCAGAAAATACTAAAAAACAAGTAATTGAGCAAATTGTTAATAGAAAATTAATTGCAAAAAATGCACTTAAAAATGGAATAGAAAAAGATCCTCAATATATTGAAGCTATTAGTGGTGTTAAAGAGGATATTGCACTTCAAGTTTGGCAAAAAAATGAGGTTGATAAGTTAAAATTTACAGATCAAGATAAAAAAGATTTTTTTGAGAAAAATAAAGAAAAATTTGTTATGCCAGAAATTTTAGAAGCAAGACATATCTTAGTAAAAACAGAAGCAGAAGCTAAATCTATCATTGCTGAACTTGATAAAGCTGCTAAAAAAGAGGATAAATTTAAAGATTTAGCAAAAGCTAAATCAACTGATGCAACTGCACAAAATGGTGGATATTTAGGAAAAGCTCCTGCTGATAAGTTAGTTCCTGAATTCACAGCTGGTGCAAAAGCATTAGCAAAAAATACATATTCTAAAACACCTGTTAAAACACAATTCGGTTATCATATTATTTATCTAATAGACAAAACAGAAGCTAAAACATTAACATATCCTGAAGTTGAAGGTAAAATCAATCAAATTTTAATTGGAAATGCATTTAGCAAAAAAGTTAAAGAGTTAACGGATGAATTAAAAAAAGATGCTAAAATAGTTATCAAATAAGGAGAGTAAAATGGGTGTATTAAGTATCGTAAATGCAGGTGTTTTAACAGGAAGTGAAGCAAAAAAACTTTTTGCTTACGCTAAAGAGAATAATTTTGCAATTCCAGCAGTAAATGTTGTGGGAACTGATTCAGTTAATGCAGTTTTGGAAGCAGCCGCAAAAGTTAAATCACCAATTATTATTCAATTCTCAAATGGTGGAGCTGGTTTTTATGCTGGAAAAGGTTTAAAAACTTCTGATGCTGCAGTTTTAGGTGGAATTAGTGGAGCAAATCATGTTCATACTATGGCAAAAGCTTATGGAATACCTGTAATTTTACATACAGACCATGCAGCTAAAAAACTTTTACCTTGGATTGATGGTTTATTAGATGCAGGAAAAGAGCATTTTGCAAGAACTGGAAGACCTCTATTTACTTCTCATATGCTTGATTTAAGTGAAGAGCCTTTAGAAGAAAATATAGAAATTTGTGTTGAGTATTTCAAAAAAATGAATGCACTTGATATGATGTTAGAAATTGAACTTGGAATCACTGGTGGTGAGGAAGATGGTGTTGATAACTCTGATGTTGATAATGCTTTACTTTACACTCAACCTGAAGAAGTTTGTTATGCTTATGAAAAATTAAAAGAGGTTGGTGAGAACTTCACAATAGCAGCATCTTTTGGAAATGTTCATGGTGTTTATAAACCAGGAAATGTTGTATTAAGTCCAAAAATTTTGGATAACTCTCAAAAATATATTCAAGAAAAATTAGGAACTTCTGCTCAACCAGTTGATTTTGTATTCCATGGTGGTTCAGGTTCATTATTAGAAGAAATAAGAGAAGCTATATCTTATGGTGTTATCAAAATGAATATTGACACAGATACTCAATGGGCAATGTGGGATGGAATTAGAGCTTATGAAGCTAAATATCATGGATATTTACAAGGTCAAATTGGAAATCCTGAAGGTGAAGATAAACCAAATAAAAACTATTATGACCCAAGAAAATTCTTAAGAGCAGGACAAGAGTCTATGATAGCTAGACTTGAAGTTGCATTCTCTGATCTTTGTGCAATTGAGAAAAATTAATATTTTAAGATGAAAAGACGAGAGTCTTTTTATCTTTTTATGACTATAGCTTTTTTAATTTTGCATAACCAATTTTAATTAGTTTTAATAATGGTGCTCTATATGATAAAAAAACATATTTTTTAATAATATAAGCCAAAATACCTTTTACATGAACAAGTCCGTATAAATTTCCAGCTGCATATTTCCCCCCAAGTGCTATTAGTATACCCTCTAGTTTTGGATTTGATTTAATTAAAGGTTTATTATCTAAGATATTTAAAATATTTTTCCCAGCAGTTGTTCCTGTAATTCTAGCTATAGTTACATTTGGAGGCATAATTTCACCCTTTTGATTTTTGATTTCAGCAATATCACCAACTGCAAAAATATTGTCATATTCATTTGTTTGTAAATATTCATTTACAAGAAGTTGTCCCCTTGAATTTTTCTCAACATCAAGTTTATCTGTAATTTTAGAAGCTTCAATTCCACCTGTAAATATTAAAAAAGAGTAGTTTATTTTTGTGCCATTTGATAAATAAGCATAACCATCTTCACATTTTTGTAGTTTTGTATTTGTGATTACATTTATTCCTAAAGATTTTAATCTTGCGTGTGACATACTAATTAATTTCTCGCCTAATCCCGGTAAAATGGTAACTGAACTACTAATAATTGAGATTTTTAGATTATTACATGAAAAATTTCCTCTTTTGAAAATTTCATTTGAGTTATATGCCATTTCAGCTGCTATTTCAACTCCTGATAATCCAGCACCAACCACAACTATATGCGTGTCATCACAAGTTTTTGCTTCATCTTTTATCTTTTTAAAAAGTTGATTTTCAAAGCTTTGTTTGAAGAACATAGCCCAATGAAGTTTTTTGATATCATGGGCATTATTAAGTCCTGCAATTGCGGTTGGAAAAAATGTTCTTGTTCCAGCTGCCATAATTAAATAGTCATAATCAACAATTTCTTGCTCTTCTGTGAATATTTTTTTTGTTTTTGTATCAATATCTTGAACTTTTAGGTTTTTGTATTCTAAATAGTTGTGTTGGAAACCTAAACATAATGTTGTTAAATCAATTGTTACATCTGCAATATTTGATTTATTTGCAATTAGGTCGTAAACTTCAGGTTGCAAGTTATGAAATGTATGCTTATCAATAAGTGTGATTTTTATATTTTTATTTTTTACCAATTCTTGTAAGGCATAAATACCTGCATATCCACCACCTATTATTACAACTCTTTGCATAAATAAATTCTCCATAGTAATTAAAAGTTTTCCAAATTATACAATAGGTATATAGCCCAATTATAGCGATTTCTAGGGCAATTTGGATTATCTTTGTAAGTTTTTATATGTTAGAATAATCAAAAATTTAGGTTATAAAAAATGAATATAAGTTTAATAAATAAGAAAATAAAAGATATAGATGTTTTGGTTGAAGTGGTGATCTTAAAATCTACTAATCATTTAGGAAAAAATGAAAAAGAGCTTCTTGATAATATATTTTTTATGAAAAAATCTTTTAATACATATTTTAATAGTTTGGAAAACAGATTATATGTTAGTTGTTTAAAACTAAAAAAAGAGAATATTAAAACGGCTTTTTATAAAGCAGTACAATTCCTAAAAAATACAAAAATAGACTCTTTTAAAATAGATATTATTCAAAATGAAAAAGAGCTAAATATAAAAGATATTGCTGAGGGTTTGATTTTTGGTAATTATGAATTTAATAATTATAAATCATCTAAATCTAAAAAAGATTTCCAAGTTTTTATATCTATAGAAAAATCAAAAAAAGATGAAAAGAAACTACAAAAACTTTTAAATGAAACTTTGATTATTTGTAATAGTATTGATTTTACAAAAGATATTGTAAATAGTACACCTGAAGATTATTATCCACAAATTATGGCTAATGATGCTATGAAAATTACTCTAAATGAAAATGTAGAGTGTAAAGTTTTTGATGAGAATTATTTAAAACAAAATAGTATGAATGCCATGCTTAATGTGGGAATTGCATCAAGACATGAAAGTAAACTTATTCATCTTTCATATAAGCCAAAAAATGTCATATCTAAAATAGTTCTTGTTGGAAAAGGTGTTACTTATGATACTGGAGGATTGAGTTTAAAACGAGAATCAGGAATGGTTTCTATGAAGTGTGATAAGGCAGGTGGTGCAAGTGTTATGGGTATTATACATGCCATATCAGCTCTTAAGTTACCATTTGAAGTACATGGAATTGTTGGTGCTGTTGAAAATATGATAGGTGGAAATGCATATAAACCTGATGATGTTTTAAAAGCTTCAAATGGAAAAACCATTGAAGTTACAAATACAGATGCCGAAGGAAGATTGGTTTTGGCTGATTGTTTAACTTATGCTCAAAAAAATATTGAGAATATTGATTATATTTTTGATTTAGCAACATTAACAGGAGCTAGTATAGGAGCATTTGGTGGATATACAACTGCTGTTATGGGATTTAGTGAAAAGTTAAAAAAGAAAATTGAAAAAGCTTCTAAAAAATCTGGTGAATTAGTAGGATTCTTACCTTTTAATGATTATTTAGAAAATAAGCTTGAGAGTAAAATTGCAGATTTTACAAATACAAGTTCAAATAAAAATGGTGGAGCAATTACTGCATCTTTATTTTTGAGTAAGTTTATAGAAGATAAATATAAGAAAAAATGGCTTCATTTCGATATAGCTGGTCCTTCATATAGACAAGAAAATTGGGGATATTACTCTTATGGTGCAACTGGAGTTGGTATTAGATTGTTTTTTAGATTTTTAGAAGATATAAAATAAATTTTATTTTATATCTTTCTCATAATTTGGATATAAATTTATAACAGTTCTTTCAAACTCTTCTTTAAACATGGTAAAATCTTGGAATTCTTTTGGTATAGGTTTATTTAGTATCTCATAAATATCTAGTCCTTGTTTTGCACTTTGTTTTAAAGTTTTATCCACATAATTTAAATATGAAATGGTTTCTTTTATTGGTTCTTTTGAAGTTGATGCGATACCATGTCCTGAAACTAAAATAGAGTAAGGTATTTTTTCTAACTCTTCAAGGGATTTAATCCAATCTTCAATATTAGCATGTGGCGTTGTAGGTGTTCTTTTATTGAAAACTAAATCAGAGGCATACAAAATTTTTGTATTTTCATCATAGATTGCAATATCACTTTTTGTATGACCATTTAGGTGTAATATTTTTAATTTATATCCATCTAAATCTAAAATTTGTGAAGTTAAAATTTGATTTGGTACTTTAATTTTCGTATCTTTCATAGCTCCTTGAATTATATTAACAAGATTTGTTATATATAAATCACCATTTTTTTCTATCTCTTCTTTTGTATATAAAGAAGCAAAAATATCACTTTGTAAAAAAGCATTATTCCCTAAAAAATGATCAGGATGATGGTGGGTTATAATCACATGTTTTATCGGTTTATTAGTGATTTGTTCAATTTGCTTTTTCATTTGATTTGCATATAATAATGAACTTCCTGTATCAATCAAAATTACACTATTTGGAGTAATAATGAAAGAACAGTTTACAATATCTCCACCATTTTCCTTTGAAAAATACTCCTCTTTTCCATAAAAATAGTAGCTATTTTCACTCAATTTTATAGGTTTTAATTGATAATCAAAATCCACACTTATAAGATTTGAAATAAAGATAATAGTTAATAATAGAGTTTTCATTTTGTTTGGTTAGTAAAATGATTACCATCTGTATCAAAAAACTCAATTTTATAATTTGAAGCTTTTGTTTTAGTCTCAAAAATAAATCTTGGGTTTTCACTAATAGCTGAATATGTTTTTATTTCACCTAAGTTTTTATTGTCTGCTTTTAGAATAATCTTATTTATATAAAATTCATTATTTCCAAAAACCAAACCTGTTTCCATAGGGTGAAAAATTGATGATTTTATTCTAAAAACTGCATCATTTTCAAAGCTATCAATTTTTATTTTTCCCAAAAGTTTTGCAAAATCAGTTTGACTAGAAGAAACACTAGCAACAGAACATCCTCCACCAAAGCTTTTTATGTTTGCACTTCCAATATGCCAAATATTTTTACTATCAAGTACTAAAGCTCTAATTGGTGTCTCTTGGGCAACTTTTATATTTAAAGAGATTAGTGGAAGTAAGTCATCCAATTTCATATCTACAACTACTGGAATAGGATTTAAATCAGCAAATAAAATCAGCTGCTTAGCATCTTTTATTTTTTTTGCATCTACTAAAATAGGAACTTGGATTGGATTATCAGCAAAGTTTGGAACTTCGATAGAAATATTTTCATCATCAAATATATATTTTTGATTATTTATTGTTGATTTTATAATATCATCAAAAGTTGGTGAAAATATTGGATTTTTACCATATAAATTTTCAATAAACAAAAACGAAAATATAAATAAAAATATATATTTCATGACAAATCCTTTATAGATTTTTTATTGTACAGCTCTTGCTATAGGAACTAAATAATCAACTCCATATTTATTAAAAAGTTCTTTTATTTCTCCATTTGAATAAGCATCATTTATAACATTATCAATATGATAGCTCAAATCTTTATAATTACTAGATGCTGCAATTGCAATATCCCAGTGTGATTTCATTTGAGGAATATTTTCTGTTATGTAGTATTTGTCTTGGTTATTCTTATAATCTAAAAGATACTGTAATTGCGATTGTAATCCAGCAATTGAATCAAGTTTTCCATCTTTAAAATCTTTCATTGCTTCTTCAAATTTCGCATAGTGTTTTATGTTCTTTCTAAGTATTCCATTCCCAAAACCAGATAGGTGTAAATCAGGAAGTGTATCAACTTCAACACCAACAGTTTGATAAGCAAAAATAGCTAAAGTATTTATTTTAGGAATAGTCTCTTTATGGGTAGCTATAATCCATTTTTCACTTTGATATGGAGATTTAATTGTAACTAAATCATTTTGTAAAGCACCAGTTGATTTATCTGTTAATCTCATATAATCATAGTCATAAGGAACCCTAAGCATAATATCTGCTTTGTTTTTATGTATAAGGTTCCCTTTCCAAATATTTGATCTTAAATCATCTGCTAAATTTTCACCAGTTGTTGCCGCAAAATTAAATATAGGTTTAACATCAAGTGATTCAGCTATTTTTTTACCTAAATCAACATCAATACCTTTTGGCTCATCATTTTCAACAAATGAATAGGGTGGAAAATTTTCATAAACTGCAATCACTATTTCGCCACTTGCTTTTATATCATCTAAACTTCTTGAGAACAAGTTAAGTGAAATTAACAGTGTTAATACAGATAATTTAAGAATATTTTTCATTTTATTTTACGTTAGCACTTACAGATAAAATATAAGCTCTAATTGCCCACATAGCTTCTTGGTTTAAGATACCTTCAAATGGTGGCATATAAACATTTCCATTTCTAACAGCTCCACCTCTTATTCTTTCCATAAACCACTCATCACCTTCAACACCTTTATCTAAGTATCTTAAATCTGGAGCAATTCCTCCTGAAACAACATCAAGACCATGACATCTAGCACAGTTTTCACTATAACCATGTTTACCAATTTCTTCAGCTGTTTTATTCCCTGCATATGGATTTTTTGTTAGCCATTTTTCACCTAATGGTGCTAAACCTTTAGTATCAACAGCTTGTGGAGTAACGCTTCCATGTCCAAAAGCAAACATTGCAGTTGATAAAACTGCTAAACCTAATTTTTGAATATTATTCATACTAATTCCTTCTAATTGTTTTATTTTTGTAATTATAAACAATTTTTATAGCCTGATTATAGCAAATAAAAAGATTATTATTTTACTTATATTATTGTGCTAAATTAATGCTATATATTTTGTATATGATTCTTGTAATAAATCTTTTGAGGAGATAACTTGAAATATAAACTACTTTTATTACTATTTTTTGGTGCCATTGAACTTTTTGCACAAAATAGTTTACGTGTTGGAGTTTTAGCGTTTGGAACTGTAAATTGGGAACTGGAAGTTTTAAAATATAATCAACTAGATAAGAAAAATGGTTTTGATTTACAAATTGTTGAATTAGCTTCTAAAAATGCTCAATTGGTCGCATTACAAGCAAAGGATGTTGATATTATAGTTACAGATTGGATTTGGGTAAATTCTCAAAGGGCAACAGGAAAAGATTTTACTTTTTATCCATATTCAAAGGCTATAGGAACTTTAAATATTACTTCTAAAAGTAAAGCAAAAACTTTACTTGATTTAAAGGGAAAAGAGTTAGGAATTGCTGGTGGAATTGATGATAAAAGTTGGTTACTTTATAGAGCATATGCAAAGAAAAAATATAATATTGATTTAAAAGATATAGTAACTCCTATATATGCTAGTGCACCTATTTTATATCAAAAAATGATGGATGATTCTTTAGAAGCTTCAATTAATTTTTGGCATTATAACTCTATGCTTGAACCAAAAGGTGTTAAACCTTTAATTGGAGTTGATGAGCTTTTAGAGGGTTTAGCGTTGGATAAAAATCTTCCATTTGTAGGATGGACGTTTGGTAGAGATTTTGCACTTAAAAACGAAAACTTAATAAATTCATTTTTAAACGCAACGCTTCAAAGTAAAAAAATATTAAATTTTGATGACCAAGAGTGGAATAGAATAAAAAAAGATATGAAAGTTGAAGATGATGCTACATTTGAAGCTTTGAGAAATGGATATAGAAAAGGAATCATAAAAGATTTTTCACAAAAAGAAATAGATAATCTGTCAAAAGTATTTAATATATTATCTCAAGATAATGATACAAAAATAGTTGGTGCTAAAACTTTAGATGAAAATACATTTTGGAAATATGATTCTAAAACAGATTGGTAAAAAATGAATCAAACCAAATTTATATCTATCTTTATTTTCATCATTCTTTGGCAAGCAATAGCTATTGCTGTTAGTTCAAATGTATTTCCATCGGTAATTGATATTTTTAGAAATATGATAGAACATATTGTAAATGGGGAATTATTAAATAGTTTATATATAACATTATATAGAGTTATTATATCTTTTATAATATGTATGAGTATTGGAGTTTTTTTTGGGATTTTGATGGGCTTGTATCAAAAACTAAATGATGCTTTAAATTTTTTATTGATTATTGGTTTAAATCTTCCAGCTTTAGTTACCATAATTATTTGTTATATTTGGTTTGGACTTAGTGATTTTGCAGCAATTCTGGCAGTTATTCTAAATAAAGTTCCAATTATAATAGTAAATATAAGAGAAGGTGCAAGGGCAATAGAAAGAAAATATTTTGATTTAGCTGTAGTTTATAATATTTCTAAAAAAGATGTAATTAGAAAAATTTATTTACCACAATTATATCCATATATAATGGCAACTACGAGATTATCTTTGTCTTTGATTTGGAAAATAGTTTTATTCGTGGAACTTTTAGGAAGAAGCGATGGAATTGGATTCCAGATTTCGATGTTTTTTCAATCTTTTGATATAAAATCAATTTTATCCTACTCATTTGCTTTTATATTAGTTGTGATATTTATTGAGAATGTGATTTTAGAACCACTTGATAATAGAATAAAAAGATGGAAATAGTATGGTTAATATAAGAATAGATGAAAAAAAGTTCAATGAAAATATAATCCTTAAAAACTTAGATATTAATATAAATGATAATGAGTTTTTAGCGATACTTGGACCATCAGGTTGTGGTAAAAGTACATTTTTAAATATAGTAGCATCTTTGGATAAAGATTTTATAGGTTATATAAAAGGTGATTTATCAAATATATCTTTTATGTTTCAAGATCATAGATTACTTCCTTGGCTTACAGTAAAAGAAAATTTACTACTTATATCTAAAGATAAAAATTTAGATGAGATAAAAAGATTATTAAAATCAGTTGGATTGGAAGATTGTTTGGATATTTATCCAAACAGACTTTCAGGTGGAATGGCAAGAAGAGTTGCAATAGTAAGAACTTTTTTAAATAAACCAAAGTTAATACTTCTTGATGAACCTTTTACATCTTTAGACTATCCAACGGCAATGGAGTTAAAAAAAGATTTTATTAAATTTTGCGAGGAGTATAAACCAACAGTAATTTTAGTAACCCATGATATAAGTGAAGCAATCTTACTTTCAAATAGAATACTTTTTTTAAGTAAAAATCCAACAAAAGAGATTTTTCAATATCAAAATAAAAACAATCAACAATTTAATCAAAAACAAATAGATGATATAAAAAATGAAATTTTACAGCAATATCCTAAAATATTAGAAGGAAGCCTATAAAATAAATAATTTTTTAATGAATGCTATTTTATTGCTACGAAATCGCTATTTTTAAGCTATACAAAGGCTATATTAGGGCTATATAGTACAGTTATAATTCCACATACGGGATTTGTTTTTATCTGAATTCTTGTAAAAAAAATTATTTAAGGACTTTAAAATGAAAAAATTAGGATTATTAAGTTTTGCTGCATGTATGGCTGTTTCATCTATGATGGCAGGAACTATTCAATTAGACTCTGATTTAAAAATATCTGGTGATGCTGAAGTTAGAGGAATTTCTGTTAAAGGTGATACTGATACTGTAAAAAAAGATAAACAAATTATAGATTCAGAAATTAATGTAAATTTAGATTTTACAACTGTTAATGATATAAAAATACACACAGCTATTAAATTACAAAATGATGCTTGGGGAGATAACTCAAATGATACATTTGAATGGGAAGAAGCATATGTAACAGTGCCATTTAACACAAATAAACTATTAATTGCTGGAAGAATTAATGATACTTATGGAACACCATTTTATGGTTCTAATGGGGATAAAATCGATTTAGCATTATTAGGTTATACACCTGTTGAAAATGTTTTATTATATGCATTTGATTTTAAAGCAGTTGAAGGTAAAAATGATGACCAAAATACATTTTTAGGTGCAAACTCAACAGGTGCTGGAACTGGAGATTTTGATGCTTATGGATTAGGTGGACAAGTTACTTTAGGTAAATTACTTGTTGGGGGAAGATATGTTTATTTACAAGATAATAGAGAAACAATTGCTACAACTTCAACAACAGCTGGTTCAGGAAACTATATAGAAGCAACTAGCCATATGTTCAATGCATTTGCAATGGGAGAAGTTGCTGGTTTAGATTTACAAGCTCAAATTGAAAAAAGAGTTGGAGATAACTCATCTCAGGTTGATGCTACTACTCCTCGTGTAGAAGGTGATGAAAAAATGTTAGGAGCATACTTAAAAGTTTCTAAAGAAATTGGTAACTTCAATGTTGGTGGAGCAGCAGTTGCAACAAAAGATGGTTATGTTTCAGGTGAAAATTTACCAGTTACATATTTAACTAATGATGATTTAGGAACAGCTTCTTTAGATAGAGTTGGAAAATATGGAGATACATCAATTTTTGCTTTAAATTTAGCATATGATTTAACTAAAGAAGTAACTTTAGAGTCTAATGTTGCATTACATACTATAAAAGATGCTACATTCTCAGGAATTAATGAAGATTTAAAAATTAAAGAGTTTGATGCTGGTGTAGTTTATCAACTTAATAAAAATGCTGATTTAAGCCTAAGATATGCTTTAGGTACTTTTGATGTAAGTGGATTAGAAGATATGCAAACTGTTGTTGCAGCAGTTGAAATTGATTTCTAGGAATTAAGAAATTAAATAAGACCCAAATTTTGGGTCTTATTTTAAACTAAAAAAACTTCAATAGACTCTTTCCTTTCTTCATTTTCAAAATTTATTTTAGAAAAGAAGAAAAGTTGTAAAAATTTACACTTTTATATATAGAATATTGTTTAGCTACTACACAATTTGTATATATGGTGTTAGACTTGATTATAATTTATTCATTGTATGGTACTATTCAATTTTAATAACTTTCTTAATTTAAGTTAAGAAGCTAAAATAAGGAAAATAAATGATATCAAATGCCAAAATAAAACTGAAACTATTATATGTTCTAATAATATCTGTAGTTGCATTAGTAAGTACACTAGTAATTAGTCAGAATTTAATTAATAATGTAAAAATAGGAAGCCAAAATTATCAAGAAATAATAAATTCTAAAGATTTATTAGCAGATATTTTGCCACCACCTGCTTATATTTTGGAAACAAGATTAACATCATTTGAGTTACTACATGCAAAAACTAATGAACAAAAAGATGAATTAATTAAAAAATTAATTCAATTAGAAAAAGATATCAATGATAGAAATGATTATTGGAAAAAAAATCTAACAAATCAAAAACTTTCTAAAGAGTTTGAATTATCATATAAAAGTGGTTTAAAATATTTTCAAGTTTTAACTTCACAATTTATCCCTGCAATTAAAAGTAACGATACTATAAAAGCAACTCAACTTTTAGAAAATGATTTAGAAAATTTTTATAATGAACACAGAAAATATATTGATTCATTAGTATCATTATCAACTGAAGAATCAAAAACTATAGAAGATAAATCAGCTAAAGAGTTAAGTTCAGGAGAAGTTTTTTATTATCTTTGTACTTTAATATTTATGGTTATAACATTACTTGTATCTCTTTGGAATATTAAAAATATTACAACTTCAATAGAAAAAGTAGAAAATGGGTTGATTTCATTTTTTAGTTTTTTAAATAGAAAAACTTCAACAGTTGATAAAATAGATATATATACAAAAGATGAATTTGGTGAAATGGCAGAAATTTTAAATGAAAATATTGAAATTGTAAAAAAAGGTATTGAAGAAGATAGAAAGCTAATCAATGAAACTATTACAGTATTAAGTGAATTTGAACAAGGTGATTTGTGCCAAAGATTAAATATGAGTGTTTCTAATCCTGCATTGATGGAACTAAAAACTGTACTAAATAATATGGCAAGTCATTTAGAATCAAACATTAATAATGTTCTAAATATACTTGAACAGTATGCACACTATAACTATATAAATAAAGTTTCAACAAAAGATTTAAAGGAACACCTATTGAATCTTGCAACAGGTGTTAATACTCTTG
>JACCDS011422264.1_pt1 | contig 13416 bp, 16 predicted proteins | sample 7446441 | NCBI WGS metagenome assembly JACCDS01 (sample SAMN15323445, study PRJNA562643) | freshwater metagenome | isolation source: river surface water | place: USA:Blue River Watershed | collected 2017-08-17
CGTCGAGCATCAAGGGCGTGCCCAACCGCTGCGCCTACACCGCCAGCAAGGCCGCGGTGGTCGGCCTGACCAAGGCGGTGGCCGCCGACTACATCGCCCAGGGCATTCGCTGCAATGCCATCTGCCCAGGCACCGTCGACTCGCCCTCGCTGCGTTCGCGCATCGCCGAACAGGCGGCGCTGCAGGGCGTGGCCGAGGAGCAGGTGTACGGCCAGTTCGTTGCCCGCCAGCCCATGGGCCGCCTCGGCAGCGCCGAGGAAATCGCCCGGCTGGTGCTGTACCTTGGCTCCGATGCGTCTTCCTACACCACCGGTGCGCTGCATGTGATCGATGGCGGCATGAGCATCTGATCCAATCTTGAACCTGAACAAGGAGCCAACATGAAACTGCTACGTTACGGCGCCAAGGGCGCGGAAAAGCCAGGCCTGCTGGATGCCGACAACCAGATTCGTGACCTCTCCGGGCATGTGGCCGATATCGCCGGCGACGTGCTGACGCCGGCGGGCCTCGCTGCGCTGGCCAAGATCGACCCGGCCAGCCTGCCGGTCGTGACCGGCAACCCGCGCATCGGCGCCTGCGTCGGCCAGGTCGGCAAGTTCGTGTGCATCGGCCTCAACTACGCCGACCACGCCGCCGAGTCCGGCATGGAGGTGCCAGAGGAGCCGATCATCTTCAACAAATGGACCAGCGCCATCTGCGGCCCCAACGACGCAGTCGAGATTCCCCGCGGCTCGACCAAGACCGACTGGGAAGTCGAGCTGGGCGTGGTGATCGGCAAGGGCGGCCGTTACATCGACGAGGCCAACGCCATGGACCACGTCGCCGGCTACTGCGTGATCAACGACGTGTCCGAGCGCGAATGGCAGCTCGAACGCGGCGGCAGTTGGGACAAGGGCAAGGGTTTTGACACCTTCGGCCCGCTCGGCCCGTGGCTGGTGACCCGTGACGAAATCGCCGATCCGCACAATCTGGACATGTGGCTGGAGGTCGACGGCCACCGCTACCAGCAGGGCAACACGCGCACGCTGATCTTCAACGTCCCGCAACTGATCGCCTACCTGAGCCGCTGCATGAGCCTGCAGCCGGGCGACGTGATCTCCACCGGCACCCCGCCGGGCGTGGGCCTGGGCATCAAGCCCACCCCGGTGTTCCTGCGCGCCGGGCAGACCATCAGGCTGGGCATTGCCGGGCTGGGTGAACAGCAGCAGGTCACCGTACAGGCTGACTGAGGCGGACACGGGAAAGGGGCCGCAAGGCCCCTTTCTTTTGCGTTTCGGCAGGTACTCAGTCTGCGGAGCGCCCTAGGTGCTCATCATTTGTGATGGTCTAGCACTCTGCTTTCGGTAAGGGCGTCGCCGCATAGATTCATTTGCAATCCGCATGTACCGGCGTGCTCCACGATGGCGTCGTTGCCCAGCAAGAAGCTGGGCACGGCTGCAGGGCGTATCAGGCGGGCTGTGCGGCGAGGGTCACGCGGTTGCGGCCGGCGCTTTTGGCCGCGTAGAGCGCGACGTCGGCGGCGGCGACCAGCTCGCCAGGCGCCTGCATGTCGCGCCCTGGCAGGCAGGCTGCAACGCCAATGCTGAGCGTCAGGCAGGCGTAGGGCGAGCCCTGATTGACGATGGCCAGGGCCTCGACATCGGCGCGGATGCGCTCGGCCACGGCCATCGCCGCCGCGCTTTCGGCGCCCGGAAGTATCAACGCCAGCTCTTCGCCGCCGTAGCGCGCTGTGGTATCCGCGCTGCGCTTGGCGTGGCGCTTGAGCACGGCCGCCACCTGTTTGAGCGCCTCGTCACCGGCCGGGTGGCCGTACTGGTCGTTGAAGCGCTTGAAGTGGTCCACATCCAGCAGCACGAACGACAGTGGCTGGCCCTGGGCGGCGGCGGACTGGAAGGCCGCACGTAACGCTTCGTCCAGACGGCGACGGTTTGCCAGGCCGGTCAGGGCGTCTTCGCCGGCCATGATCTCCAGCGCATGGTTGGCCAGCGCCAGATCGCGGTGCATGCTCTGCAGCCGCGCCTCCATGCGCCCCTGGCGGCCCAGTGCGCGCCAGATCAGCCAACCCATGGAGAACAGGATGACCAGCACACCGGCAGCCAGTGACCAGTTCTGCAGTGTGCGATTGCGCCAGGCGGCCATCGCCTCTTCTTCACCCAGGGAGGCAGCGACCAGAATCGGGTACTCATCGCTGGTATCGAAGCCATAGATGCGCTTCACGCCGTCGATCATCGCCGTGAGCACCATATTGCCGCGCGTCACACCGTTTTCATTTACCGCACGCAGCACCGGGCTCTTCGACATGTTGAGGCCGGCGTGCTGATCGGAATCCTTCGATCTGACCAGAAGCGTACCGTCACGCTTGGTCATGCCGATCACGCCTTCGCTGCCCAGGTTGATGCTCTTGTAGAAATCCACGAAGTGCTGGACCAGCAGCGTGGCCAGCACCACACCGTGGAACTCGCCATTCGCATCGCTCAGGCGCATCGACAGGGAAATCACCCACTCACCACTCATGCGGCTCTGCACGGGCGGGCCGATGTACAGGCCCGTCGCCTTATTGTCGCGCTGTATCGCGAAATACTCGCGGTCCTGAGCGGAGTAGTTGGTGATCGGGTTGGGCACCGTGGTGATCAGCGGCCGACCCTCGGCGCTCAGCACCGTGAAACCCTGCACGTCGGTGAGAATCGCCGACTGCGCCCGCGCCACCTCCAGCACCTCGCTCAGGCTCTCGGGACCATAACCGGAGACCTGTAGCTTGCGCTGCATGCCGAGCAGCACGGTATGGGCATCGCGGATGGTCGACTCCGCCTGGCGGGTCAGCGCCGTCGCCAGGTTCTCCATATCGGCCACATGCTGGCGCAGCGACTCGCGCCTGTCCCACTCGACCTGCAGGTAGGTGAGCAGCAGCACGGCCACGCCCACCACGCTGGTCATGATCGCGACCAGGCGTCTGAGGTAAGTGATTTTGGAGTTCTGGCTCTTCACGATACGGGCCCGGCTAGGCTGATTGGCTCGTATCGTCAGCGTGAGGGCACGGCGGGATAGGAACGTCGTGCAAATTATGAACAAAGCGGCAGGGGGATTGCACGCGGTTTTGCTGCGCTTTGAGCACGCAATCGTTTGCCTCCAGACGCGCCCGCTCGGGCCTTCGCACGAGCCGCGGCGTATCGGATTGGCACTCCACAGAGCGCATCGGTATACTCCGCCAGCCTTCTGGGGGCCTATAGCTCAGTTGGTTAGAGCAGAGGACTCATAATCCTTTGGTCCACGGTTCGAGTCCGTGTGGGCCCACCAATAAAATCAAAGACTTAAGCCAGCCTTCGAGCTGGCTTTTTCTTTTTTGTAGCCAAAGCAAAAAAATGGTCACCGTTTTGGTCACCGTTCAGATATCCCTAAGTTACTCTTGGCATTTCCGCTTATTCGGCCTCTAAACCACGATGTAAAGGCTATTGCCTAGATGATTGACAAGGTCAGGGTAGGCCAATAGGCTTTGCGTCCCCTTCAACAGGGGACGGGATTGGCGTCTCGGTTTCTGAGTAAGTGCGGAGCTTATCTGCGCTTGTCCACGGCTGTGCCTTTATGGGCCGGCCGTGTGGGGCATCTTCGGATGCGTCGGCCCTCAGACCGATACGCCAACCTGCACGGTCGGCTCACCCAGTTGGCGTTGGGGGGGCAGACCTCATCTGCTCTGAGGACCTACAAAATGCAGCAAGCTTCTGCTCATCTAGAAAAAACGACTGGCTTCAAACCTCTGCACTCTGATGAATTTCACTGTTTGCTCGGCTATCGAGGCACCGCTAACGCCAGTGAGTTGCGCGATGAAGCATTGCTTCGCCAAAGCGCATTGCTAGGCGTGTTAGATGCTTTAGCAGGTACGGCGAATTTGAATGAGCTCTGCAGTGAGTCCCTGCATGGCTGCATTCTTGCGCTGCACATCCTATGCCGCGATACATCAGCGCTTCACGCTGCTTCATACGAAGCTATGGGCCATTAGGCCTAAGAAAGGTGATAGCCGCGAGTGAGCCTCGCGGCCTTACTTCGCGGATATTTGGTCGTCGAAGCGTTTAGTGAATTCAGTTAGCTCAAGCTGCAGGACTGCGCAGTAATCTCGAAGCTGAACAAGATCGAGACGCCGCACGCCGCGCTCAACATCGCTTGTGAACGACTGAGGGCGCCCCAGTGCTTCTGCCACTTGCCCCTGAGTCAGGCCGGCCTCCATGCGGCACTGCTTCAATAGCGCCAGCAGGACCTGGTTTTCCTCTCTGTGTACTGACTTTTCCACGCCACACCTCAAATTTCAGAGGCCCTCAGTATAAAACGGACGCTCTCGTTGCAGGATGGCTGGATTCGTAGAAGCGTTGGAAATTCACATCAGCACCTATTAGGGATTGAACGAAAAATACAGGAGATCCTCATGAACATCGTGGACTTGCTCGATCCTGTCGTCGACAGAGTTCTTTCTGCCGGTAAGCTACTGTCAGCAGAGTGGTACCGTATCGGTGGTCCCAGAGGTCATGGGGATAAAGCTGCTATCGACTTCGAGATTGAGGCTCAACTGCGTCTGGATCTGCTCCAGCTCCTGGATGTTGATTTTTGGGGCGAAGAAACTGAAACACTCATGACAGGTCACCAGTTTTGCTGGGTAGTCGACCCGAATGATGGGACAGCAGACTTCTTAAAGCACCGTGCAGGCTCGGCCATTTCTGTTGGTTTGCTTCGCAACGCAATGCCGGTGTTGGGAGTGGTTTACGCGCCTATCACGCCGAATGGTGTCGGGGATTGCATCTCTTGGGCAAAAGGACTTCCCGCACTCGTTCGTAATAAACGCACAGTCCATTCTAGGCTCGATCAGTTGGCATTGACGTCCAGCAGCGCGGTTCTGGTAAGTACTGCTGCAACTAGCAAACCGGAGCTCAATGCAGAGCTTTGTGCCCCCGCAGATTTCATCCCGATGCCCAGCATCGCTTATCGCCTGGCCCGTGCAGCGGCTGGTGATGCTGTCGTTGGTATGTCTCTCGTGCCAGTGTCTGCTCATGACGTGGTAGCAGGTCACGCACTACTGATCGGCGCAGGCGGTGCTCTCCTTGATCAGAGCGGCGAGCCGATCACCTATGAGTCTGAACAGCGGATGAAAGAAGTGTCCTTGCGTTGCTTCGGAGGAGCCCCCGAGGCATGCCGAGAGCTCGTCACCAAGGATTGGAAACGCTTGTTTGAGTAGTAACGCACTGACGCTGATTTCTGCTCCACAATCGGTATTGGGCATTAAGGGCGGTAGGAAGCTATCCCATGGCAGATATTCAGGCTGTTATCTTCGATGCGTTCGGCACGATCGTGCAGATCGGAAACGCGAGACATCCGTACCGAAAAATCCTCAAGCACGGCAAAGCCCAAGGCAGGCGAATCAGCTCTGGGGATGTCGAAAAAGTCATGTGCAATCCGCTCGATCTCAAGCAGGCGGCGGCATATTTTGGAATTACGGTTGAGCCTGCTCACATGGCTGAGATCACCTCAGACCTCAACGACGAGCTAGCCAGCATTACGGCTTTCAAAGACGCAGAAGCTTGCATTGCCACGTTGAAATCAGAGGGCATCAAGGTCGGAGCCTGCTCAAATCTTGCGATGCCCTACGGTGCAATCGTGCGGCGGATATTTCCCGATCTCGACGCCTATGGATTCAGCTTCGCCGAAAACGTGATGAAGCCGGACCCGCGTATCTACCAAGCAGTTCTGTCGGAGCTCGATGTCGATGCCAGCAGCACTTGGATGATCGGCGACTCTCAACGTTGCGATAGAGAAGGGCCTATGGCGCTGGGGATTCGGGGGCATTATCTACGTAGAAACGGTTTGCTCGAGTCTGGAGATTTTGCTGAGCTAACGGCATTTGCGGAGACCGTTTTGGATTTTAAAAAATCCTACCAGTGCTGACTCAAGCGCCTTGCTTAAGGCTAAGTCGCAGAGAGCCGCTCAACGAAATCCAGTGCCTCAGACTGCTTTGCCGCGGGTAGACGATGAAAAAGCAGCAACAGGCGTGCAGTGTTGTCATCAACCGCATAGAAATAGCTCTCCGGCGCATTCAGCACCGCTGCGAGATTGCGGACGGTCAGCTGATCGGGATGATGCTTGCCGTTTTCATACTGATTGACCCGCGCCCGGGCGGAGGCAGGGTCGATGTCCGCGAGTATCCCCAAGCGTTCTTGAGATAGGCCTGCAGCGGTTCGCATCTCTTTTAAGCGTTTCGTGAAAACTGACATGCGCCAAGCCTCGAAAAGGCTCAAGGCTGGTGCATACGTGCACGCACGATGTTAAGGTATACTTAACATCGATCTGTAGCTTACGAGAGAAGACGAGACGGTGTTCACACGATAGGGCTATCAAATAAGGGAAGTATCTATGCTCTTTAGAAGAGAGATCATCGAAGGGACGATCACCGAGATCGGTAACGGTGTCATGCGGGGCAGCGGCACGAAGTACTCCTACCTCAAGATCGATGGAAAGATGCATCGCAACGTTATCACCGAGGATTTTCTAGACAGCTTCATCCAGCCTGGGCGCACGGTGCGGCTGGGTATTCGGAAAACCATCACTGGTCAGAAGCTGGTGGCTTCCGTCCAGGATGGATCAGGCGAGACTCACAAAATTCCGATGGGGGAGATAATTGCCGAAAGTCTCTATCTCGGTGGAAGCTGGAGTTTCCTTGTATTTTTAGCGGCTTTCCCCACATCGTTTTTCTTTGTCTACAGCCTTCAGGAGTTTGCTGGGCCTTTCAAGTTTTCGTTGTTCTGCGCCGGTCTGTTCTTCATCTACTACCTGTGGAACATCCAGAAACCGCGGCACATTCTTGAAAAGCAGGCGCCCGGCAGCAGCTTCTCGCAGGCGTATCCCGACTTCAAATAAAGCCCCCGCCCTAGCTGTCGGAGTCATGGCAGCCTGTCAACTTGGAAGTACAACCTCATGCTCACAAAAAAGCGAGTAGCGTCTCTTTTCGCCTGCTCTTTCTGCCTGGTGCTCGCATCCTGCTCGGACGATGCACCACCGCAGCCGCAAGCTAGCAAGGAACCCTACCACCCAATTTTCAACCCAAGCCCGGAGCAGATCGCACAACGCCAGGCAGAGGAAAAGGCTCGTTTGCCGCTGACGAACGAGCTCTCACCAGTAGCCCGGGCTGATCGTACTGCCTATGCAGATTTGATGGCGCCGCTCGCTCCCATGCAGTTCTACATCGCAAACCGTGGCTGGGATGAGAGCCCTCAACGCGTTGCTGACGATATTGGTCGACTTGGTCTGCAAGCCAATAATCAACAAGTGATCAAGCAGGGTGTTTCTGTCGAGCTATTCGAATTGGCGGATAGTTATTCCAAGTCGAACAACGCTTTTGACAAGGCAGATCTGGCCAAGAAAATCACGGCGTACGTTGAGCAGCAAGCAGAAGCCTTGGGCGGTAAGCGCTTGGTGAAACTCACCCTTAATGCGCATTTGGCTCCCATTCAAGCGTACGATTTTGGCAGTCACACATTTGTTGTCGACACGGCTTTATTCACTGACAAAACCGCTTACACGTACGAAGAAAAAGAAAAGAGCCGCCGCACCATGCGTATTGAAGGCAAGCTCAAAGCCCATCTCTTTTCGATTCCCAGCAGCTATCAGTACGGATTCACCGGGGCGTCTGCACTGGAAAATATCAAGGTCGAAGATGAAGTCATCGCCCGCAAGATTGAAGCGGCGCGCACCGAAGCCGGTATTGTGGTTTACGGGTACATCGCTCGTGTACAGCGTGCGCACGATAAGGGCATGCCAGTTGATAAGCCCTATACGTACGTGCAACCGCATTTCGCCGATATCGTCAGCGCGAGCGGCGAAATTCTCTATACCGTGGAGCTTTGACGATGGCCAGTGTGAGACTTGTAGGGGCACTTGCCGCCGCAATCGTGGTAGCCACTGTGCCCGAAGCTGCCCTTGCAGACTTCTGCTCGATACTCAAGCGCGGTCAGGCCGCGCAGGTGGCCGAATGCCATAAAGCGGCCACGGCAAATGGCGTCGCCATAATCGGAAACTGGTCAATCATGAGCACTAACGGTCGTGATCCAAAATCCGGCAAACGTGGCGCATATAGGACAGCAAGCACGCCACCCGCTGACGGACGATGGGAGCGGCTAGGTAACGACCACGTGCTCTACTTGAATGCCAGCTGCTTTCTAGGTCAGCGGACCTTTGCATTGGCCGAAGGAGTAAGCGTCGCATCAACCACGACTGACAACGTTTGGCTCACGCTTGATGATAAGCCCAGGATGGTTGAGACCTGGCCTGTTGCCGGAGGAGATCTCAGAGTGCCACCGAATAGCGCATTGGTCAGTGGTCTTGCGAGTGCGCGGCGTGTGACCCTCGAGCTGCCGCAATACAGCTATACGAAGAAGGTCGTCAGTACCAATTTGCTCATTTTTGAAACTGCCGGATACCCTCAGGCCGCTAAAAACCTTTGCCAGTGATATGTCCCTTCAGGCCGCGATCACTGCGGCCTTTCCTTCTCCCGTTGCACCGCAGAGTCATGGGCGAATCGCACAGAGTAAAAATCTGAAAATCAGTTGACCTAGGTTGTCTTTGAATCTAATCTTCAGATATCTGATTTTCAGTTTAAGCGAGGCTGAGATGCTGACTCCTGAAGTACCCGTTGAGCTTGATGATGAGCGTTCTGCATTGCTGCTTGAGCAGAGTGGGACGCTGCTGATTTCTCTTGATCGTTTGCTTGCTTGCCTTCATACCAATCGTGCTGTGGCTGAGCCGGTCCTAGGCTCCTGGGAGCTCTGGATCGATCCGGGTACGCAAGAGAAATACCTTCCGATTACCAGCGGTGAGCATTTCGTCAGCTCTATCCACAAGCGCCTGCCGAGGTCCGACTTGCACTTCGCCATGGGCGTCTTTCTCGCGCTCTCTCATGTGCTGAATGAGTCTGCAGGCCTGGATGTTCAAGGACTGAAAGCATTGATGAAGTGTGAGCTCAGACCTGATCCGGTCGCCGTGTTGATGCTAAAGCACCATGCGCTTTCACGGCCTGCTCGCCCTGCGGCGCACACAGTGCACTGATCCAGGGAGGGCAGCGTGTCAGAGCAAAAAGTTACTGCAGAGCAGGTGCTCCTTGAGATAACCCAATGGCATCTCAAAGATGTGAAAGCGAAAGGTCGGCAGGCTGCCGAAACGGAGATACAGCGCCGATTCCACGACTCGTTTGGCTACCCGATCGTTGAGGTGCCGACTGATCAACTGCCAAGAGCTATCGATCAGCTTGCGTGGATCATCGCGTCCAGAAGGCAAGCCGAGGGAGTGACATCTATAGACCGCGCAGAGGAGCTCATTGACGCGATTGTCACTGCAGCCGGTGCGGGTTTGAGAAAAACCAGCTCGTCAGATGTAACGGCTTTGATGACAGCGATCCGAGCTGGCCGTAACGGGCAGTCATTGGGCTCAGATGTAGGCAGCTCTGATGAGCAGGAGGCGTGGAGGGTTGTTTCTCTGGTAAGCGAGCTTCTTCACGGCCCTGGCGAGGTGATGGAAGGTTCAGTCATGACCGATAAAGAGGCTTATGCATACGCTCAGGACCAGCTTGCCGGGGGGCGATTCTGCATCGTCAGAGGGTGGATCATGATCTATCTGGACTTTTCACCGCAGCAGCGTGAAATGCTTGCGGTGTCGAATCTGCAGCCTTGCGTCCTCTACGCACACCATGTCGTCTATGACAGTGAGAATCGTTGGGAGGAAGGTGACTGCGTGCGCAGTTCCCTACTCCATCGTTTCACTAACGGATTTCACTTTAATACGCACAATACAACATATCTGCTGCTAGGTAACGGGCTGCACAAGAGCACGCCAGCGAGCACCTTGGTTCACATGATCTGACTTGGGGATGAATAAAATGAGGCTTCATCTGCTATCAGATTTGCATCTGGAGTTTGACGACTACAAGCCGGCGTTCACTGGCGCGGATGTCGTTATCCTGGCAGGGGACATCAGTACAAAAGCTCGCGGCGTTCTTTGGGCCGCAGAGGCATTTTCCTGTCCTGTTTTGTACGTCCCTGGCAATCATGAGTACTACTCCGGCCACTTTCCTCGCATGCTCGAAAAAATGCGTATGAACAGTGCAGGCACCAACGTACACGTCTTGGACAGAGACGCGATCGTTATACGCGGGGTGCGCTTTCTAGGCGCCACTATGTGGACCGATTTCGCTTCAACCGGCAGCGCCACCTGGGGGGCAATTACTGCCCGAACAGTCATGAACGACTACAAGCAGATCCGGGCAGGTGAAAATTTCCGACGTCTCAAGCCAGAGGATTTGGCGGAAGAATCCGCGAAAACTCGGCTGTGGTTGCAGGCACAGTTGGACAGGCCTTTCCCTGGCAAAACAGTCGTGATTACACACCATGCTCCATTGATGCGCTCACTTGCGGAATATCCCGACTCAGGCACACATGTTGATGCGTCCTATGCCAACGACTGGAAAGACTTGATGGGGCGAGAAAAGGTCACGCTGTGGGTGCATGGCCACAGCCATCAGGCTGTTGATTATGAAGAGGCCGGGACACGAATTGTGAGCAACCCACTTGGGTATGCCGGCGAAAAGACAGGCTTTGACCCAAAGCTGACTATTACTATTTGAGCTGTGCCGATGCGACAAGTATTCCCAGCTTCAATGAAGCGTCTGAAGCAAGCAAGAGCTCATGTCTTTAGCCGCCCGGTCACTGCTTATCTAACAGAAGCTCGTTTCTTATCTGATATATGCATAGGCGCTACGCATATGCATCGTAAAGCGAATCCGATGACAGGGCAGTTCACTGACGGGCGACTAATTCATACCTCTCGGCTTCTGAGAATCGAGAATGAAACCGGATTTTGGATACTTCACACATTATCTGGTAGCTTCTATGTGATCGTATCGCTGTGCCCGCACGTTGGTGCTGAGTCGCTTCATGATGCCTTGGAGTTACTTACAGAAGGAATTTCGAATCAGCCTCATCGGATGCAGTGAATCTCACATAGTGTAAATCCACTGCTGCTATATAGCATGGGTATCGCAAGATGCCTTGTGATATGGAAGGAGTACCGCAATCTACAATTCGATACTCCTTCCATATCGCAGGTATTTACCGAAAGAGCTACATGGTGTCATTCAAGGCATTTTAAACGTCATCTTTGGCACTCTTTGGGCCCGCGGTGGCAGATGCGCCGCCCATTCAGGCAATAACAGTGCCCGTACTGACACCGTTTTTTTCGGTTATGATTTTTAATAAATCATTAAAAATCAATTGCTTAACCAAAAACCGTCTAACCAATATCACGCTGAGTGGCAAGGGTTTCGATGTGCCTGGGCGTTACCTGTTTCTTGCAGCGTATCATTGCCCGAATAGGGCTCGTCGTTTATTCAGCGCATAGCGCTGGCTGCTCTTTCTTTTGATAACAAACGCTTGCGTCGGCTCTTGCTCCACGCGCACGCTGAATGAAGATGAAGCGTGCGCGCGAGTAAGAGCTGGCGCCCCCTTACTCGCGGCGCGAGTAAGGGGGCGTTGGATCAGTTCGGACAGAACGATAAATTCACGAAGCGGATGCGTAGTGTATTTAAGAGAAGTCTGAACTGAGACGACGCCTTTCGCGAATGCGGCTGCTTTGTTATCAAAAATAAGAAAAGAGATGATAGCCATGATTAAAACTTTACGAACCATACAGCAGACTCGAGTGCAGAATTTTTATCTGACTCACTGTGGTGGGGCAGATCCATCTTCAGCGCAGATAGGCGCGGCTTTGCTTTCAGTTGCACAACACTATCGGCCGAATGCTTTCAGCACATTGAAAAGTCAGATTGTTGCCGACCAATTAGAACGTGACCATAAAAATGCCGCTGACGAAATAAGAGGTTTGATAAATCCGGTCACTGCCCCTGGTTCTTCTTTACCTAGAAAGCCCAAGATAGCTGCAGTCAAGAAAGTATCGAAAGAAGATACTGATGAACTGTTCAAATACCTGATATCTCAAGAGCATAAAGATGAAGCAGCAGCTCTGCTGCTAGCAAGATTTTTAGGCGTAAGGCCGTGCGAAATGCGCACTATCACCATCTCTGGTGATGAGGTCTATATTGTCGGTGGCAAGAAAAGTGCGCCTCTGCATCGAGGTGCTGATCGTATCGTCGTGATCGAAAACCGTAAAGTGTTCAAGGCAATCAGGTGGGCAGTTCGCAGGATGAGTCAATGTACGCGGACAGATACTGCTATCCGTGATCGGTTTCGAAATGAGTGCCGAGTATTGTGGCCACGGCGCAAGAAGCACCCAACGCTGAAAAGCTTCCGACATAATTTCAGCTCCACCTTGAAGGCTGTTGGCGGAGATCCCAAGACCACGGCCTACCTCATGGGACATCAGTCCGAAGAGTCGCACTGCGTGTATGGTGATCGACGTTCGGGAGAGGGAAACATCAGCGTGAAACCCTCCGTTGGGGCTGATCTTTCAGCGATACGTACATCTACAAAACCCCCACGGTTTGGAACTCGTGAAACCGTTGTCGGTGAGATCGTAAACCCCGTGCTGAAACGAGAGCACTGGAGTACTCGACTTCGGGAGCGTAGAAACTGTGGAGTAGAAAGCTAGCCTTACCGATGGGGTCCACTAGTAGCATGATGTATGAGATGGGAATTTTAAAAATGATCACATTGGATCTTAATACAAACGACTCAGAAGCCTTGCTACATCACTGCAGAACATTCACACCAGCATCGGATGACGTCAGGGAAAATAGCCGACTCGCCGATGCTCTTGAGGAATTAGCAAGCGCCGTTTCTAGGCACCTCGAAAGCTATTCAAACGGAGAAGTGAAATGAGCTTCATCTTCAGGCTGTTGTTCGGTGAACCAGGTGCTGGCATGAGCGAAGAAGATCGAGATATCTCTGATCAAATTCGGAAACTGAAGACGTTGAAAGTGAAAGATGGGCACATATCCATTGATCCGTCTGAAGTCGTCACTGAAGAGTTTGAGCGCGATCGATCGGAAGCTGGTAAACGATATGTTAGCAGATGAGACTTACAGTATTCTGTGCGTCTCTCAGGCATCACCTAGGATAGAAAGCCTGCGCGTCTATTGAAGAATTTGGTGGCATCGGGGGGATTTGAATCCTATACCGCTTAACCCCTGCTCAAATCAGTCTTTTCGAGCATTATTGCTTCAAAGAAGGATTTGTTGGAAATTGGTCTGTCCCAGAGCTAGTGGACAGGTAGTTAAGAGCTACTGCTCGTATTTCGCTGCTCAAACTCTATCGGACTGAGATAGCCCAGCGTCGAGTGGCGGCGGCGGTGATTGTAAAAGCGGATGTAGTCGAACAGGTCGGTTTTCGCTTCCTGGTAGCTGGCATAGCGAGTCAGGTACACCCGCTCGGCCTTCAG
>JACCDS010239362.1_pt1 | contig 13415 bp, 8 predicted proteins | sample 7446441 | NCBI WGS metagenome assembly JACCDS01 (sample SAMN15323445, study PRJNA562643) | freshwater metagenome | isolation source: river surface water | place: USA:Blue River Watershed | collected 2017-08-17
ACTTTTGATTTTTGTACAAAATCTTTTGGATAAGAATCAAATACTTTTTTATCTGGATAAGATCCATTAAAATATACAATATTGCAAGGACAAGGTGTATTTGTAATATCTTTTAAAAAGCCAATAATAGAAGGTATTAAAATTGCAGATAATAAAACTATTATCAAACCTTTTTTGTACTCTTGAACTAAAATATTTTTTCTAAAAAATATCAAAGATACTAAAATTAAAACTCCAAATAATAAAAGTAAGTTTTTAATTCCATCATAAAAGAAAAATTTTAAAATAGGTTCATTTTTATCTATTAACCAACTCTTTTTATCAAAATCATAAAAAAATGATTGTACATAAATATCTAAATCTGTAAATTGAAAAATAGCAATTACAATGATAAGTAAAAAAGCTGTAATTACTATTTGTTTATTGTGGTTTTCTAGCATTATATAAAATATCCAAATCTTTTTTATAAACTTCCGTTTCTACTTCAAAAAGTCCTAATAGTGTATGAAATAAATCATCTTGTGAAAAAGAGTTATTTTTATATGAAGCTAATTTCTCAACATCAATATCTTCTTTTATTTCTCCACCAAACCAGATTAAAGAGCCAATATGTTTTTGTTCATCAGGTGCCATAAAATATGGAAGACCATGTAAATAAATACCATTTTCTCCTAAGCTCTCCCCATGATCACTCATATACAACATTGCAGTTTCATAATCATTTGAATATGGTTTTAAAAAATTAATTACTTTTGATAAAAAATAATCTGTATATAAAATTGCATTGTCATAAGCATTACCAACTTCTTCTTTTGTGCAATTTTCCAATTGATTTGACTTACAAACAGGAGTAAATTTCTCAAACTCTTTTGGATATCTTTTATAATATGCAGGTCCATGATTTCCCATTTGATGAAGAACAATTAAAATATCTTTACCCTTATTATTTTTTATATATTCATCAAGTCCAACAAGCATTCCCTCATCCCTACACTCTTCATCACATATTGTATTTGTTTTTGAAGTTCTATAATCTTGAAAATCTACCCTTAATGCAACGCCTTTTGAATCAGAATTATTATCTCTCCATAAAACTTTTATATCGTTTGTATGAGTCATTACATCTAAAACATTTTGAGTAGAAATCCCTTTTTTATAATCATAATCAGCTTTCCCAAAAATTGAAAACATACAAGGTACAGATTCAGCTGTAGATGTTCCACAAGAATACATATTTGGGAAATTTACTATATCTTCTTTTTTTAATAAAGGATTTGTCTCTTTTTCATATCCATTTAAAGAAAACCTATCAGCTCTTGCAGCCTCACCTAAAACCATAATAATTAATTCTGTCTTTTCTTCCACTCCATTAATTGGATTATCTTTTATTATTTTAGCATCTGCTCCTATTTCTTTTACAACTAAAGCCTCACTATTTAAAGATTTATTTATATAACTTCCCATTCCATAAATCCAAGATATTGGATTTACATATAATCTTAAAGGCTTATGTTCTCTGAAAAATGAAGTATAAAATTTGCTAAAACTAAATAAAATAATTAAAACTAAAATCAAAGAAAATAAAAGAGTTTTTATTTTGCCTTTAAATTCTTCTTTAAAACTTCCATAATCTAACTCTATTTTGTAAACAAAATAAGAAGGTATTAAAGCAAGAAAAAAAACATAAGCAACTAATTTAAAACTAAATAAATCAGCCGATTCATTAAAATTTGTTTGAAGAGCATTTCTAATCATTCCACTATCAATAACCACATTATAACTATCCATAAAATATGCCATAAAAGTAGATGTTATAAATAAAAAAATTAAAAATGGTTTTGTCGTATATTTAGAGCTAAAAAGTGTAAATAAAAATATCAATAAGCTCAATAACAAAATTCCAGTTGAAATAAAATAAACTATATTTATACCCTCAAATGGATATACAAGTAGAATATTTTTGAAAAAAGAGAAATTGTAAAATAGTACAAAAGATATTGCACTTATTACTATAAGTTTATACTGAGAAAAATAGTTCAAGAAAGACCTTTAAAATTATTTGTTTAATATTTGTTGAAATTCTATAGCGTTTTAATTAATATACAATTAACACGGTAAAACTTATTTTTACTAAGATATAATTTGTAAAATTTAAAATGAGAATAAAAATGAGTTTAGAAGAAAATAAAAAAAGCATATTACAAAAAGTGATTATTCTAAATATTACAATTGTAATTGTAGAGATCATAGCTGGAATTTATAGCGGTTCAATGGCTCTAATAGCTGATGCTTTTCATAATTTAGGAGATGTTTTAGCTTTAGTTATTTCATTTATTGCAATAATTTATGGTGCAAAAAAAGCAACGGAATCTATGACTTTTGGTTTTATAAAAGCAGAAGTTATGGCAGCATTTATAAATTCATTATTTTTGATTATTACTATGATTTTTATTCTTGCTGAATCTATAAATAGGTTTTTTGAACCAAGTCAAATTGATGCACCCATAATAATATTTACTTCAATAATAGCACTACTTATAAATGCATATAGTACATTTTTACTAAATCAAAATAATATCGAACATCATCACCATCATGATGACCATGAACACTGTACCCATGATAAACACCATCATCATGAGCATCATCACCATGAAGATATGAATATAAAATCAGCATATTTACATATGTTAGGAGATGCTGTTATATCATTAAGTGTAGCAGTTGGTGGAGTTATTATCTATTTCTTTGGTATTAATATGATAGATACTATTTTATCAATTATTTTTTCTGGATATATTTTGAAAGAAACTTTTCCTATTCTTAAAAAGTCATTTTTATCTTTGATGGATTCAAATAGTGATGATATCAAAAAAGTTGAAAAACTAATTTTAGAAAATAATAATATTCTCTCTCTTCATGACTTACATTTATACAGACCAAATTCTAATAATTGCTATGGTTCTGTACATATTGTATTTAAAGAAAATTTATTACTTGAAGATGTTGAATTAGTTATTGAAGAAATTCGTAGAAAACTCAGTCACCATAACATTACTCACTTTATAATTCAACCTGAAAGTAGAAAATATCATCTTGATATAAGTGAGTGTTGTAGCCATTAAAAATTAAACTTTTATTTGTTATGAATTCAAAGAATTTATAACCTTTAAAAGTATAGTTTCAACAATTGTGGATTCTTCAAGTGTAAGATTCTTATAAACTAATTCATTTAATTCATCTGAGATTTGTTTAAAAATAGGCTCTAAAGATTCACCTTTTTGTGTTAGAGTAAGATATGTAACTCTTGAATCATTATCTGATTTTGTTTTACAAATGAAATCTAAACCTATAAGTTTATCCACAAGTACAGTTACGGTTGGTTTAGTTTTATTTATAAACTCAGATACTTCTTTCATAGTAACTTTTTTGTTTAAATACAATAAATGTAAGATTCCACCATGAGATGGAACAATACCTTTTATACCATTTTCTTCTAGTTTTGTAACTATTATTTTATTTGCTAGTTCTGTAGCTTTTGATGCTAATGAGATTAAATTTTTTTCCATAGTGGGCATTATATTTTTATATCTAACTATTGTCAATATGAATAGTATTTAAACTATTCATATTAAATTTAGATATACAATCCTGTAAACTCTTTAAAACTCATAGGTTCTGTTCCTAAAATTTCTTTTACATCATTTGTAATTACAGATAAGTAACCAGCTTTTATAAAAGATAATAACATAAGTAAAAAATCAACATTTGAAGAATTCATCCCAATTGAAATTAAAATTTCTTTTAATTTTTCTGCTTCAATATCTGTATATTTATAATTACTGTTTTTTACTTGATTTATAATTGCAATAGATTCTTCTATTGTTAAGGCTTTATTACCTGTTAAATTGAACTCTTTTTTATTATATTTATCTTCAATCATTACTTTTGTTACAACTTTAGCTATATCAATAGCTGAAAGAAAACTAGTTTTACCCTCACCACAAGAAAGTGCTAATTCTTGTGTAAATTTAAAAGAAGAAAACCCACCTGTTGAAAAATTTTCCATAAAGAAGTTTGGTCTTAAAATCACATAATCAAAATCATCTTTTATTAAATCTAACTCAATTTTTCTTAAAGGTGCTTCATCATTTGCATCCATACCCAAAGCAGATATTAAAACAACTTTTTTAATACCTAAGTTTTTCATTTTTTTAACTACTGGAGATAACTTTTCATAAGAACCAAAATCCAAAGGTGGTGCCATTAATAAAACTCTATCAATTCCATTTAAAGCTAAATCTATACTATCTTCATTTTCATAATCAAAATAAACTGATTCAACATTTTGTTTATTTATAAATTTTGATTTATCTCTAAAACCAGCTTTTAAATTTATCTCTTTTGATAAAAAGTTTACAATTTCACTACCTAAAATACCACTTGCACCTATAACTAATGCTTTCATAATTTAATCCTTTTGTTTATTTTTAGTTAGATATCTAACCTATTAAGTGCAATTATAATTAGATATCTAACTAATGTCAAGAGAATTTATATTTTTAGCTAAATTTTTATTTTTTGATTGAAATTGGGTGAAAATTAAGGAAGTGAATAACGAGAAGAAAGCTTAAAAGCTTTCCCACTCATCATTATCTTTATGTGAAGATACAGGTTTTGTCTCTACTTTTGTTTGGTTTGATTTTATTGGCGTCTTTTTGGTATATTTTATCTCTACGCTATCTTTCTTTATATTCTTTATTATATCTTTTACTTTTACTTCATCTTTCCCATTAAACTCTTTTGCGTTTGCGTTTGATACTACTAGTTTTGCTATCTCATCTGTTATTACTGCTACATCATGTGCTTGAGATGCTATTTGTGCATTTTGTTGGGTTTGTCTATCTAGGCTATTTACTGCATCATTTATTTGTTCTATTCCTGCTAATTGTTCTTTACTTGACATCTCTATATCAGAAATCAGGTTTATTGTTTGTTGGATATTCTCATTTAACTCTTTATATCCATTTATCATATGATTTGCTATATCTTTACCTTGATTAGCTTTTGAAGTTGCGTTTTCTACTATTATTTTTATCTCTTTAGCTGCTTCTGCACTTCTTGCTGCAAGATTTCTTACTTCTTGTGCAACAACTGCAAATCCTTTACCTGCTTCACCTGCCGTTGCTGCTTCAACTGCTGCGTTTAAAGAAAGGATATTAGTTTGGAATGCAATTTGATCTATTATAGAAATAGCATCATTAATAAGATTTACTTGATTATTTATTTCATCCATAGCAACTGTTGTTTCATTCGCTAATTTCTCACCATGTGTTGCGGAGCTTGTTACACTAGAAGAAAGGCTAGACATTTTTGCTATATTTTGCGTATTATTTCTTATATTTGAAGTGATTTCTTCTAATGCTGCTGCTGTTTCTTCTAGCGAAGTTGCTGCTTCATTTGAGCTTACATTTAATTTATCTACATTAGTCAAAAGAATATTTGAGCTTTCATCTAAAGTTAATCCATTTGATTTATTCTCTACTAGCATATCATTTATTATTTTTGCTAGGTTATTTAACCCTACTGCTACTATTCCATTATCATTTTCTACTCTTGCTCTAAAATCTAATTTAGAAAAGGTATTCAATGTATTTGTCAGTTTATTTATATCCGTACAAACATTTATTCTAATTACATCTAGCATTTCATTAAAGTTATCTTTTAATTCTTCTAGGCTTTGATTTTGGGTTGTTACTTCTATTTTATGATTTAAATATCCAGCTTTTACTGAATTCACTATTTTTTTAACTTCTTCTATTAATTCATGATCTTGAGTTATTGATTTCTCTGTTTTCTCTATATTATCATTGATTACTTTTGCCATCTCTCCAAACTCATCTTTTGAGTTCTCATCCAACAAAGATACTTTATTAGTTTTCTTATTTAAAAATGAAAAAAATGACAGTAAGCCTTCTTCAATTTTTTCAATAGAAGAAGTAATATTCTTAATAATAACTAAAGATATAAAAACAGTAATAAAAATAAATACTAAAGCACACACATAATAAAAAATTTGCCCAAAATTCAACTGTGAAGCCGCTCTTTCTTCAACTAATTTTGATTCACTTGTTGAAGAAACAACTAATGTATCAACATATTTTCTATGTTCTGAATATAATTTTTCTAAATTTCCCTCTAAAACTGAAGTTGCTTTATCCAAATCATTATTTTGTACTAAAGGAATAAATTCAAAATTTAATATTTGGAAATATTTAATTGCACTTTTATATGCCATTTCAAATTGAGTATAAAGTTCTTGATTAGTCAAGGTAGTTTTCCAATACTCATTTCTTGCATTTAAGTCTTTTTCCAATTGACTTAATTTTGTCAATAATTCACTTCTATCTTCCTTTGTCTTTGCATGAATTATTTCAAATGAAACTAATCTAGCTTCTAAAATATAAGCAGGTGGAGGTAATATATCTGCCAATAAATCCTTTGAATTTATTATTTCTTGATAATTTGAACTTCCTATTTTCACATTATTAAGTACATATTGGCTTATTCCTAAAATACTAAATATTGCAATAATTGACACACCTAATATATAAAATAATTTAACTCTCATTTTTGCATTTGCTATCACTAAATTTATCTCCTTTTTAACTTATTTTAAATTTCTTCTCATTTACAGCAGATACAACATTTCTTGCTAAAGCTGAAGTTTGAGATGCAATAGTATTTGTTTCGTTTGCAACATTTGCATTTATTTGTGTTTGTCTATCCAAACTATTAATAGCATCACTTATTTGCTCCATCGCATCTTTTTGTTCCCTTGCCCTATTTTCAACCTCTTTAATCAAAGATAATGTGTTATTTATATTTTCATTTAAATTGTTATACCCCTTTATCATTTCACTAGCTATTTCTTTACCTTGATTAGATTTTGTTGTTGCATTTTGAACTAAATTTTTTATTTCATTTGCAGCTTCAGCACTTCTTGATGCTAGATTTCTCACCTCTGCCGCAACAACTGCAAAACCTTTTCCAGCTTCCCCAGCAGTTGCAGCTTCAACAGCTGCATTTAAAGAAAGAATATTTGTTTGGAAAGCTATTTGGTCAATTATCGTAATTGCTTCAGTAATAGAACTAACTTGTGTATTTATATCATCCATAGAAGATACAGTTTGATTTGCTAATTTTTCACCTTGATTTGCAGCTTGGGTTAATTCATTTGCATAACTTGACATTTGATAAATATTTTGAGAATTTTGAGAAATATTACTTGTTATTTGCTCTATTGCAGCGGCTGTTTCTTCAAGTGATGCAGCTGCTTCGTTTGAAGAATTATTTAATTCATGAACATTTCTTTCAAGTTGGTTTGAACCTTTAAGTAGTATTTCACCATTTTGTTTATTTTCAATTAACATTTTAGTAATAGCAAACCCAAGATTATTTATACCATCAACTAACTCTTTTGATTCTCCTTTTAAATCAGGTATTTCTATAGAATTCATATAGTTATAATTAGTATAATTTTCTAAAATATGTAAAATATTTTTTATCATATTTTCTTGGGAACTCATCATATCATTTATAGTATTAGCCAATGTTATAACTTGAGGATTTGCACCTGTTGATGTAATTCTTGATGAATAATATCCCTCTTGTAATTTATTTAAAGTTATTAAAACTTCTGCCACACAATACAAATCTTTTTCTAAATCATCCCTAATTTTATCAATATTCTGATTTATCATTTTTGCCATATGACCCAATTCATCTTTTGAATTTAAATCAATATGCAAAAGTTCATTTATCTCTTTATTTAGATATTTCATAAATTCTTCAACACCATGATGAATAATATTTACAGAATTTATAATTGAATAAATAAATCTTGTTATTAAAAATATAATAGCACTAACAAAAAGAATTGTTCCTATTATTAACATAATATTAGACTGATTATAATCAGATATTTTATTTTCAATATTTATAACTAAATCCTTTGCTAAATAATCATCTATTTGTTTTAAAAGATTTATTTTTTCAGTCATTTTTGTAAACCAAATATTTGAATCAACTTCTAAAGTACCCTCTTTAAACTCATATGAAAGTAAAATATTTTTCATCTCTTCAACTTGAGATATAAGTGGTGATTGAAGTTTCTCTTTTACTAAAGATATTGTTTTATCTTCACTATAATTGAAAAAAGCATCTAAAAATAAATTTTGTTCACTAACCAAACTTGCATATTTAGTAAACATTCCTTTTGCAAAAGTTTTTGCAGCAAATGTATTTGTACCAATGGCCCTTTCAATACCTGCTAACTCTTTTGAACTTAAAAAATTATAGTAAGCTGTTAAGCTGTTATTTAATTTACTATCTGAAGATATTGATACTGTTTGAGAGATAAATTTTAAAAATGTTGAATTTATTGCACTATAAAAATTAATAACATTTTTTGCTTCAACTTGTAAATTATCAACTGATACTCTAAAATTATCCAGATTTTTCAACTCTTTTATATTTTGCTCCAATAATTTCTTTGAATTATTTGGAAAGTTATCATTGGTAAATAAATTATAAGTATTAGTAAACTCTTTGATTTTAGTATCTGTTAATTTTCTTTGAATTTCAAGTGTATCTTTAAATTTACTTCCTTTACTACCTACAAATCCAGCACTTAAACCTCTCTCTTTTTGTGTTTCATGTAAAAGTTCTGATATTTTTGTATTCAAAACTATTATCTCTTTTATTTGTTCCAATAAAAACTGCTCTTTATAACTTTTTTGAATCAAATAAAAAGAGAATACCACCACGAAAAAAAGTGGCACAATACTGATTATTCTTACTTTATTTTTAATCGAAATATCATTTAAGCTCACAATAAATTCCTTATTTCACATATTTATATATGTTTTCATACTTTTCAATCTCTTTTTGAGATGCCATTCTCCTACAAGAAATGTAGCCTTTTTCTCCACTTGAAGAACTATATGGAAAAACAGTTGCATATACCCAATAATGTTTTCCATACTTTGTTTTATTTTTTACAAAACCTTTCCAAACTCTGCCATTTTTTACTGCTTTCCATAAATCTTCAAACGCCTCCTTTGGCATAGATTCATGTCTTACGATATTATGTGGCTTTCCTATCAACTCTTCCAAAGAGTATTCAGCAAATTTACAAAATTCATCATTAGCAAATATAATGATTCCTCTTTCATCGGTTTGAGATAATAAAAAAGAGTTTTTATTTAAAAGCAATTCATTTTTATTCATTTATTGACTCCATAATTTATATTATAATAAATCATATTATAATAATTTTGTTTAATTTAATTTAATATTAAGTATTATTGTAAATAATATTACATTATGGAAACATATTTTCTAATAATACTATTTAATTTTATGTAATTCTAATTTATTTATGTATATTTTATATACTATATTTGCAAGTTAAATATTTTAAAAAAAAGTAAAATTAATGAATGTATAAATTATATGCATTTTTTTTTATTAAAAATAATTATATTTGGTAAAATATTGGGCTATCTATTAACAAACTCCAAACAGGACAAGTAAATGAACTATTTACAAAAAGATTTTTATCTAAACTTTTTAGAGTATATGAAAAATATAAACGAATTTAAAAATGAGCTAGGGGATATTAGTAAAAAATGGGAGCAGTTAATACTTTTTAGTGGATTAAGTTCTGCAAAAATAGATATGAATTCTACTAAATCAAATTTTGACACATTAAGTGAACAACTGATTTTAAATCTTACAGAAGCCACCATAAAAAAAGTCTCTACTGAGATGAACTCTAAAGCACAAGTTGCAGTTGATATTGTAATAAGAAATCTTTTTGAAAGAACTGCTGATATTGGATTTTTAGCAACAGATAGTGAAATAAGAAATTTTTTAAAAAATTATAGTATAAAAGATTTACTAACAAAAAAAGATGAAGTTTTAAAACTAAAAAAAAGATTTGAAGAGTATGTGGCAAAATATAGTGTTTATTTTGATATTGTACTTTTTGATACAAGTGGTCATATCCTAGCAAAACTCAATACCGAAAACCAAACAACATTCAAAAGTAAAGATTCTATTTTTGAGGAAATAGAAAATAATAACTGTGACTACTTGGAAACATATAGATATCATGATTTTTTACCAGAATATGAGAAATCATTGGTTTATTCTTATAAAGTTATTGATGAAAATAGTAAAAATACACTTGGTTTTTTATCTTTATGTTTTAAATTTAACAATGAAATGGAAACGATCTTTTCTAATCTTGTTTCAAAAAATAACAAAGAAGTTCTAATTTTATTAGACAAAAACTGCGAAGTAATAGCTTCAAGTGATAAATATCATATTCCTTTAAATGCGAAATTAGATATAGAATTAGAAAAATCATTGGGTATTGCACAATTTGCTGGAAGAGATTATGTAATAAAAACTTGTAAAACAAATGGTTATGAAGGTTTTTTTGGTCTTGGATGGATGGGTCATATAATGATTCCAGTTGAAAGTGCATTTAAAACAGAAAATAGTAATTTAAATATTAATGAAGATATTTTAAATTCTATTATGCAAAATAAAAATCTTTTTAAAGAAGATTTAATTTCAATTCCTTTAATAGCACAAAATATACAAGATGATTTAAATAGAGCCGTTTGGAATGGAAATATAAAACAATCAGGTTCAACAGCATATGATAGTGATTTTTCAAGAACTATTTTAAAAGAGGTAAAATTAGCTGGTGAAAAAACAAAAGAGAGTTTTGAAAATTCAATTCAAAAATTGAATGAAACAATTATAAGTTCTTTGCTAAATAATGTCTCTTTTTTGGCTAGTTTATCAATTGATATAATGGACAGAAATTTTTATGAAAGGGCAAATGATTGTAGATGGTGGGCTCTAACTCCTGCATTTATAGAAATACTAAAAAATCAATATAATTTATCAAATGATGATAAAAAAAGAATGACAGATATATTAAAATATATAAATAATCTTTATACTGTTTATACAAATATTTTCATCTATGATAAAGCAGGTGTAATAGTTGCTGTTTCAAATGATAGTTATAAATCTGTAGTTGGAACAAAACTGGATAACTCTTGGGTTAGAAATACTCTAAAAATTAGAGATACATCAAGATATTATGTATCATATTTTGACAAAACTTTTTTATATGATGACAAACACACATTCATTTTTAATGCTGCAATTAATGATGATGAGCATAATTTAGGTGGAATAGGAATAGTATTTGATTGTGAAACTCAACTTAAAAATATGTTACTTGATGCTCTTCCATCTACAAATGGTGTAGTAAATGAAGGATATTTTTCTATGTTTGTTGAGAAAAATTATTCAGCTGTTTTAAGTTGTAGCAATGATAGCCATTATGTTGGAGAAAAATTAGATTTTGATGATGAGCTTTTAAATCTCAGAAGTGGAAAATCACTATCAAAAATCCTATTCTACAAAAATAAGTATTATTTAGTTGGGGCCTCTTGTTCAAAAGGTTATAGGGAGTTTAAAGGAGAAGAAGATATTTATCAAAAAGAGATAATTTCTTTTGTATTCATTGAAATTGGTGAAAAAGTAGATGCAAAAGAAGCTGTTGATACAAATACCCATCACTTTGTTTATGATGAATTATTATTACAAAATGACTTCACTGAAGTCGCAACTTTTTATATTGGAAATAAATGGCTTGGAGTTAGAATTTCTGATGTTGTTGAAGCTACAAACTTAAATAATCTTGAAAAACCAATTTCCATGGAAGCAACAACAAATCACTTTAAAGGTACAATTATTCATAAAAAATTAGTTTTAAGTGTACTTGATATTAGTAAATTTGTACAAAATGAAATAAAAAATAAAGAAAATGCAGAAGTTATAATCATCAAATACAATCAAAACAGTAGTGACCATGTAATTGGAATTGTTGTGGATAAATTGGGTGAGTTTTTAAAAGTTCCAAATAATAGAATAAAACCTTTTGAAAAGTTTATTTTAGGAGGTGGACTTTTAGGTGAAAGTATTATTCAACCACCAGAAAATTCAAATATTAGTACATTATTGACTCTTCTAAATATTTCTAAGTTAGAAGAGATAATTTAAGAAACTAAAATATCTTGTGAAATAAACCATCTTTTCATGGAGTTATATAACTCCATTGAAATTGCTCTTTCTTTGCAAAAAATATCAAAATACTCCAAAGATTTTTCAAATTCATTTTCTAAACAAAATTTAGCCAATTCAACAACTTCAATATTTCCATAACACCAAACTCCCATAGGATTATCTTTTGTAATAATCACATCTTGTGCTAAGATATATTGTTCAGTTACTATTGCTCTTTTTTCGATTCGAGGAAGAATCTCATCTTCTTTTATTTTTTGTTTTGGCCAAGATTGTCTTTTTTGCCAAAAATCACTTTGATATCTTTTCTCTAAGTTGTAAAACTCTTTTCCAACCTTTGAAAATTTATCAAAAATAAACTGCACCCTATTTTTATAAAAATCAATTGCAACTTTTTGTTCATCTTGACTTTTATTTAGAATAGTATTTATAACATAAGGAGCAATACTTGACATACTCATAGCTTGAAATGCACCATTTCCTGAAAGTGGGTCAATACTTGAAGCACTATCTCCAATAAGAATCATTTTATTATTGATTATCTCTTTATGAATTTTAGAAAAAGAGTCTCTTTTTACAATTTTTCCAACTGGTTTTGCATCTTGCAAACTCCAAAGAGTTGCAGTTTGTCCATTTAAAATTTCTAATAATTGTTCATAATCATTTATTTTTGTTGCAAGTTCTTCATCACAGGTAAATTGAATATAACCTCTTTTATTTCCAACATAAGCTTGCCAAATCCAGCCATCTTGTGTTGAATCTATAGAAGTTTTATTTTGCGTGTAATTAGCCATTTTTAACTCTTGAAGCAAGGAAAAACTTTTTGGTCCACAAATATATTCATCTTTAAAAGGTGTAAATCTTCCCCTTGCATCAACTATAAAATCAGCACTTATTTCTAATCTTTCATCATTCAACTTATAAATTATCTTTGGTTTTTCATCATTACAATTTACAGCTCCAACAACTGTTGCTTCTATTAGTTCTATTAAATTTTCTTTTGCATCTTCAAGCAAAGCTTCATCTAAATTGGCTCTACAAACAACATATTCATAATTAACATTTTTTGAATTACTTGCCCAATTTGAATTTCTTACTGATTGCGCAACTAAAAGTTTTGAAGCATTAACACAAGAGCTTGAAACTAATCCTTGTTTAGTTTTTTCACTAAATCCTTCATATGAGATAAATGGTCGAGGTTTATAAAAAATCGTAACATTAAACCCAAGTTTTTTTAGTCC
>JACCDS011953942.1_pt1 | contig 13409 bp, 11 predicted proteins | sample 7446441 | NCBI WGS metagenome assembly JACCDS01 (sample SAMN15323445, study PRJNA562643) | freshwater metagenome | isolation source: river surface water | place: USA:Blue River Watershed | collected 2017-08-17
CTGTCTGCCGGCATTCAACGCATGGTGCGTTCCGACCTGGGCGCCGCCGGTGTGATGTTCACCATCGACACCGAAAGCGGCTTTGAAGACGTGGTGTTCATCACGTCCAGCTATGGCCTGGGCGAAACCGTGGTGCAGGGTGCTGTCAACCCGGACGAGTTCTACGTGCACAAGCCGATGCTGAAGGCTGGCAAGCAGGCGCTGATTCGACGCAACCTGGGTTCGAAGCTGATTGAAATGATCTTCAGCACCCCGGAAGAGAAGGCCGCGACCAAAAAACTGGTCAAAACCGTGGACGTGCCGGTCGAGCTGCGCAACCGTTATTCATTGACCGACGCCGACGTGCTGGAACTGGCCCGTTATGCGTTGGTGATCGAACAGCACTACGGCCGCCCTATGGACATCGAGTGGGGAAAAGACGGCAACGACGGCCAGCTCTACATCCTTCAGGCCCGTCCGGAAACGGTGAAAAGTCAGTCTGCTGGCCAAGTGGAAATGCGCTACAAGCTCAAGGGCACAGGCGTGGTGCTGGCATCGGGGCGCGCCATTGGCCAGAAAATCGGCACTGGTCCGGTGCGTTTGGTGCACAACATCTCTGAAATGGACAAGGTGCAGCCCGGTGACGTGCTCGTGACAGACATGACCGATCCCAACTGGGAGCCGGTGATGAAGCGCGCCAGCGCGATCGTCACCAACCGTGGTGGCCGCACCTGCCATGCCGCCATCATCGCGCGCGAGCTGGGCATTCCGGCGGTGGTGGGCTGCGGCAACGCCACCGACCACCTGAAGGACGGTAATCTGGTGACGGTGAGTTGTGCCGAAGGCGACACCGGCAACATTTACGACGGCCTGCTGGAAACCGAGGTGAGTGAGGTCAAGCGTGGCGACATGCCACCGCTGGATGTGAAGATCATGATGAACGTGGGCAACCCTCAGTTGGCCTTCGATTTTGCGCAGATTCCCAACAGTGGCGTGGGTCTGGCGCGCCTGGAGTTCATCATCAACAACAACATTGGCGTGCACCCCAAGGCCATTCTGGACTACCCGCAGGTGGACCCGGACCTGAAGAAGGCCGTCGAGTCTGTCGCCCGTGGTCATGCCAGCCCTCGCGCCTTCTACGTGGACAAGGTGGCCGAAGGCGTTGCCACCATCGCCGCTGCGTTCTGGCCCAAGCCAGTGATCGTGCGACTGTCTGACTTCAAGAGCAACGAGTACCGCAAATTGGTGGGCGGCAGCCGTTACGAGCCGGACGAAGAAAACCCCATGCTGGGTTTCCGCGGCGCTGCGCGCTACATCAGCGCGGACTTCGGCGAAGCCTTCGCGATGGAATGCGAGGCCTTGAAGCGTGTGCGCGAAGACATGGGTCTGACCAACGTGCAGGTGATGGTGCCGTTCGTGCGCACCTTGAAACAGGCCGAGCGCGTGGTGGATCTGCTGGCCAAGTTCGGCCTCAAGCGGGGCGAGAACGAACTCAAGCTGATCATGATGTGCGAGATTCCGAGCAATGCCATCCTGGCGACGCAGTATCTGGAGTTCTTTGACGGCTTCTCCATCGGCTCCAACGATCTGACCCAGCTGACACTGGGTCTGGACCGCGACTCCGGCCTGGAGTTGCTGGCTCATGACTTTGACGAACGCGACCCGGCGGTCACGGCATTGATCAGCCAGGCCATCAAGGCCTGTCGTGCGCAGGGCAAGTACATCGGCATCTGTGGCCAAGGTCCCAGCGACCACCCGGACTTTGCCCAGTGGCTCAAGGATGAGGGCATCAGCTCTATCTCCTTGAACCCCGACAGCGTTGTGGACACCTGGAAGAAGCTGGCTGGTTCATGACCTGATGCTGCTGAGGCAGTCGTGAAACGAACGGGCCGCTTGCGGCCCGTTTTCTTTTCAGATCGAAGGTAAGTGCAAGGTAAGGCCCTTGAGCGCACAATCTGGCTCTGTGAGCGTTGCAGTTTCCGCGCAACGAGGAGGCAATGGATGAGCCGAACGCTGGTTTCGCAACGTTTGCTGGCGCTGTTTTTTGCGGGCGGTTTGTTGTTCAACTTTCCCTTGATCACCCTCTGGGATCAGGACGTTCAGTGGTGGGGCCTCCCGCTGTTTCCGCTCGCGCTGTTTGCTCTTTGGGCCATGTTGATTGCCTTGCTGGCCTGGATCCTGGAACGACAACCGGATTGAACCGAAGTGTCCCCACTGCTCGTCGTTGCCGTTTCGTGCGCGTACATGCTGCTGCTGTTTGCCGTGGCGTATTGGGCAGACCGGCGTGCTGCGCAAGGGCGTTCGGTCATCGATAGCGCTTGGGTCTATGCCCTGTCCATGGGTGTGTATTGCACCGCCTGGACTTATTTCGGCAGTGTGGGACGAGCGGCCAGCTCGGGCGTTTGGTTCCTGCCCATCTATCTGGGCCCCATGCTGGCCATGATTCTGGCTTGGATGGTGGTGCGCAAGATGATCCGTATCGCCAAGACTTACCGGATCACTTCCATCGCCGACTTCATTTCCAGCCGGTACGGGAAGAGCCCTGTGCTGGCCGGGATGGTCACGGTGATCACCGTGGTCGGTATCGTGCCGTACATCGCTTTGCAGCTCAAGGGCATAGCGGTGGCCTTCGCCGTAATGACGGCGCCATTGGGCCAGGACGTGGCCGATGCGCAGATCTGGTGGCAAGACAGCACTTTTTATTTGGCACTGGTGCTGGCCGGATTCACGATGGTGTTCGGCGCACGCCATTTGGACAGCACCGAACGTCACGAGGGCATGGTCGCGGCAATTGCTTTTGAGTCGGTGATCAAGCTGCTGGCGTTTTTGGCAGTGGGCCTGTTCGTGTCTTACGCACTGTTTGACGGCCTTGGAGACATTTTCGAGCGAACCCGGGCGGTGCCGGAGCTGCGCCGCCTGCTCGAGCTTGGCGAGCAGCAGAATTTTGCCTATGCCCAATGGTTTGGCATGACGGTGCTGGCCATGCTGTCAGTCATTCTGTTGCCTCGTCAGTTTCAGGTGATGGTGGTGGAGAACGTGGACGAACGGCACTTGCGCCGGGCCGCTTGGGTGTTCCCGCTCTATCTGTTCCTGATCAATCTGTTTGTTTTGCCGATTGCTTTGGGTGGCTTGCTGCATTTTGGCCCCGGCACGCTGAATCCGGAGACCTTTGTGTTGTCCTTGCCGTTGTCACAAGGGTGGCACGCATTGGCGATACTGGCATTTGTGGGTGGGTTGTCTGCCGCCACCGGTATGGTCATTGTGGAAGCTATCGCGGTTTCCACCATGGTTTGTAACGATCTTGTGATGCCGGTGTTGCTGCGCACTTATCGCCGGGCATCTTCTCAGGGCAGCGATCTCACGCGGTTGATTCTTCAAATCCGTCGCGCCGCTATTTTGATAATCCTGCTGCTGGGTTATCTCTACTACCACCTGGCTGGTGAGGCTTATGCGCTGGTCAGCATTGGGCTCATCAGTTTTGCCGCAGTGGCGCAATTTGGTCCAGCGCTTCTGGGTGGCATGTTCTGGAAAGGTGGTACCAGGCAGGGCGCGATGGCTGGGTTGCTGCTCGGTTTCAGCGTTTGGGCATACACGTTGATGCTGCCGTCACTCGCCAAATCTGGCTGGATGCCAGACACCTTTTTACAAGATGGTTTGTGGGGCTGGACTTGGCTCAGGCCCGAGGCCTTGCTGGGCATGCGTGGCCTGGACAACCTCACGCATTCTCTGTTCTGGAGCTTGCTGTTCAACGCGGCGGCGTATGTATTGGTGTCTTTGTGGCGCACACCCTCGGCTCAGGAAGCCAGTCAGGCCTTGTTGTTCGTGGATGTTTTTGACCGTACCAACGCGGCGCGTCCGGTGTTTTGGCGCGGACAGGCCAGTGTGGCAGACCTTCTTCCGTTGGCTGCGCGATTTCTGGGGGCCGAAAAGGCCCGCACTTGCTTCGAGGTGTATGCCCGCCAAGTTGGCGTGGCGTCTGTGGACAAGCTCCAAGCCGACGCGCGGTTGGTTCAGTTCGTTGAAACCTTGCTGGCTGGCGCCATCGGCAGCGCTTCGGCCCGGGTCATGGTGGCCTCGGTAGTCAAGGAGGACGCGCTCAACCTCGACGAGGTGATGGCTATTCTGGACGAGGCGAACCGCCTGCGTCTTCACTCCCATGAATTGGAGGAGAAGTCCCGGTCTTTGGAGCAGGCCACCGCCGAGTTGCGCGCGGCCAATGATCAACTTCAGAGCCTGGACCGTTTGAAGGACGATTTCATGTCGTCGGTGACGCACGAATTGCGCACGCCTTTGACATCGATCAGGGCATTGTCCGAACTGATGCGTGATGATCCCGACATGAGTATTGCCCAGCGGCAGCAATTCCTTGACATCGTCGTGGCTGAGACCGAGCGCCTTAGCCGCCTCGTCAACCAAGTGCTGGACATGGCAAAGATCGAATCTGGCCACGCTGAGTGGCAGAACAGTGATCTGGATCTGGTAGCACTTGTTCGCCACTCTGTCCAAACCACAGCGGAGTTGTTGCGCGAACAAGGTGCCCAGCTGCACATGGACTTGCCCAAGAAGAATGTGATGGTTCGTGCCGACGCAGACCGGTTGACTCAGGTCATGCTGAACATGCTGTCCAACGCCGCCAAGTTTGTGCCGAAAGGCCACGGTCGGGTTTCTGTTCGACTGAACCTGATTGATCAGCAGGCTGTCGTGGAAGTGCAGGACAACGGCCCTGGCGTGCCGATCGAAGAGCAGCAACTCGTATTTGAAAAATTTCGCCAAGGCGGCGACAGGCTCAACCGCCCACAGGGGACCGGTCTGGGGTTACCGATCAGCCGCCAAATCATTGAACATTTCGGGGGGCGCATGTGGCTGAAGTCCACGCCAGGCCAAGGCGCCTGTTTTGCCTTCAGCCTGCCCCTGCCGAACCCTCAGGAGACCCAGACATGACAGCCACCGTTCTGATTGCCGACGACGAACCCAACATCCTCATTTCGCTCGAATTCTTGCTGAGGCGCGAGGGTTACGACGTCAAGCTGGCACGTGACGGTCAGGAGGCGGTAGACGCCATACTGGCGCATCGGCCTGACCTGGTGTTGCTTGACGTCATGATGCCCCGTAAAACAGGTTTTGATGTGTGTCAGGAGGTAAGAGCGACAGACCAAGTGAGGGACACGCGCATCCTGATGTTGACAGCCAAAGGGCGCGACACCGATGTGGCAAAGGGTTTGGCGCTGGGTGCCAATGCTTACATGACCAAGCCGTTTTCCACCAAAGAGCTGGTGGATAAAGTGCGGGGCCTGCTGGAGGATCGCACGTGAGTCGAGCTTGGCGCCCCGATCGACGCGTTTGGGGGCTCTTGCTGGTGGGCGCTCTGGGTTTGGGCGTCTGGTTGATTCTGGGGCTTTGGGTGCTGGCGGCGACACTGGAGCCCGATCTCCGCCAGCTGTTCCTGGACGTGGCGGTTGAGCGTGTGGCCCTGTGGGTGCTGCTGTGGATGGTTGGCGTTGCAGGATTGGCTTGGGTGTTGCAGCGGTGGTTTCGCTACTGGGTGTTGCCATCGGCGCAGTTGGTGGAGCACGCACAAGTCTTTCTCACATCCGACGTCGCCCGCGATTTGCCGAAGGAGGGCAACCGAGAAACTCGGGCTTTGGCCGAACTCATCAACCAACTGGTTCGCCAGCGCGAAAGTCTGCGCGCCGACATGAGTGCCAAAGTTCGCGAAGCTGCGCAGGGCATTGAACAAGAGAAATCTCGGTTGGCGGCGTTGATGTCCGAGCTCACACAAAGCGTTGTGGTGTGCAACCTGGACGGACGCATTCTGCTTTACAACAGCCGCGCACGCATGCAGTTTCGGGCGCTCTCCAGTGCGCCGCGCCTGGCGGACGGGGCAGAGCTGATCGGTTTAGGGCGCTCCATTTACACCGTGTTTGATAGACAGCTGGTCGCTCACGCATTAGAGAGTGTTCAGCAGCGTCTGCGACGTGGTGCAGCAAATCCTGCCGCGCAGTTCGTCACCACCACCCGTGCTGGCCAGTTGTTGAGGGTGCAGATGGCTCCGGTGCGACAGGTGCAGGACGTCTCGGATTCCGCCTCTCTGGGTTTGGCGGGATTCGTGCTCATGCTGGACAACATTACCCGCGATTTTGAAGAAGAGGCGACCCGTGACCGCCTGCTGCTGGGACTGACCGAAGGCAGCCGCGCCTCGTTGGCCAACATCCAGGTTGCATTGGAAATGTTGGACTACCCGGACCTTGAGCCTGCCATGCGCGAGCGGTTTTTGAGCGTGGTGCGGGAAGAGGTGGGTGCCATGGGCCAGCGCTTGCAACAACTGTCGCTGGACTCGGCTGCCGGACTGAAAGCCCGCTGGCCGATGGAGGACATGTTAGGCGCAGATTTGGTCACTGCAGCGATGCAACGCATCGAGCAAATGACGAACCTGCCTACGCAAGACTGCGATGTCGATTCGGGGCTGTGGTTGCGAGTCGAGAGTTTTTCAATGCTCCAAGCATTGGTCTACCTGTCGGCTCGTTTGAAAGATGAGTTCCGCATCCGCTTTGTACGGTTGCGCTTGTCGACTTCTGAGCAGGGCAGCGCAAAGGCGCAGCTGGATCTCATCTGGTCCGGACAGGCCATGAGTACCGAAACTGTGATGGGCTGGGAGATGGACAGCATGCGGGTCGGTGAGGATCTCTCGGGGCTCTCGGTTCGTGATGTTGTGGAGCGCCACGGCGGCGCATTCTGGTTTGAACGTGACCGTGCCAGCCACCAGTCGTTTTTCCGTTTCCTCCTGCCCTTGGCCCAGCCCCAGGAACAGCTCGACATCGCCGAAGTGATGCGCAGCGAAAGTCGGCCCGAATACTACGATTTCGACCTGTTCCGCCAGAACGAAAGTTCTCAGGCGCTGGAAGACATGCCGCTGTCTCAACTGGCGTATACCGTGTTTGATACAGAAACCACCGGCCTGAACCCGTCTCAGGGTGACGAAATCATCCAGATTGGCGCTACCCGCATTGTCAATGGCAAGTTGCTGCGACAAGAAAGTTTCGAACAGCTCGTCAACCCTCGCCGTACGATACCTGCGGCCTCCATTCCGATTCATGGCATCACTCAGGACATGGTTTCGGGTCAACCCGACATATTGCAGGTCTTGCCGGCATTCCATGAGTTTGCGCGTGACACGGTTTTGGTGGCGCACAACGCTGCATTCGACATGCGATTTTTGCAGCTCAAGGAAAAGGCGACTGGTTTGAAGTTTGACCAACCTGTGTTGGATACGTTGCTGCTTTCTGCGTTGGTCCATCCCAATCAGAATTCGCACAGACTCGAGGCCATCGCCGAACGATTCAATGTGACTGTGCTCGGGCGGCACACGGCCATGGGTGATGCCATGGTGACTGCCGAAGTTTTCCTCAAACTCATTCCGCTGCTGGCGGACAAAGGCATCAAAACATTGGGTCAAGCCCGTCAGGCGGCTGAACGCACGTATTACGCTCGTCTCAAATACTGAGCGTGCCCATGTCAGCTATCAACGACCCATCTGATAGCGGTTGCCAAGGACGCTCTGCAGGCTCTTGACCACCGCGAACGCCTCTTTCAGATGGCTGCGTTCAAAGTTGGACAACTCTTGCGGGTGCAAATAGTTGTCGGCGGAATGACCGTCCGACATGCGACGTGCCTGATGCTGGATCCGCAGTGTGCTCAGATATTCCAGCGCATCCAGTAGGTCGCGGACCCGCTGCTCAGTGATTTCGCCACTGGCGGCCGCAGTTTCCAGGCGGTCTTTGGTGTTTACGGCCGACGAGCCTCCCGCCAGAGCGTAAACCCGCGCCAAGTCGATGATGGGGACGATGCCAGTGTGCTTGAGATCAATCTTGCCTTCTTGTGGTCCCCCCTTGATCAGCGAAAGGTTACCCAGCCAATTGAGCGGTGGCTGATGAGTCAGTGCGTTGCTCACCATGTGAGCGAGGAAGATCCTCTGGTTTTTGCTTTGAGACAGTACCTCTGTCCGCAGGTCCTCCATCAACTCTCGCTTTCCGTACACAAAGCGCTGATCAAAAAACACGCAGGTCAGCATCAGTGCTGTCGGATCTGGCTGAGCAATCCAATGGGCGAAATACTGGTGCCAGCGATGCAGAGGCTGACGCCATTGGTCGGTCATGGCCATCATTTCGCCGGGGCAATACACGTAGCCGCAGGCGTTCAAGCCATCACAGACGAATCGTGCCAGCTCTCGAAAATAGGTCCCGTGTTGAGCTTCTTCGTAGGCATCGTCCAGAATCATGCAATTGTCTTGGTCAGACTTTGCGGTTTGTTCATTGCGTCCCTGGGATCCGGCGGCTACCCATGCATATTCCACCGGCGGGGGACCAAATTTCAATTCGGCCAGTTGCAGCAAGCGCGAGGTCAATGCGTCGGTGATGGCGGAGACAATGTGTCCAGTGCTGTACGCGCTGGCTTCTGCAGCTGCCAAGTTTTGCTGCAGTTGCTTGATGCGTGCGCTGGTCTGTATCAGACCATCAACCGTGGTCTGCTTGTAGATAGCCCCGGCAAGGTAGACGGCTGAGTTGCTTTGCTGCTCTGTCAAGTCTGTACTGGTGATGATGCCGGCGACCTGGGTGCCGTCCATGACTGGCACGTGGTGAATGTTATGGCGCGCCATCAGCAGCAAGGCGTCAAATGCGTGCCCACTCAACGGGATGGTCATCGGGGCGAGTGTGGCAATCTCCATGATGGGACGCGATGTCTCCAGACCGGCCGCCACCACACGATTGCGCAGGTCGCGGTCTGTAATCAGTCCAAACAGCGTGCCGTCCTTGACGATGAGAACAGAGGAAACACGCTGATCCCGCATTACTTGGGCTGCGTGCTGAATCGGTGTTTCCGGAGGTAGCAGCACTGGGGGGCGACGAACCAAGGCCTGTACCGGGGTGGTGATCAGGTTCACGTAGTTGTCAGCGCTGCGGGGTGTAGGATCGAACGGCATGGATGGGCAGTCAGTGGCGTTAATATTCGATGCTACACCGCAGCCCCCTGGTCGGGTTTGTGCCGTATCAAGCTTTGTTTTTCCCGTTGCCATGTTGTTATGGGTCATGTTGGTCAAGCTGGTGGCTGAAATTGCGTTGCTTGCACTGTTGGGCCGCTGGATCTTGACGGCCTGGCTTCAGCGTGTCTCGCCCCAGGGAATCAGGTCTAACCCGTTTCTTTGGGTGCTCGAGGTGGTATCCCGCCCTTTCGTGACGGCAGCAGGATGGATCACGTCCCGCCGGATGCCACGCCATTTGTTGCCTGTGGTGGCATTTGCTGTTCTGCTGGCCGTGTGGTTGGCTGCAACCGTGGCGAAAGTTTTTGGATGTGTGGAGGCCGGGATGCAGGTGTGCCAGTGAATGCCCTCTTCAAGACGAGGTGCTGGCTGGTCATGGGACGATGCTGGCAGACCCTCGGTGCTCAGCGTCGTGCGCGGGCATGCTGGTTGCGTGCTGTTCGACAAGACCGCTCAGTTGCACTGGTTTGGGCCGCTCTGGCTCACGGGCATGCCGTGGAACGCCGTTGGTTCAAGGCTGTGCGTTGGCAGGAGCGTGCCACCCGTCTGGCACCGCAAGATGCGGCCATGCACTACAACTTGGGTTACCTGCGTGACCGTGTGGGCGACGTGGTGGGTGCGGAGGTTTCTTTTCGTCAGGCGGTCAACCTGGCTCCGCAATTGGACCAAGCGTGGTATGGGTGGGGTCGAGTCCTTCGGCGTTTGGGTCGTTGGCCTGAGGCCCTGGAGGCACAAACCCGAAACACGCAATTGCAGCCTCTGAGTCCACACGGCTGGGTCGAAATGGCCAGGCTGCAATGTCTGCTGGGAAATCCAGCAGCCGCGGCTGATACCGTGGCACATCTGGGTGGCTTTGAACCCAAAGCGGCCCTTCGGTTGGAGGCCGAGCTGTTCCCGGCCAAAGAGTCACAGGCGCTGGCACCATGAAGCCGGGTTTGCATCCGTCGCAGCACTGGCGCATCAACCGACGGCTCACCTTGTGCCTGCTGGTTGTGTGGTTTGTCGTCACTTTCGGTGTGGCGTATTTCGCTCGCGAACTGGATTTCCGTTTTTTCGGTTGGCCCTTCAGTTTTTGGGTGGCAGCGCAAGGCGCACTGCTGGTCTATGGCTTGATCATCGCTTTCTACGCCTGGTACATGAATCGCCTGGACGATCAGCTGGCGGAACAGCCTGAGGACCAAGACGCATGAGTCGCCATTCGCAAGCGCAACTGAACCAGCAGCTCAACCGTGTGTACTTTTGGTACACGGGCGGCTTTTTGATCTTCGTGCTGGTGTTGGCTTTGTTTGAAAAGCTGGGGCTGTCGCGCGAATGGATTGGCATGATCTTTTTGTTGGCCACCATCGCGTTGTATGCATTCATTGGCATCATGAGTCGTACCGTCGATCCAGTGGAGTATTACGTTGCCGGGCGCAGGGTGCCAGCCATTTACAACGGCATGGCCACGGGCGCTGACTGGATGTCAGCCGCTTCGTTCATCGGGCTGGCGGGCACCCTGTACGTGCAGGGATACAGCGGTTTGGCGTTTGTCCTGGGCTGGACTGGCGGTTATTGCCTCGTGGCTCTGCTGCTGGCGCCTTACCTGCGGCGATATGGACAGTTCACCATCCCCGATTTCTTGGGTGAGCGCTACGGTGGTCACGGTCCGCGCTTGATTGCCGTTGTCGCGGCCTTGTTGTGTTCTTTCATTTACGTGGTGGCCCAAATTTACGGCGTGGGGTTGATCACATCGCGCCTGACGGGGCTGGCCTTCGAGGTTGGGGTGTTTCTGGGTCTCGGGGGCATTCTCGTGTGCTCCTTCCTGGGTGGCATGCGCGCCGTTACCTGGACCCAGGTGGCGCAGTACATCGTGCTGATTCTGGCTTATCTGTTGCCTGTGGCCTGGTTGTCTGTCAAGCAGACGGGTGTACCCATACCTCAGATGGTGTACGGCCTGCAGTTGGAGAAAATCACCGAGCGTGAAAAGGAGCTGACCGACGATCCGGCCGAGGCCCAAGTGCGCTTGATCTATCAGCATCAGGCAGGCGTCTTGCGCGAAAAGCTGAAAGATCCTGGCGCTGCATTGGCTTACGACCGCGCTTTGATCGAGGCGCATCTGGATGCATTGCGTGAATTCAATGGACTGGCTTCCGAGATCGCCGATGCTGAGAAGGAGTTGTCTCGTCTTCCGCGCGACGAAAGCTCGGCAAGAGCGTTATGGACCCGTCAACTGGCCGAGGCTGAAGCCAAGTCGCGTCCGCTCAATGGCATGCTCCCTCATGCACAGCAATACGCCGGTGACCCAAATGGCACCCCGCAGGAGCAGGCCGAGTTTGAAAACTCCCGACTCAATTTTCTCGCCTTGGTGTTTTGTCTGATGGTGGGCACCGCTGCGTTGCCCCACATCCTGATGCGCTATTACACCGTGCCGGATGTGAAGCAGGCCCGAAGTTCGGTCACCTGGTCGCTGGTGTTCATCAGCCTGCTGTATTTCACCGCGCCTGCGTTGGCGGTGCTGGTCAAGTTTGAAGTGTTCAATGTGCTGGTCGGTACCTCATTCGACCAGTTGCCCTCCTGGGTGGCTGCTTGGAACAAGGTGGATTCCTCTTTGCTCAGCGTGCGCGATGTCAACCGGGACGGGGTGCTGCAACTCAATGAAATCTCGATTGGAGTGGACATCATTGTGCTTGCCACGGCAGAAATTGCGGGCTTGCCCTATGTGGTTGCGGGTCTGGTGGCGGCAGGTGGGCTGGCCGCTGCCTTGTCCACGGCCGATGGCTTGTTGCTGACGATCGCCAACGCGCTGAGTCACGACGTCTACTACAAGATGATCGATCCCAACGCAGCCACCGCGCGCCGGGTCACCATTTCCAAGGTGCTGCTGCTGGTGGTGGCGTTGTCCGCAGCTTATGTGGCCGCCCAGAAGCCAGCTGACATTCTTTTTCTGGTGTCGGCCGCGTTTTCGTTTGCGGCCTCTGCTTTTTTCCCCGCCCTGGTGCTGGGGATTTTTTGGAAGCGCGCCACCGGCTCGGCGGCCGTTCTCGGCATGCTCAGCGGCCTGGGCGTCACTTGTTATTACATGGCCACCACCCAACCTTGGTTGAGGGGGGTGTTTGGCCTGAGTGGACCCATTGAATTGTGGTGGGGTATCCAGCCGATTTCGGCGGGTGTCTTTGGGGTGCCCGTGGGCTTTGCGGTCATGGTGGTCGTCAGTTGGCTGACACCTCGCCCCACGTCCACCATGGTGGCCTGGGTGGACCGTTTGCGGCAGCCCCACTGACCGCGCTTGCCCGCACATATTGGCTCGTAGTACAATAGTGGGCTTACCTTGCTGCACCCCTGTTGACGCCGGGGGCGGCTTCCATCCACAAGGAGTGTCTATGCGTCATTACGAGATCGTCATGCTGATCCACCCGGATCAGAGCGAACAAGTGCCCGCCATGCTGGAGCGCTACAAGGGCATGATCACCGCTGGCGGTGGTCAGATTCACCGCGTTGAAGATTGGGGCCGTCGTCAGCTGGCTTACCAGATCAACAAGCTGTCCAAGGCTCATTACCTGTGTCTGAACATCGAGTCCGACCAGTCCGTCGTGGCCGAGCTTGAGCACGCTTTCCGCTTCAACGACGCCGTTCTGCGCCACATGACTGTGCAGAAGAAAAAGGCCGAGACTGCCCCATCTTCCATGATGAAGGCCGTTGAGCGCGAAGAAGCCCGCAAGGCCCAGCAGCAGGAGGCCGCAGCGTAATTGTCTTCGGTGAGTGGTGAGCTGCCGGTGAATCAGCTGGTTCTGCGAGCGTCGTTGGTCGGCCTGTCCGCCGCACGCTACACGCCAGCGGGCATCCCGGTTGCCGATGTGCTGCTGGAGCACGAATCTTCCCAGGTGGAAGCTGACCAGCCGCGTCGGGTTCAGTTGCAATTGAGAGCGGTCGCGTTCGGTGTTCTGGCCGAAAGATTGCGCACCCAGCCCATGGGCGTTGCTTTGCAACTGGACGGATTTCTCGCCAATCACCGCAATGGCAAAAAAGGCGTTGTGTTCCACATTCAAGATTTCAAGCCGTATTAAGGAAGCACCATCATGGCTGCACCCAAGCGTTTCAACAAAGACAAGCGCCCCAAGCGCAACACCCAGTCGCTGCTTTTCAAGCGCAAGAAGTTCTGCCGCTTCACCGTGGCTGGCGTGGAAGAAGTCGACTACAAAGACGTGGACGTTCTGCGTGACTTCATCGCCGAAAACGGCAAGATCATTCCCGCCCGCCTGACCGGTACCCGCGCGATTTACCAGCGCCAGGTGACCACCGCCATCAAGCGCGCCCGTTTCCTGGCCATGCTGCCCTACAGCGACCAGCACCGCGTCTGATAGGGAAGGAGTCATACCATGCAAATCATCCTGCTCGACAAAGTTGTCAACCTGGGTAA
>JACCDS010807581.1_pt1 | contig 13406 bp, 19 predicted proteins | sample 7446441 | NCBI WGS metagenome assembly JACCDS01 (sample SAMN15323445, study PRJNA562643) | freshwater metagenome | isolation source: river surface water | place: USA:Blue River Watershed | collected 2017-08-17
AACGTGACAGCAGATGTTTTTGTGAAATCGATCGCTGATGACGTGATTACAATTCTGAAGAAAGATAAGGACATTCAAAGCGATCCTGAGAAGGTTTATGCTCTTGCAGAAGATAAGATTCTTCCTAATTTTAATTTTGATCGCGTTAGTCGTTTGGTGTTGGGTAAGAATTACACTAAGGCGAGTAAGGAGCAACAGGAGGCCTTTCAGCGTGAGTTCCGTACATTGTTGATTCATACCTATGCTTCAGCTTTATCTAAGTATCGCAATCAAACCATAGAGTACAAGCCATTACGTGACATTTCCGATCCTAGTCAAGTTGTTGTTAAGACAGTTATTTTGCAACCAGGTGGCCAGCCCTTAGGTGTTGATTACAGCTTGGAATTGGTGGCGGATAATTGGAAAGTTTATGATATCGTCATTGAGGGCGTCAGTCTGGTGACTAATTATCGTGGCCAATTTAGCACCGAAATTCGTCAAGGTGGTATGGACGGTTTGATTCAGCGCATCAGCGAAAAAAACAAAAGCAATCACGTCGCAAAGAAATAGGCTAAATTTGCCAAGTAATTAATACGGGAATAGTTTTGGGACAAATTAATAAATTAGAAAAGGTTTGGAAATTGAGTGGCGACATTAGTATGTCGGCCACACATGCTTTGCTTGCCGAAACAAAAACTTTTCCTAAGCAACTTAAGATGGACTTTTCTGGCGTAACAAATGTTGATACAGCTACGATTAGTTTGATTTTTGAGTGGTTAAGACAAGCGCAGAATCAAGGCAGTCAATTAACCTTTACAAAATTGCCTGAGAACTTACATAGCTTAATCAACCTATATGGTGTGGTTGATCTTATTCCTGACACCTCTCGTTAATGTATTTAATCGGCTTGCAAAGCAAGTCTGAGGCTTTAACATGATTCCCGCAATTCAATTAACGCAAGTTCATAAGCATTTTGGTGCATTGCATGCATTGAAAGGCGTTGACCTGAATATTGAGCAGGGAGAGTTTTTTGCTTTGCTGGGTCCTAATGGGGCAGGTAAATCTACACTTATCAATTTGTTGGCTGGATTGTTGCGCCCAACAAGCGGTTCTCTTTCTGTGATGAGCTTCGATGTGCTCAAGGATTATCGTCAAGCACGTCATGCACTTGGTGTTGTTCCTCAAGAGTTAGTGTTCGATCCATTTTTTAACTTGCGAGAAATGCTACGCTTCCAGGCAGGTTATTTTGGTCGTGGCAATGAGAACGACCCTTGGGTTGATGAAGTCATTGAATGTTTGGGCTTGACTGATAAAGCCCATACCAATATGCGTCGCTTATCTGGCGGGATGAAGCGTCGCGCTTTAATCGCTCAAGCGCTCGTTCACAAGCCGCCAGTCATCGTCTTGGATGAACCAACGGCAGGCGTGGATGTGGAGTTGCGCCACACGCTGTGGGAGTTTATTAAACGTCTCAATCGTGAAGGTCATACGATTATTCTCACTACACATTATTTGGAGGAAGCTGAAGAACTGTGTTCTCGGGTTGCTCTAATGAAGCAAGGTGAAGTCATTGCTTTGGATAGTACAAAAAACTTATTGGCGAGTATTCCAGGGAAAAATTTAAAACTTAAGTTGAGTGCGGCCGTTCCGCAGTCATTAACGGCAATGGTTCGCCATCAGGATGCCTTAGATTACATGCTTAATCTAAATGAAATCATTCAAATTGAATTCGTGTTGGCTGAATTGCGTAACGCAAACGTAGCGGTCTTAGATATGCAGTTAATTGAGCCCGACTTGGAAGATGTGTTTGTTGATTTGATTGGACGCTCATGAATTTAATTAGCCAACGGATGCGCGGTCCATGGACGCTATTTAAAAAAGAGCTTTTACGTTTCTGGCGCGTAGGTTTTCAAACAGTCGCTGCTCCAGTAATGACGGCACTTTTATATTTGTTGATTTTTTCACATGTCCTCGGCTCTCGTGTTGAAGTTTATCCTGGAGTGCCTTACACAGTATTTTTGATTCCAGGCCTTATTATGATGTCTGTATTGCAAAATGCTTTTGCAAACAGTTCGTCTAGCTTAATCCAGTCAAAAGTGATGGGTAATATCATATTTGTATTGTTAACGCCGCTTAGTTATATTGAATTTTTCTCAGCGTTTTTAGCTGCATCTATCATTCGTGGCCTATGTGTAGGTTTTAGTATTTACTTGGTTTCTATTTGTTTTATTGATTTACCATTGAATCATCCTTGGGTCATTCTGGCGTTTGCAGTTTTTGGGAGTGGGATGTTGGGTGCATTTGGCATTATTGCTGGTTTATGGGCTGAAAAGTTTGATCAAATGGCAGCATTTCAAAACTTTGTCATCATGCCATTGTCTTTCTTGTCAGGTGTGTTTTATTCCATTCATTCCTTACCGCCAGTATGGCAAACTGTCTCTCATTTCAATCCATTCTTTTATATGATTGATGGATTTAGATATGGTTTTTTTGGGATGAGTGATATTTCACCATGGTTTAGTTTAAGTGTTGTGATTGCTAGCTTTATTGCCCTATCATTGGTAACTATTGGAATGTTAAGAGCTGGTTATAAATTGCGTGGTTAAGAAAGTTATTGAGAATTTATGTTAAGTGCAAATGAATTAAAGGCTTATATTGCTAGTGGCTTAGCTTGTGAGCATATTGAAGTGCTCGGTAATGATGGACAGCATTTCGAGGCTATTATTGTTAGTAGTGCTTTTGTTGGCAAAGGCATGGTGCAACAGCATCAGCTGGTTTATAAGGCATTAGGCGATAGAATGCGCTCAGAAATCCATGCGTTATCGATGCGGACGTTTACCCCTGAAGCTTGGGCGAATAGTGGAAAAAGAATTTAGATTAGGAGAAGAAATGGATACTCAGGAAAAAATTAGAAGTCAGGTAACAAGTAACTCAGTTGTGCTTTATATGAAAGGGAGCCCAAAATTTCCACAATGTGGCTTCTCTGGCTTAGCGATACAAATTTTGCAGGCGTGTGGTGTTAAAGATCTTCTGGCAATCGATGTTTTGGCTGATCCAGAAATTCGTGATGGAATTAAAGTGTATGCAAACTGGCCTACTATTCCACAGTTGTATATTAACGGCGAATTTGTTGGGGGCTCAGACATTATGCGTAGTATGTATGAGCAAGGTGAATTACAAAAACTAATCGAAACGGCAAATTAATTGGATAAACTGGTCATTCAAGGTGGTGCTCGTCTGCATGGAGAGGTCACTATTTCAGGTGCTAAAAACGCAGCATTGCCTATTCTTTGTGCTGCTTTGTTGGCTGAAACACCACTTAAATTGTCTAGCGTCCCTAAGTTAAAAGATGTGGGTACGACCATTAACTTACTCCAGCATATGGGCGTTGTTGTTACTCGTAATGCTGACAAGGTCGATTTGGATGCCTCTAATATCAAAATATTAGAGGCACCTTATGAGATGGTAAAGACCATGCGTGCTTCTATTTTGGTATTAGGTCCTTTATTGGCTCGTTTTGGTAAAGCTCGGGTTTCATTGCCTGGCGGTTGCGCGATTGGGTCTAGGCCTGTGGATTTACATATCAAAGGGTTGCAGGCGATGGGCGCCAATATTCATATTGAGCATGGTTATATTGAGGCGAGTGCTGAACATTTGCCTAATAAACGTTTGCAAGGTGCTCGTTACTACATGGACTTAGTCACAGTGACTGGCACAGAGAATCTTATGATGGCAGCAGCGTTAGCTCAGGGTACAACGGTGCTTGAGAATGCAGCCAAAGAGCCAGAAGTGGTTGATATGGCAGATTGTTTAATTAAGATGGGTGCGAAGATCAAAGGTGCTGGTACTGATGTGATTACAATTGAAGGTGTTGATAAGCTCAATGGCGCTGAACATCAAGTAGTTTGTGATCGAATCGAAGCAGGAACCTATATGGTCGCTGCAGCAATGACTGGTGGTGAAGTTAAGTTGTTAAATGTTAGCGCTCACTTACTTGATGCAGTCATTGAAAAGTTACGTGAAGCTGGTGCAACAGTCTTAAGTGATGCTAATACGATTACAGTAAAAAGTGATGGTAAGCTCAAAGCCGTCAATATTCGTACGGCACCACACCCAGCTTTTCCAACGGATATGCAAGCACAGTTTATGGCACTTAATACCGTCGCTTCTGGTGTATCTAAAGTCACTGAAACAATTTTTGAAAATCGTTTTATGCATGTCCAAGAGATGCAGCGTTTAGGTGCAGACATTGATATTGATGGCAATACTGCGCTTGTAAAAGGTGTTTCTGAGCTTGAGGGTGCAACTGTCATGGCAACAGACTTAAGAGCTTCTGCTAGCTTGGTTCTAGCTGGTCTGGTGGCTAAAGGTCAGACTGTGATTGAGCGTATCTATCATTTAGATCGTGGATACGAAGATCTGGAAGAAAAGTTTAATGCTTTAGGTGCTAACGTTAAGCGCATGTCCTAACAATTAAGTAGAAAATAATATGATTACGATTGCATTATCCAAAGGTCGCATTTTTGAAGAAACCACCCCTTTATTGGCGGCGGCTGGCATTCATGCGTTGGAAGATCCTGAGGCTTCACGAAAATTAATTCTGCCAACTAATCGTGAAGATGTTCGTCTGATTATTGTTCGTGCTTCAGATGTACCTACTTACGTGCAGTACGGTGCGGCAGATTTGGGTATTGCTGGTAAAGATGTTCTGGATGAACATGGTGGTGAAGGTTTATACCAGCCAATTGATTTACAAATTGCGAAATGCAAAATGATGGTCGCTGTTCGTGAAGACTTTGATTATTTTGCATCTATTCGTAGTGGCGCTCGTCTTAAAGTAGTCACTAAATATGTAAAAACCGCCCGTGAGCATTTTGCAGCTAAAGGCATGCATGTGGATTTAATTAAGCTTTATGGCTCTATGGAGCTGGGGCCTTTGGTGGGTTTGGCTGATGTGATTGTAGATTTGGTGAGTACAGGTGGAACCTTGCGAGCAAATCACCTAAAAGCGGTTGAAGAAGTTGGGGAGATTAGTTCTCGCTTAGTGGTGAATCAAGCTTCATTCAAATTAAATCGTGAAAAATTACAACCAATGATGGATGCATTTGTTGGCGCCATTGGCAAAAAATAATGAGTATAGAAATGATCTTTGGATCACAAAATAGATTAAAAGAACTTGGATTTTAAAATATGAGTACTGAAATTAAAGTGAGACGTTTTTCAAGTCTAGATGCAGATTTTGATGCAAAACTGAAGGCTTTGTTGGCTTTTGAAACTGCGCAAGACGACAGTATTGATGAAGTGGTAGCGAATATCCTTAAAGACGTTAAAAAACGTGGGGATGCTGCAGTTATAGAATATACCAATCGTTTCGACAGAATGTCTGCAGGCAGCTTACCTGAATTGGAAATTGGTCAGGCTGAATTGAAAGCGGCATTAAATGGTCTGCCAGATGCTCAGAGAGCAGCACTGCAAGCGGCAGCAGATCGAGTTCGCAGTTACCATGAAAAGCAATTAATGACTTCATGGCAATACACTGAAGATGACGGCACAATTTTAGGTCAGCAAGTGACTTCGTTAGATCGTGTTGGTCTCTATGTGCCTGGCGGCAAAGCTGCATATCCTTCGTCTGTATTGATGAACGCAATTCCTGCAAAAGTCGCGGGTGTGCAAGAGCTCATCATGGTAGTGCCTACGCCTGATGGTGAAAAAAATCAGTTGGTGTTGGCTGCTGCTGCAATTGCAGGTGTCGATCGTGTATTTTGCATTGGCGGGGCGCAAGCTGTTGGTGCTTTGGCTTATGGTACTGAAACGGTTCCTCAGGTTGATAAGATTGTGGGACCTGGTAATGCTTATGTTGCGGCAGCTAAGAGAAGAGTATTTGGTGTGGTTGGCATCGATATGGTTGCTGGCCCATCCGAAATTCTAGTTATCTGTGATGGTAAGACTAACCCTGACTGGGTTGCGATGGATTTGTTCAGTCAGGCCGAGCATGATGAATTAGCCCAGGCAATTTTGTTGTGCCCTGATGCTGATTTTTTGAATAGGGTCAATGAAAGTATTCAAAAGCTTGTTTTAGAGATGCCGCGTGCGGAAATTATCAAAACTTCTTTGACTGATAGAGGCGCTTTGATTCAAGTAAAGAGCTTGGATGAAGCCGCTGAGATTAGTAACTATATTGCCCCTGAACATTTGGAATTATCAATGGATGATCCATTAGCTTTCAGTCAAAAGATTAAACATGCAGGCGCCATTTTTATGGGAAGAGACACATGTGAATCTCTTGGGGACTACTGTGCCGGACCTAATCACGTATTGCCGACATCACGTACGGCACGTTTTTCATCGCCATTGGGTGTTTATGACTTCCAAAAACGTTCAAGTCTAATTTTTGTATCGCAAGCGGGTGCTCAAACTTTGGGCAAAGTTGCCGCTACTTTGGCATACGGGGAAGGTCTGCAAGCACATGCCCGCTCGGCGGAGTATAGACTTAAAAAATGAGTCAATACTGGAGTCATTTAATTCACGGTTTGACGCCTTATGTTCCTGGGGAACAACCAAAGATTAACAATCTTATTAAGCTGAATACCAATGAAAACCCTTACGGACCAAGTCCTAAGGTTTTGCTTGCGTTGCAAAAAGAAGCATCTGAAAGCCTGCGCTTATACCCTGACCCCAATTCTGACCTCTTGAGAAAAGCGATTGCCAATTTTCATGGTTTAGAAACTTCAAATGTTTTTGTTGGTAACGGATCTGATGAAGTATTAGCTCATACTTTTAATGCCTTACTTAAGCATGACAAGCCTATTTTATTTCCTGATATTAGCTATAGTTTTTATCCAGTTTATTGTGGTTTGTATGAGATTGCGTTCGAAACCATCCCCTTGGATGATCGTTTTGAAATTCAAGTTGATGATTATTTAAAGCCTAACGGCGGCATTATTTTCCCTAATCCTAATGCGCCAACGGGACGTTCGTTAGCGTTGTCTGAAATAGAACGATTGCTTAAAAAGAATACGAGTTCTGTTGTTGTCATTGATGAGGCTTATGTTGATTTTGGTACTGAATCATCTGTGGCATTGATTAAAAAATATCCGCAATTATTAGTGACCCACACGCTATCTAAAGCAAGATCGCTTGCCGGATTGAGAGTCGGCTATGCTGTTGGTAACCCAGATTTGATTGAAGCACTTCATAGAGTCAAAGATAGTTTTAACTCCTACCCTTTGGATCGTTTTGCTCAAGCGGGAGCAATCGCCGCAATGGAAGACAAGGCTTATTTTGAAGAAACTTGTCATAAGGTGATTGCTACTAGAACGCACTTAGTTAAAGAATTGACTGATTTGGGTTTTGAGGTTTTGCCATCGGGTGCAAATTTCATATTCGCAAAGCATACGAAAAAAGATGCTGAAGTGATTAGTGCTGGATTGAGAGATAAAAATATTATTGTTAGGCATTTTAAGAAGCCTGAACGTATTGCTCAATTTCTGAGGATTACAGTCGGAACCGATGCTGAATGTGCGGCTTTAGTGTCTGAATTAAAGCAGCTTGTTTTAAAGTGAAGAATTAAAGATTTTTGACCAAAAACAGAAATCGTTATATAAAGTCGTTTCGGTAAAAAAGTTCATTTTTGAACATGATTTCACCATATAGTTAATAAAAAATGTATCATAACGCGTGTATTTAAATCATAAACGTGTAATTTAGCGGAGGAAGTAACATGGCATTAACCCAGATGGCATTAGATTCATTAGATTTTGACGCAACAGTAGCGCTTGCTGCAAAAGTAGCACCGCATGTTGATATTCTTGAAATTGGTACACCATGCATTAAGCACAACGGTATCAAATTGCTTGAAACATTACGTAAAAAATTTCCAAAAAACAAAATCTTAGTTGATTTGAAAACAATGGATGCTGGTTTTTACGAAGCTGAGCCATTCTACAAAGCTGGTGCTGATATTTGTACGGTTTTGGGTACAGCTGATATCGGTACTATTAAAGGCGTAATTGACGCTGCTAATAAATATGGTAAAAAAGCTCAAGTTGACTTGATCAACGTTGCTAACAAAAAAGCACGTACACAAGAAGTTGCTAAATTAGGCGCACACATCATTGGCGTTCACACTGGTCTTGACCAACAAGCTGCTGGCCAAACACCATTCGTTGACTTGGCAATGGTTGCTGGTTTGAACTTAGGTTTAGACATTTCTGTAGCTGGTGGTGTTAAAGCTGCTACAACTGCACAAGTACGTGACGCTGGCGCAACAATTATTGTTGCTGGTGCTGCAATCTACGGCGCTGCTGATCCTGCTGCTTCTGCTGCAGAAATCACTGCAATCGCACATGGTGGCAAATCAAGCGGTGGCTTGTTCGGTTGGTTGAAAAGCTTGTTTAGCTAATATTTAGCCAATCAGGTAATAAAACACTGATAAACCGCTGCAGAACAATTTAAAACGTTTTGCGGCGGTTTTTATTTGTAATATTTAGAAAGCACACATATTCTTATGCGCACTGCTGAAGTTAGTCGCAATACTCTTGAAACCCAAATTAAGGTTTCTATCAATCTTGATGGCACTGGCGTGTCAAAACTTTCCTCTGGCCTAGGCTTTCTTGATCACATGATTGATCAAATTGCTAGACATGGGATGATGGATATTCATGTCGAAGCAACAGGTGATTTGCATATTGATGCCCACCATACTGTTGAGGATATAGGTATTACATTAGGCCAAGCTTTTGCAAAAGCGATTGGTGATAAAAAAGGTGTGCGTCGCTACGGCCATGCATACGTGCCTTTAGATGAAGCATTGTCACGTGTTGTGTTGGATTTGTCAGGTCGTCCTGGCATGGAATTTGGCGTGGAATTTAAACGTGCCCAAATCGGTGAATTTGATGTGGATTTAATTCACGAGTTTTTCCAAGGGTTTGTTAATCACGCTTTGGTGACCTTGCATATTGATAATTTGCGTGGCGAAAACGCGCATCATCAAGCAGAAACAATTTTTAAAGCTTTTGGTCGCGCTTTACGTATGGCGACAGAGCTTGATACTCGCATGGCAGGAATCATGCCTTCGACCAAAGGGTCTTTATAAGCTTAATTTGAATTTCTCATCCCTAGTATTGCATGGATGAGAAATCGAACGGCATGGAATTCAGAAAAATATCATGATTGATATCGCTGTAGTTGATTATGGAATGGGTAATTTGCGCTCAGTTTCCAAAGCCTTGGAGCATGTGGCTCCGAATAAAAATGTGGTTGTGACAAGCCGGCCCGCAGATATTAAGCAAGCCTCCCAAGTTGTATTTCCTGGCCAAGGTGCAATGCCGGATTGTATGCGCGAGTTGGAATCAAGAGGTTTGCGTGATGCAATAGTTGATGCAGCTGCAACGAAGCCTTTTCTTGGCATTTGTATTGGCTTGCAGCTTTTGTTTGAGCATTCTGAAGAGGGCGATGCCGCTGGACTTGGTATCTTGAGCGGTAATGTGAAGCGCTTCTCTGCTAATGAAATGCACGATGAGACTGGTAATAAACTTAAAGTGCCTCATATGGGTTGGAATCAGGTTTACCAAACTCAAGCTCATCCTATGTGGAAAGACATTACAGATGGCGAGCGCTTTTATTATGTGCATAGTTATTATGTACAGCCACAAGATGAGAATTTAATCGCTGGCGTTACCGAATATCCAAAGCGATTTACTGGTGCGATTGCACATCGAAATATTTTTGCTGTGCAATTTCATCCTGAAAAAAGTCAGCATGCAGGATTGCAGTTACTTGCTAATTTTGTTCAGTGGAATGGCCAGGCTTAAAGTTTATTTTTTTAATTTTATTAAAACATCCCTAAAAAATTATGTTAATTATCCCAGCTATTGATTTAAAAGACGGTCACTGTGTTCGATTGAAACAAGGATTAATGGAAGACGCTACCGTCTTTTCTGAAGACCCTGGTGCTATGGCAAGACATTGGGTTGATCAAGGTGGCAAACGTTTACATCTTGTAGATCTCAATGGTGCTTTTGCGGGCAAGCCTGTAAATGAAGGTGCTATTAAAGCAATTGTTCAGGCTTGTGGCGGCGAAATTCCTATTCAATTGGGTGGGGGTATCCGTGATTTAGAAACAATCGAACGATATCTTGATAACGGTATTGATTATGTGATTATTGGCACAGCTGCGGTAAAAAACCCAGGCTTTTTACATGAAGCTTGTGATGCTTTCCCTGGTCAAATTATGGTTGGTTTAGATGCTAAAGATGGCAAAGTGGCTGTTGATGGATGGTCTAAATTAACTGGTCATGACGTCATTGATTTGGCGAAAAAGTTTGAAGATTATGGTGTAGAGGCAATCGTTTATACCGATATTGGCCGAGACGGTATGTTAAGCGGCGTTAATATTGAGGCGACTGTTGCTTTAGCTCAGGCCTTACGCATTCCAGTCATCGCGAGTGGTGGAATTACTGATTTGGACGATGTCCGTAAGCTTTGTGCTGTTGAAAATGAAGGTATCATGGGCGCGATTACTGGTCGTGCCATTTATGAGGGCACGCTTAATTTTTCTGCTGCCCAAGCACTTGCTGATGAGTTGAACGGCTAATGCTAGCTAAGCGTATCATTCCCTGTTTAGACGTGACTGATGGTCGCGTTGTAAAGGGAGTTAATTTTTTAGAATTGCGAGATGCAGGAGACCCTGTTGAAATTGCACGTCGATATGATGAGCAAGGCGCGGATGAGTTAACTTTTCTGGATATTACGGCTAGCTCAGATAATCGCGGACTGATTTTGCACATTATCGAAGAAGTAGCTTCGCAAGTTTTTATTCCATTAACTGTGGGTGGTGGCGTACGTGAAGTTGAGGATGTAAGACGTTTGCTGAATGCAGGTGCTGATAAAGTCAGTATTAATACCTCAGCAGTCATTAACCCTCAGTTAGTTGCCGACGCATCTGATCGTTATGGGTCGCAATGTATTGTCGTGGCAATTGATGCCAAGCAGGTAGGCGTTGATGCCTCTGGCCAGCCAAGATGGGAAGTATTTACTCATGGTGGTCGCAAGGAAACTGGTATTGATGCAGTTGAGTGGGCTAGAAAAATGGTCGGCTTAGGTGCCGGAGAGTTGCTTGTGACCAGCATGGATAGAGACGGTACAAAGATTGGATTTAACTTAGGCCTTAATAAGGCGATTAGTGATGCCGTAGACGTGCCAATCATTGCTTCTGGTGGTGTAGGTAATTTACAGCATTTAGTTGATGGCGTAAAAATCGGTGGAGCTGATGCTGTGCTTGCGGCAAGTATTTTTCACTATGGTGAATATACTGTTCGTGAGGCTAAGGAATACATGCGTGATCATGGTATCGAGGTGCGCTTATGAGCTGGTTAGATAAAGTTAATTGGACTGATGGTTTGGTGCCGGTGATTGCTCAAGAGCTAAGTACAGGCAAAGTATTAATGTTTGCATTCATGAATCGTGAAGCATTGGCGCTTACGGTTGAAACAGGTCACGCTGTTTATTGGTCACGATCACGTCAGAAGTTGTGGCACAAGGGTGAGGAATCTGGTCACGTACAGAAGGTGCATGAGATTAGGTTGGATTGCGATGGAGATGTGATTTTGATGACAGTTGAACAGATGGGTGGAATTGCCTGTCATACTGGACGTTACGATTGCTTTTTCCAGAAATTGGAAAATGGGGATTGGCAGATTGATAAGCCTGTGCTTAAAAATCCAGAGGATATTTATAAACATGAATGAAATACTTCAGAGGTTAACTGCATTATTAGAGGAGCGTAAAAACGCTGATCCTAAGACTTCTTATGTTGCGAAGTTGTATCACAAAGGCATGAATAGCATCCTCAAGAAAGTTGGTGAGGAAGCGGCTGAAACAATTATTGCTGCAAAAGATGGCAGTCAGGAAGATTTGATTTATGAGACCGCTGATTTATGGTTTCATACGATGGTTATGTTGGCAAAAGCCGGCCTTTCAGCTCAGGATGTATTGGAAGAATTGGCAAGGCGCGAAGGCTTGTCTGGTATTGAAGAAAAAGCATCACGTCCAAAAGACTGAGCCTAATTTAGGGAAATTAAATGAGCGCAGATTGTATTTTTTGCAAAATTGCTAAGGGTGAAATTCCTTCGAATAAAGTCTTTGAAGATGATGACTTTATTGTTTTTCATGACATCAAGCCGATTGCGCCAGTCCATTTTTTAATTGTTCCAAAAGGGCATATCGAAAGTCTTTTAAGTACAGAGGTTACTCATCAAGATTTACTTGGGAAAGCTTTATTGATGGCGCCTAAATTAGCTTTGCAGCTTGGCCTGAAAGGGTTTAGAACGATGATTAATACTGGCCGAGAAGGTGGTCAAGAGGTGTTCCATTTGCATATACATGTTTTTGGTGGCAGTGCTGTTTTACCTAGAACTTAATTGGGAGGCTTTATGGGATTTAAAGAGTTAATTATTATTTTGGTAATTGCGCTTGTTGTATTTGGGACAAAAAGACTTAGAAATATTGGTGGCGATTTAGGATCTGCAATTAAATCTTTTAAAGATGCGATGAATGGAAATCATTCAGTCGAGACACTTGAGTCTGATTCGCAGAATAAAACGATAGAAGTTAAAGCTGTAAAGAAAACAGTTCGTAAGCCTAATACTAAACGATAATGTTCGATGTTGGATTCTCGGAGCTCGTTCTAATTGCTGTAGTGGCGTTGGTCGTCATAGGGCCTGAAAGACTGCCGAAAGTTGCTCGAACCCTTGGTGCTTTAGTTGGGCGCATGCGTAATTATGTTGCCACGGTTAAAGGTGAGGTTGAGCGAGAAATGCAGCTCGAGGATTTGAAAAAATTACAGCAAGAAATCCATACTCAACAAATTCATTCTTTAGAAATTCAACAGTCCGCTCTTCCAGTTCAAGCGAAGGCAGATGAAAAAGTTGTAAAAAAAGTGACGCGCTCTTCTAAAAGAACTAAGTCTATTTCATGAGCGTCACTGAAACCTTTATTGTTCATTTGTTAGAACTTCGTAGTCGATTGCTTAAGATTGTGATCGGATTGGTTGTTTCAATTCTTGCCTTTTTGCCTTTCTCAAATGAGTTATATGCTTGGCTAGCACAGCCATTGCTGAGCCAGATGCCAGTTGGCACGCATATGATTGCAACTGCAGTCACGACACCTTTCTTGGTGCCAATGAAAGTATCCACTTTGGTTGCTATCGTGGTTTCTCTACCTTATACCTTGTACCAAGTTTGGGCTTTCGTTGCTCCGGGGCTTTATGCTCATGAAAGAAGGTTTATTGGTCCCTTGGTCGTAGTAAGTACCTTGCTATTTTTAATGGGTATGGCATTTGCCTATTTCTTAGTATTTCCAGTTTTGTTTGGGTTTATTGCGACATCGGCACCAATAGGCGTTTCTGTGATGACGGATATTGGGAGTTA
>JACCDS010996826.1_pt1 | contig 13405 bp, 13 predicted proteins | sample 7446441 | NCBI WGS metagenome assembly JACCDS01 (sample SAMN15323445, study PRJNA562643) | freshwater metagenome | isolation source: river surface water | place: USA:Blue River Watershed | collected 2017-08-17
AGGTGGAGGTCTGGATCAAGGATTTCCTCACCCACCAGATACTGCAAGTCACCCAAGGTGAATATGTGTATGTGGCAATCGACGAGCAGGGACACAAACGCCCGGTGCTACAACACACGCAGAAATCCGATTAAATATCCCGAAATTTGAATGATAAAGAACTAAAAATCTGATCTATTGTCCTAACAGGAATAGGTTCCATCATCACCAAAGCATCATAACAAGTTGATGTATATAGACTTTTATATGTAAACCCGAATTTACACAGCGCTATAGCCAATAGTTAGCGCAGCAGAGCTAGACTAGGCATTACTGTAATTATTCAGGCTTACTGTTATCTTGGTAAAAAGCACACCCCAGAGGCAATTATGCTCAAGGACTCTTCCGCCGGTTACGGCCTTATCTCTATCCTGATTCACTGGCTCAGCGCCCTGCTGATCCTGTTTTTGTTTGGCCTGGGTATTTACATGACCGGGCTGGGTTACTACGACGACTGGTATCACAAAGGCCCGGCACTGCACATCAGCTTGGGGCTCATTGTGCTGCTGTTGATGCTAGTGCGCGTCACCTGGCGCATCCTCAACCCCACACCGACCGCATTGGGCAATCAACGCGTGCAACTCCTCGGCGCCACGCTGGTCAAATGGGGACTTTATCTGGCCATTTTTGTGGTGCTGGTCAGCGGTTACCTGATCACTACTGCCGAGGGAAAACCGGCGAGCCTCTTCGATTGGATTTATTTCCCCTCATTTGCCACCCTCAGTGCCCAGCAGGTCGACCTCGCCGGTGAATTACATGAATATGTGGCCTGGGGCATTATTGGCCTGGTGGTACTGCATGTTGCCGGCGCACTGGTGCATCACTTTGTTGTGCGCGACCGCACGCTGGTGCGCATGCTCAAGCCGGTGAAAAAATAATGTTATGCAATACTCTGTACCTAAACCGTTTATCCATTATTGTTCGACAATCGTTTAACCCTAAAGGAGTTTCACAATGTTAAAAAAATCCCTGCTCGCCCTCGCTGTTTCCAGCATTGGCATTATGAGTTTGCCGACTCTGGCAAACACCTATGAAATTGATACCAAAGGCGCCCACGCCTCTATCAATTTTGCCGTTAAACACCTGGGCTACAGCTGGCTGACCGGTCGCTTCGACACTTTCTCCGGCCAGTTCACCTACGACCCAGCCAAACCGGAAGCCAGCACCGTGAATGTCACCATCGACACCACCAGTGTGAACTCCAACCACGCCGAGCGCGACAAACACCTGCGCAGCCCCGATTTCCTCAACGTAGAAAAATTCCCCAAAGCGACGTTTGTGAGCACCAAAATTGTATTGGACGATGACAATGACGAGTTCAATATTGTGGGCGACCTGACCCTCAATGGCGTGACCAAAAGCATCACCATTGAAGTGGATAAAGTAGGCGAAGGCAAAGATCCATGGGGCGGCTACCGCGCAGGCTTTGAAGGCGAAACCGAAATCAACATGAAAGATTTCAACATCAAAATGGATTTAGGCCCAGCTTCACAAACCGTAAAACTGGAACTGCATGTAGAAGGGATCAAAAAATAATTTAACGCAAATTATTTTTCCCTTTCGTGCGTCAAACGCACCATAAAAAAGAGGCCATAGCGGCCTCTTTTTTATTGCATCCGGTTCAGAGAGTATTACTCCTCCACACATCCCTTCTCGCCATCCGGCAATTTTTCCAACCGAATATTGGTAATGCTCAGGGTAAGCTTACCATCAGTAGCAATACTGAAAGGACCGCTGATTTTGCTTAGGTCAAAGTTATCCCCTTTAAAGCAGTTCAAAGGTAGCGGCAGGCTGAACCATTCACCTTTGGGCATTTTTTTGATCAAGCCATTAATAGGCAAATCGGCGCGGCAAGGGTAGCCACAATCCAAACCGATGGTGACATTTTTGTCTGGCTTCACATCCACACGCATATCAATGGTAAGTGAGGCTGCGTCTTTGAATTTGGATAAATCAATCGGACTGCCGGACAATGAGAAATTGCCTTGCAGTTTTTTACGCGATGCCCAAGTAATTTGAATCGCATCGCCCTCGCCTTTGAAATTTGTGGGTGCGACAATGACTTTCCCACCCGCCGACTGCCCTTCGCGCCCCTGCAAAGGCGTGTACCAATTAGTGGCGTCACCCACGGCGATACTGCGGCTAATCAGTTCACCTTTCACCAGATAAAAATAATTAGGATTCAGTTCTTGCGCCTGTGCAGCTGCCGATAACAACCCAGTGCCGGACAGCAGAAGCAAGCATTTTATAATGCGGGAGTAACCCATGATTGAGGCCTCGTTAGAAAATTATTATGGGGGCAAATAGCGGCTCAATAGCCAAGCAACCGCTGCGCACAATATTTATCCGCCGGAGAATTATGTCAATGGTTGCACATGATTCTTGTGCTTCAATCTGACAGCCGCTGTTAGCCCAGCATCGCCTAAGCCTGTCATGACATGGCGGGTAGCACTTGTGAAGCCGGTGGATATAAAAACCCGAGCCTCGTGCTAAGCTTTTGCACCATCGATACACATTGGTCGCGCCAACGGACAGGAAAAACTACGCCTGCTCTTGCCCGATCATGAACAACATGAATGAGGGTGCATTGCACAAATGTTATGAAGCTTAATCTGTTGCTTGGCGTCCTGGCGCTCTCACTGAGTTTGGTATCTTGCGGCGGCTCGTCAGCAGGCGATGAAGCTGTATCCGGCAACGGAAGTAGCAACTCGACTAAGTCGAGCACATCGACGCTCAGTACCTCATCTGTCAGCAGTTCATCCATTGCCAGCAGTGATGCACAATCAAGCGCACTTCCCCTCAGTTCATCCTTTGCTTTATCCAGCAGCATTTCATCCGCGATATCAAGTACATCAATGGCGAACAGCAGCGAAGGCAATTCAAACAATCATTTTGTTGCTGTGCATTTACGCAGTGAAATAAACCGTGTGCAGCCCATGACCGGGATCGTATTCTGGAGCGATAATCTCAGCGCGTTAAACGCACTGGGCAATAACGTGCAGCTGGAATTTTCCTACCTGCGTTATCGCGATGTAGTTACCACCCTTGGCACTTACAACTGGAATCTGGTTGACCAAAAACTGGCTCAAGCAGCAGCCCGCGGGCGGCAAATGATTTTTCGTTTCCGCGATACCTATCCGGGCGTCACCGCCAGCTCTATCCCCAATAATCTGCCGTCCACTATCAGCAAGGTAGAAGGCAAAAACACCTTTATTCCCGATTGGTCATCAACAGAACTACAGGCATTTATTCTCGATTTTTTTACCCAGTTCGCGGAGCGCTACGACAATGATCCGCGCCTTGCCTTTATACAGCTCGGCTTTGGCTCCTATGCCGAATATCACCTTTATGATGGTAACCCCACTCTCGGTCAAAACTTCCCCGGCAAACCGTTTCAAACAACATTCCTCAATCATGTCGCCAGCTTATTCTCACTCACACCATGGTCCATATCGATAGATGCTGCCAGCCCGGACTATTCTCCCTTTTCATCCTCAACGACATTAAAGAATCTGGCATTCGGATTGTTTGATGACTCCTTCATGCATGAAAATCACTCGCGAAATGACAGCGAATATAATCGTGCCTCCTGGATTTTTTTCGGTGCAAACCGCTACCAACAAAGCCCAGCGGGCGGTGAATTCAGCTACTACACCGACTATGACCAAGCCCATGTACTTGATCCTGATGGAGCACACAATAAATCGTTTGAAGCATTTGCCCGGCAGTATCACATCACTTACATGATCGGGAACGATCAATTCAATTACCAACCCCAAGCGCGAATCAAAACCGCCGCCATGGCAACAGGCTACGCCTTTCGCGTGAGCAGCCTGGAAAGCAACGGCAAAACGGTTCGCCTCAGTATTCGCAACGAAGGCATAGCCCCTTTGTATTACGATGCTTACCCCACCATTAATAACCAGCGCGCCACGCAAAGCCTGAAAGGTTTATTACCCGATAGCACTCGCGATATAGAAATCACCCTTGATGAACACAACCCGCAAGATATTGAATTAACAATTGAAAGTGATCGATTGGTACCGGGGCAAATCATTCAATTTAATGCGGATTTATAAGCTTCCAACATCGAAAAGCATTTATTTTGGATAAGAAAAAGCCCTGACATGCAGGGCTTTTTCAACACAATGAAGCAAGCAAAAAAACTATTCGATGTTTTGAATTTGCTCTCTCATCTGCTCAATCAATACCTTCAATTCCACCGCCGCTTGCGTCGTATCGCTCACAATACTTTTTGACGATAGGGTATTCGCTTCGCGATTTAATTCCTGCATTAAAAAATCCAGACGGCGACCCAGTGAATCGGTTTGTTTGAGGCTGCGTTTGACTTCGATGACGTGGGTATCCAGACGATCCAACTCTTCATCCACATCTGCTTTTTGCGCCAGCAGGACAATTTCCTGTTCCAGGCGCTCAGGGTCTAATTCCACTTGCAGGGCGGCGAGTTTGGCTTGCAGTTTTTCGCGCTGCGCGGCGAGGATTTCGGGCATGCGGGCGCGCACTTTTACCACCTGTGCAGAAACGCTGTCCAAACGGCTCAGGATCAATTGCTCCAGCTCAGCACCTTCACGTGAGCGGTGTTCGATCAGCCCCTCTAATGCGCTGTCGAATAATGCCAGCGCGGCAGTGTGCATCGCATCGCGATCCAACTCTTGTTTTTGGATAACCCCTGGCCAGCGCAAAATTTCCAGCGCATTGACCGGTGCGGCAACAGCGCCCAGTAAACCGTTAATTTGCTGGGCAGCCGTGGTGAGCTGGGCGACTTTGGCGAGGTTCACCCCCAATTCGTTTTCACCTTCCTGCTCCCAATGGACATTCAGGCTCGCCTCCACTTTTCCCCGCTGCAGGGCTTTGCGCATGGCGTCGCGCAGGTGCGGCTCTATTTCGCGGAAATCCTCCGGCAGGCGAAAATTCGGCTCCAGGTAGCGATGGTTAACGCTGCGGATTTCCCAAACCAGGGTTCCCCAGGCAAATTTGGCTTCGCGACGTGCGAACCCGGTCATACTGCGTGGCATAGTCATTCCTCAGAAGGCGCGGGTCGGGCGATCAATGCTGGTCTTGTCGGCCCTTGAGCTGGTAGAGTTCCCGCGTAAATTAATTGTCATAACCGATGCAGGATCTTATCACAGCTCCCTGCTTTACCTTTTAAGTTCCCTTTCGCAGTAAGGATCAAGCCATGCAACGCCCCAGCGGTCGCTCACCCGACCAATTACGCCCTGTTCGTATCACCCGCCATTACACCAAACATGCCGAAGGCTCAGTGCTAGTGGAATTTGGCGATACCAAAGTGATTTGTACCGCCAGCGTGGTCAATTCGGTTCCTCCCTTTTTACGTGGCCAGGGGCAAGGGTGGCTCACTGCTGAATACGGCATGTTGCCACGCTCTACCGGCACCCGGATGGATCGCGAGGCAGCACGTGGCAAACAGCAAGGGCGCACCGTGGAAATCCAGCGTTTGATTGGCCGCTCATTGCGCGCAGCGGTGGATTTAACCGCCCTGGGTGAGAACACCATCCATATCGATTGCGACGTCATTCAAGCCGATGGCGGCACCCGCACAGCGTCTATTACCGGCGCCTGGGTTGCACTGGCCGATGCCATCAATCATTTGAAAGCAACCGGCAAAGTAAATGGCGAACCGCTCAAGCGCGGCATAGCCTCTATTTCCGTCGGGATTTACCAAGGCGTACCCGTAGTGGATTTGGATTACCCTGAGGACTCCTCTGCCGATACCGATATGAACCTGGTGCTTGGCGATGACGGCGGCATTATTGAAATCCAGGGCACCGCCGAAGCCGAGCCATTCAGCGAGGCTGAATTTGCAGCTATGTTAAGTTTGGGCAAAAAAGCCATTGCCGAGCTACATAAGCTGCAAAAACAAGCACTTGGCGAAGGCTGATCGCCACTCATCAAAAGGGGCGCTCTGTGCGCTCCTTTTTTTATGAAAAAACAATTGAACATTCCCCTGAAAGGAGTTTCATACTTGAAGGGATATAACACGGAGGATCTTTTATGAATCAACAACCCATGGGCATGCCGGAACTCTTCTCCCAACTGGGCTTGGATAACGACTACGCGGATATCGCACAGTTTATTCAACACCACCCCTTGCCTGACAACATACGCCTCGCCGACGCGAGTTTTTGGACGCCCTCACAGCGCGCTTTTTTACGCGAAAGCTGGCAGCAGGATTCAGACTGGTGCGACCTGGTTGACCAGTTGGATCAAATGTTGCGCAAAACGCCGGTAAAGCACTGAACCACAGTATCAATTGCGCCGCGATTGACGCCCGCTTGGTCCAGATAGCGGCGCAGGTTCTCGCCTCTACATCCGCCAGCCATCGCGGCGGATGTAGTTGCGTTGCCCTGTTCCAGCCACTGCTGCGTCACCCGTTGCAAGCGCATTTGTAGTTCTCTCTCGGCTGCCAATTCCGCTTGCTGGATATGCTGGCGCACCGCCTCGATAGCGGTGTCCTGTGTGCCAAATTCGGCTTTCATCCGCCGCCGCAGGTGGCGCAGCGGCACTACATAATGCTGGTCCCAGCCGCGAATACGGCGTTGAGCTTCGTGAAGATGAGCATCGTCCAGCGCCAGTCCTTTGCATTCCAGCCATACACACCAAAGCAATAAATTCACATTGATGCCCTGCTCATCCTGCAAGCGTAGGCAAGTGTCGGCCACCTCAGGTTGGGCATAGAGCGCGAGGGAAAAATCCCACAGGGAATCGAGTTGGTTTGGCGAGAGCATTGCAGAATCCGCTAGCAGGGGTTTAGGGCAAGTCTGCTAGAATGCGCGCCATGATTCAATTACAAAACGTCTCCGTTCAGCGCGGCACCAAATTCCTGTTGGATGGTGCTGACCTCACTATTTACCCTGGCCAGAAAGTCGGTTTAATCGGCGCCAATGGCACAGGCAAATCCACCTTATTCCAACTTTTGTTGGGCCAACTGCAAAGTGATACCGGTTCGCTGGATATTCCCAAGCAGTGGCGCGTCGCCCATATGGCACAGGAAGTTGGCCATACCAGCCGCAGCGCGCTGGATTACGTGCTTGATGGCGACAGCGAACTGCGCCGTCTGGAGCGCGCCATCGCCACTGCCCTGCAAGACCCGGAACACAATGGCGAACAGTTGGCGCATTTGTATAGCGATATGGAAAATATCCATGCCTATACCGCACCATCGCGCGCGCAGCAGTTGCTCAATGGTTTGGGATTTGCCCCCGGTGATGACCAGCGCCCGGTGAGTGATTTTTCCGGTGGTTGGCGCATCCGTTTAAACCTTGCGCAAGCGCTGATGTGCCCGTCTGATTTGTTGTTGCTGGATGAACCAACGAACCACTTGGATCTTGACGCCACCCTGTGGTTGGAAGAGTGGCTCAAACGCTACGCCGGTACTTTGATTATCATTTCGCACGACCGCGATTTTCTCGACAATATTGTCGATCGCATTGTGAATATCGAAAAACAAAAGCTCGATAACTACAGTGGTAACTATTCTGCGTTTGAACGTCAGCGTGCGGAAAAACTCGCACAGCAACAAGCGAGCTTTGAGAAGCAGCAAGAGCGCATCGCCCACGTCGAAAGTTATATTCGCCGCTTCCGTGCCCAAGCGACCAAAGCCCGTCAAGCGCAGAGCCGGATCAAAGAATTGGAGCGCATGGAAAAAATTGCGCCCGCCCATATCGATTCGCCGTTTACTTTCACGTTTAAATGCCACGACAAAATGTCAGTGCCGCTGGTGCATATCGCACGCGCCGACATAGGTTATAAAAGCGGTGATCAGGGCAACAAAGTTATTCTGAATAAAGTCGAGCTGAGCATTCGCGCCGAAACGCGAATTGGTTTGCTCGGCCCTAACGGCGCGGGTAAATCCAGTTTGGTAAAAACCCTCGCCGGTTCGCTGCCGCTGCTGAGCGGCGATCGCACTAACGGCGAGCATTTCAAGCTGGGTTATTTTGCGCAGCATCAATTGGAAGCGCTGGATATTAATGCCTCCGCCGCGCTGCATATCCAGCGTTTAGCGCCCATGGCGCGCGAGCAGGAAATTCGCGATTTCCTCGGCAGTTTTGATTTTCATGGCGACCGCGCGTTTGAGCCTATCACCCATTTTTCTGGCGGTGAAAAAGCGCGTTTGGCGCTGGCGATTATCGCCTGGGAAAAACCCAACGTCTTATTGCTCGACGAACCCACCAACCATTTGGATTTGGAAATGCGCCACGCACTCACCATGGCGCTGCAGGAATTTGAAGGCGCCGTGATTGTGGTCTCCCATGATCGTCATTTACTGCGCAATACCGTCAATGAATTCTGGCTGGTTGCCGATGGCAAGGTGGAAGAGTTTGATGGTGATTTGGAAGATTATTACCAGTGGATGCAACAGCAAAAAACCACGGCAGCTTCCGCCGACAAAGAAAAAATAATCACTGCTGACAGTGGCGACAAGGTTGATAAAAAAGCCCAACGCCAACAATCAGCGGCGCAGCGCGCGCAGTTAAAACCGCTCACCAATAAATTAAAAAATCTGGAAAGCCAGTTGGAAAAGCTGCAAAAACGCCTGGGCGACATTGAAACCCAATTAAGCGATAGCAGCATTTATGAAGAGAAAAACAAAACCACAATGCAGGAACTGATTGCCGAGCAGGGCAAACTGCAGAGCCAATTGGAAGAGACGGAAGAAAACTGGCTGATGATCAGCGAAGAGCTGGAAGCCGCCAGTCAGTGATAGGAATGAATACCGGTGTGAACTAGCGGCCTAGAGAAAATCTAGGCCGCGCGGTACTGCTTTAGCACATCGGAGACCTTCGGCTCGGATGCTTGAATAAATTCAATAAATTCACCAACACCCACTTCGGCATCAGTGCGGCTATCAAATGGGCCTATATCCACACCTTCGCGGGTGGTGTAGTACCAATAGCCCTCTTTCTGTACATATCGACCGTGGCGGGTAGGGACGCTGCCCTGTTCGCCTGCTCTATTTGCGGTAGCCATATTGATTCCTCGCTGCGCTTCCACTCTATGATTTCCTTGTTGCGGGCTGAACATTAATCACCCAAGGTGATTATAGACAGCAACAGCAACGGATCGCTAGATTTAGTTGCTCTGCCAGAATGCTGTTTTTAGAAGATTCCGGTGTTAATCCTTTGACGTTTTACTCATCAATTTCCGCCAATTCCGGCCTATAACCAAAGGGGTCAACCGGCGCCCAAGTCGACGGCCATAGACTCGCGGGTGGTGCCAGACAATAAGTTGTAGATACCACCTTGACGGCACGAGGCGTGGCAGAAGTCATCAGCCGGGATGCCTTTACCAGTGTGACCTTGTAGCGAGAGAGCAATTCGGGCAGTTGCTCCAATACCTGTAGCGTTTCCGGATAGGGATGGCCAATCGCGAGGGCAGAACCCTGCTGTTGGGCCTTTTTCAATGCAAGAACCAATTGCTGGTAGATGACTGTAGTGTCTCTTTTATCGTCCAGAAATACATCCCGTTTGCGGCTGGGCAGGCCGATGTGTTGAGCCTGGATTAATGCCTGGGTTTGGGCGCTGGTGCGACTATCCACAAAATAAAGCTGGCGCTGCTGCAACTCGGCCATCAACCAACCCATAGGCTCAGGCTCTTCAGTGAGCTGGCTACCCATATGGTTATTTACCCCTTTGACATGGGGAACATTGGCCAGATTCTGGCGCAACACCCGGAGAAATTCTGCTTTTGACATACCACTGCGCAAGCCGCCGCGCCCCAGAGGGTAGTCATGGTGGTTGCTCATCGGCGCGTGCAACATAACTTCCTTGCCTTGCTGATAAGCGTATTCGGCCAGTTCTTGACCATGAGGCGTAAAGGGGAGCACAGCGACGGTAATATCACCCGCTAAATTCAGGGTTCGCTGACCCAGGCGCAGGTTGTAGCCCAGATCGTCGATGATGATTGCCAACTGCGCCATCCCATGGGATGGCTTGGCGGCGGGTGAAGCGGGGTGAGAATCACTGGCGCTGCACAAGGCTGCCAGCGCGCTGAGCAAACCCAATAGCCAGCGGCACAGGACTATGGCCTTTGGCTTATCCATGGGAGCAATTAATGTGGTGACTGATCGTCAAGGTTGGGCTGCAACACTATGTCCGGGGCGATTTCCGGCGTCGGCTCCTGGCTGCTGGCCAAGGGCGAACTTTGCAGGAAAATATTCAAACCTTTTAACAGGTTGAGCGCTTCGTGGAGTTGGTTGTCCTCCTGCAACAGCTCGGCACTGGTGATGCGACGGGTAGCGCGATCTTTACTGGTGCTCTCTTTACCGCCTTTGGTATTGCCCAAATGACGCGCCAGATCAGCTTCGGTAACCCCGGGGTTTTGGGCGATAGCCGCGACTTGCACGCGCTCGACCTCCACATCCGGCTCAATGCCCTGAGCCTGGATCGAGCGGCCATTGGGTGTGTAATAGAGCGCCGTGGTGAGCTTTACCGCACGGTCATTGCTGATCGGAATCACCGATTGCACCGAGCCTTTGCCAAAACTGCGAGTTCCCATAATGATGGCGCGTTTGTGATCCTGCAGGGCACCCGCCACAATTTCCGAGGCAGAGGCGGAACCATCATTAATCAGCACCACCAGTGGCAAGCCGTTGGTAATGTCGCCCGCATCCGCGTTATAGCTGATGTTGCTGTTTTCGAGGCGCCCCTGGGTATAGACCACCTGGCCACCATCGAGGAAGGCATCCACCACCTCGACAGACGCTTGCAACACGCCGCCAGGATTGTTGCGCAAGTCGAGTATGACACCGCGGGTTTCCGGGTTCTTTTTTAACTGGTCACGGATTTTCTTGCTCATTTCCTTGCCCGTATCTATTTGGAATTGGGCGATACGGATATAAAAGTAATCCTGCTCCAGCAGGCGGGTGCGCACACTCTGTACCTTGATAATGTCGCGCAGCAGTTTGAAGTCGATGGGTTGATCAACGCCATCGCGCATCACGGTAATTTTGATCGGGCTATTTTTGGGGCCGCGCATCAGATTCACGGCCTTGTTCAGATCCATGCCTTTTACCGGCTTGTCGTCGATGCGCACTACAACATCGCCCGCCATAATGCCGGCATTGGCCGAGGGGCTGCCATCGATAGGGGTAACGACTTTGACGTAGCCGTCATCGATACTCACTTCCAAGCCAACACCGCCAAATTCACCGGATGTACTGGCCTGCAGGTCGGCAAAGGCTTCTTTGTCCAGGTAGGCTGAGTGAGGATCGAGCTCGGCAATCATGCCTTTTATGGCGTATTCAAGCAGTTGCGCGTCGCTGATCTCATCGACATAGCCACTGCGCACATGATCGTACACACGGGTGAAGGTGCGCAGTTCTTCCAGAGGCAGCAGGCCACTTTCTTTGGTGGTAGGTTTTTCATCCGCCAGCGCCACGGCAGGAAGCAGGGCCAACAAGCCGATAAGGGACGAGCGGAGGTTACCGTGAAACTGGAAAAAAGCCGCGCAAAACATGAGATCTCCGATGGCTGAACAAGCCAAAATCTATCCTGAATCGGGGTGCACACTAAGCCAAAACTGCCGGAAATGACAGCCACCCGCTAAAAAATAACACTGCAGCGCTAACCGCGCGCCAGCCACGCGCCGGGGTCAATGGGGCGCCCCTGATGGCGAATTTCAAAATACAAACCGGTTGTGGCCTGACCGCCGGAATTGCCGACATTGGCGATGGCCTCACCGGCGCGCACCGGTTCACCGGCTTTTTTCAGCAGGCTTTGGTTGTGCGCATAAAGGCTGAGGTAACCCTCGCCATGATCGACAATAACCAGCAACCCATGCCCACCAAAATAATCGGCAAACACCACGCGCCCATGATGGACGGCAATCACCTGATTGCCCATAGGCGCGGCAATATAAGCGCCGCTCCAGTTAATCTGCCCGGCAATACGCGGGCTGCCAAAGCGATGAATCAGGCTGCCTTGGGTTGGCCAGGGCAAACGGCCTTTACGCTGGGAAAACTTTTCGCCACCCGCCGGCAAGGGCACATAGGCTGGCGAATTCATCGCACCGCTCGTCGCCACTCGCTGGGTTACTCGCTCCAACAAGGCCTGTAGGCGGCGGCGATCCTCACTCAGTTGTTTGAGCTGTTGGTTTTTGTCTTTGAATTGGTCATTGACCTTTGCCAAGGCTTGCTGACGCTCGTTCTGGCGACTTTTCATCTGTTGGCGCTGCTCGTCCAACTGCGCTTGCATGGCGCCTAATTCAAGCGTTTTTTTTTCTATCTCCGGTGTTAGTGCATCGATACGGGTGATAGTTTCCATAAAGCGCTGCATTTTGCCATTGTGCGCTTCCATAAAATAACTGTGGTATTTCATGATGCGCGAGAGCTGATCGGGCGATTCCTGATTGAGCAGGACTTTAACCTCGCTCTGCTCGCCCAATTTTTGGGCGGCGCGCATCTGCTCAGCGATTTGTCCCTGCTGCTTTTTTTTTGCCTGCTCCAGTTGGCTGCGCTCATTTTTTAGCTGATTCAATTCATTGTTTTGCTGTTTGAGTTCTTTGTTGATCTCATTGGCTTTTTGCTGCAGCTTGTTAATTTCCTCTTCGGATTTTTGCAGCTCTTTTTGCAGTGTGGAACGTGTACCTTGCACCTGCTGCAATTCTTTTTGCAGGGCTTCTATCTCTTTTTGCAGCTTGGCCATCTCGGCCTTTTCATCCGCATAAGCCGTGGCGGCAAACAGGACAACCGAACAAAGCAAGCTGTTGAGTGCGAGAGTTTTGGTGAATGCAAAAAATCGACTCATGGTAGTGATATCAATAGAGGTGAAAAAGAAAACGGCCGGTGCAGGGCACCAGCCGCTTTATGCCGCCCGATTACGCCAGGGTAATCAAATTGCGGCCAGTCATTTCTTGGGGTTGCGGCAAGCCCATCAAGTACAGCATGGTAGGTGCAACATCCGCCAGTGAGCCGCCAGGAGCAATGGTACCTTTGCGGTAGCTGTGGAAAATAAATGGCACTGGCAGAGTGGAGTGCTGGGTGTGGGGCTGACCGGTTTCCTCGTCGAACATTTCCTCCACGTTGCCGTGGTCGGCGGTGATCAGCGCTTCGCCGCCGACCTTGTCTACTGCCTCCAGTACACGACCAACGCAGGCATCTACCGCTTCAACGGCTTTGGTTGCCGCTTCCATAATGCCCGAGTGACCAACCATATCGCAGTTGGCGTAGTTGCAAATAATCGCGTCGTATTTGCCGGATTCAATCGCCTCCACCAATTTATCGGTCACTATGGGCGCATTCATTTCCGGTTGCAGGTCATAGGTAGCCACTTGGGGCGATGGCACCAGAATACGGTCTTCCCCTTCGTAAACCACTTCGTTGCCGCTG
>JACCDS011028191.1_pt1 | contig 13405 bp, 13 predicted proteins | sample 7446441 | NCBI WGS metagenome assembly JACCDS01 (sample SAMN15323445, study PRJNA562643) | freshwater metagenome | isolation source: river surface water | place: USA:Blue River Watershed | collected 2017-08-17
AAAGACAAATTTCCATTATAAATCTGGCGGTAGATATAGGATTCGAACCTATGTACCGATTTATCTGCAAATGTCTTAGCAGGACATTGTATTAGACCACTATGCCAAGGACTTTACCATTAAGCTAACAATACCATTGTACTAGTGGCGGAAGTGCAGAGACTCGAACTCTGATGCCCTTTCGGACGCTGGTTTTCAAGACCAGTGCAATACCATTATGCGACACTTCCATTAAAAAATGGCGGAAATGAAAGGATTCGAACCTTCGGGAGTCTTTCGACTCCACTTGCTTTCCAAGCAAGCGCCTTAAACCACTCGGCCACACTTCCATTATAAATCTGGCGGTAGAGAAGGGATTCGAACCCTTGTGCCGCTTTCGCGGCAAATGTCTTAGCAGGACATCGCTTTAGTCCACTCAGCCACTCTACCATTTTAAAATTTGGGGCATTTTAAAGGATTTGAACCTCCATCTATGCAGGCTTCCCCCACATTGCTTTACTGTTAAGCTAAAAATACCATTGTTTGAAGGAAACAGAAGGATTCGAACCTTCGATGATCTCTCGATCATAGTGGGGCTTTCGGCCCACCGCATTCAGCCACTCTGCCATGTCTCCATAATTCTATCTGGCGGAAGTGCAGGGACTCGAACCCTGATGCCCTTTCGGACGCTGGTTTTCAAGACCAGTGCATTAAACCATTCTGCCACACTTCCAATTTACAAAAAATAAAAAACCCTTTAGTTTTACCTAAAGGGTTGTGATAACACACTTTAGGTTAGTATTCTTCTTTAAAAGAAAACTAACCTAATAGAAATTCTTTTAAAGATTCATTGTACTATGCGAACTCGAACTATTATGTGAATGTGTCATTTTATTTTCTCCAAACTTGTTTTATCAATTTATGTAATCATTATATACTATCTTTTTTTGTTTGTCAATACTTTTTTTAAATTATTTTCAACTTTTTTTCTTTAAAATCAATCACTTATCTTAAAAATAGCACTTCCCCTACGCTCTATTTAGCGCATAAAAAAAACCTTGAAGATTGTAGCCTTCAAGGTTTTATTTCTCTTGGAAGGCTCGCTTTAAAAAACGAGCCTTTTGTAAGGAGTTTATTTAAAGCATAGAAAATACGGAACTAGATGAACTAGAACTCGAATGACTATGCGAATGGGAAAGTTTAAAAGTAAACATAAAAAACTCCTTAAATAAGTTATAATGATAGTATATAACGAATCCTATATAAAGTCAACTAAAAATTTTACTTATTTTTAATTGACAACAATCAACTTGGAATCAATTTTTAAATTTTCTTCTTTTTGGTTTTCTATTAAACTTATTAATTGATTATCAATATCTATTTCCATTTTTTTTATTAGTTTTATTTTCACATTACTTCTGATTGATTCATCTGGTATTGAATTAATAATATGATTTATTTCTTTTATATATGGTTTTATATCTTCTTTTTCCGTTTTATCAATAATGTCTTTTACTATATTATATAAAAAAACATCAAAACTACAATTTTTTCCATACAAGTTAAACAAATTATATTTATTTAAATTTTTACCTGCAAAATTACCAGCAAGATTATCAAAAATTTTCAATTTAGTTATCATAATTATTAAAGCCATAATAAATCCGAATATTATACTAATTATTACATTACTTAGTAAATATTCAAAACTTTCTATTATTATATAAGAGATAGGTGAAAACAATATAAAACAAAGAAAAGAATAATTACCGAACCAATACAAAAATTTTTTGTAAGATATGCTTTCAAATTCATTTTTTAATTTATCTTTTTTTTGTAAATTTTCATATAAATGTTTTATTATTTTTATGTATTTCTTTTCCATGACAACCTCAATTATTAACTACAATTTCTTTACAATCAATTTTTATAAGATTTTCTTCTGTTTTATTTTCAATTAAACTTATTAATTGATTATCAATATCTATTTCCATTTTTTTTATTAGTTTCATTTTAACATTATCTTTTATTGATTCTTCTGGTATTGAATTAATAACATGATTTATTTCTTTTATATACGGCTTAATATCTTCTTTTTCTGTTTTATCAATAATGTCTTTCATTATATTGGATAAAAAAATATGAAATTCATAACTTCTACCATACAAATTAAAAAGATTATACTTACTTAATTTTTTACTGGCAAAATTATTAAAAATATTAAATTTAGATAACATAACTATTAATGTAATAGCAAATCCGCAGACTATACCAAGTACTAAACTTGCAAAAAGACCTCCTGCTCCTATTCCGAAAATAAATGACAATAATATAAAAAAAACAAACGAAGAAGATCCTAATAAATAAAAAAATATTTTATCAGATACTCTCTCAAATTCATTTTTAAATTCATCTTTTTTTTGTAAATTTTTATATAAATGTTTTATTATTTTTACATATTTTTTTTCCATGACAACCTCAATTATTAACTACAACTTCTTTACAATCAATTTGTATGATCTTTTCTTCTTCTTTTTTATTTTCCATTAAATCTATTAATTGAGTATCAACGTCTATTTTCATTTTTTCAACGAGTTTCATTTTAATAATATTTTTTATTGATTTTTCTGGAATTGAATTAATAATATGTATGATTTCCTTTATATACGGCTTAATATCTTCTTTTTTATTTTTATCTATTATTTCTTCGGTTATATTATATAAAAAACCATTAAAGCCATAACCTCTTCCATATAAGTTAAAAAGATTATATTTACTTAATTTTTTACCTACAAAATTATTAAAAATATTTATTTTCATTGATAACAATATACCTAAACCAAATACGCTTGCTATTGTACTGATTATTAATATTGGAAAAATAATACTCATTTCTATTCTAAAAACAAATGAAAATAATATAAAGAAAAATGTTAATAAAGTTCCAAATAAACTTCCTAAAATTAAATTTGAATTTCTATCGAATTCATTTTTTAATTCATCTTTTTTCTGTAAATTTTTATACAAATGTTTTATAATTTTTACATATTTCTTTTCCATGCTAACCTCAATTTTGAATTATTTTATATTTTTTTAAAAATAAAGTCAAGAAAAAAATCATAAACGACTAAAAATTATAATTATTATTTTAATGAAAAATTATTTTTTATGTTATAATATAAAAAAAAGGAAAAATAAAATGATTACATTTAAAGAAGACTTAAAAGAAGAATTAAAATGGTTTAAATTTTATATGCAAAAAAAGAAAGAAAGCGAACTTGAAAAAACCAGTTTTAAACTATTAGAGCAATTAGTAAAAAATAGTCCAGAATATTTAAAAAATGATGTTGTTAAACTTTTTGATACACTTTCTGAAAAAATGAAATTAAATGAAATCGATAAAAAAGATATCACTCCTTTATCTGCAAATTTTGTTGAAAAGCAAATTGCAGGAATTCGAAATAATCAAGATAAATTTTTATTTGAATTAATTATTAAAACTAACGTTGACGCTCATAACGAATTTCATGAATTTGCACAACAAAATAATATACCTTTAGTTGAATCACATATTAGTACAATACATCATATGAATAAAAAAATTGACACTAATATTCATTCATATGTATTAACTGCAAAACACTGCGAATTATTAGAAGATTTTTTTGCAAACGCTAAATTTCAAAATTCAAGTTATTCTGGTTTATATTGTCATATGAGTGACGTTCGAAGTATGTCAAGTGGTTTGCAACATTATGGTGTTGATGAAGATTTAGGATTTTTAGGTTTAAATGCGAATAAATTTATTATCAGGATGCCGACTAAAGAAAGAAATCTTGAATTATGTGTGAGAGCTGCTTTAGCGGAAGATTTAGTTTCAGCTCTTTTAAGAAATGAATCTAGATTAAAATTTTATCCAGATCAAAAAAAATCTTCTAATGCTTTTCAATTTTTAAAATTATTAGATTCATTAGAACAAGATGTACAAGAACAAAAAAATAAAAAGAGAATAAAACCTTAAAAGGATAAAATAATCGAAAATAAAATTGATAATCTGAAATAGTTGAATCTGTTGATCATCTTTTAAATTTTCAATTACAAAATTTAAAATCAATATCTAAACAAAAAGAATATACAAAAAATAATTATAAATTAAATTAAGGAGAAATAAAATGAATAATTTTAATGAAGACTTACGAGAAATAATAAAGCAAAAACAAGAATACGGAAAGATGAGAACTGCTTTTATTTTAAACAAAGACACAATTGAATCTTTCGATTCTCATTCTTTAAAACAATTAAGAGCTATAGATCCTGATGTCAATGATCACATGAATCTTTTGTTTAGAAAGCTAAATAATAATATATTAACTATCAAAGAAGAAGGTCAAAAGAGAAATTGGACATTTGAAATAAATAGTTTTAAAATACCTTCTGAATTAATAGATCGTTATGTTGACGACATTAAAAATACAGAAGAAAAAAGAATAGAATTCGTTCTTTCTGGAAATAAGAATTCTATTCGTGAATTAGAAAGAAAATTATTAAAACAAGAAATCAATATTATTAAAGTATTTGAGACTGATCAACCGATACGTAGTTTATCAGAATTTAAAAATGAAGTCATAAGAGGATATGTTTTAGATTTAAAAAGTGCTGAATTATTATATCAATATTTAGACGATAATAAAGAAAATTTATCTAATATTACTTCAAGAATGTATTGTCATATAGATACTTTAGCTAATTTTGATATTCGTAGTAATTTTAAAATTAATATTGAAGAAGGTTCTATAGGAATGGATAAATTAAAATTTCCATTACATATTTTAAAACAAAATACAATAGAAGAAACTTTTAGATCCGTATTTAATTTTCAAGTACAATCCGCTATAGATGTGATTGGTTTAGATAAAAAATCAATATTTGATTATATGCCATTAGAGAAGTCTGATAATCTTTTAAAAATATTAGATATAATAGAAAAAAATAAATTATATAAAAATTTAGAAGAAGATGAAATACTCACTCATACAAAAAAAATAAAACCTTAAAAAGACATTTATGTCTTTTTTTATTTATATTTATTTTATTATATCTCAAAACTATGATATAATTATAATAAAGTAAAGGAGATTTTTATATGGCTATACATATTTTCGACAAAGACGCACAAAGCGAACAAGTTTCAACCACAGGAAAACATACATTAACTATCGATTTTCATGATGTTTTAGAATTTGCTAAACAACAAGAATGTTATCTTCTTGGCAAGGAAAATCAACACTTTATACTTGCTAAAGAACCAAACAAACTTTATCGTTTAGAAATAGGATATGACTACAACAACCAAACAATGGAACATGATAAACCAGCACTTTATATTCAAGAAATTTCTGGATATGTTCATGATGCTATTGATTCACGTTTTGAAGATATTTTAGATTTAATTAAAAATGAATCAAATCATTCAACACATTTAAGAAGTATTTTTAATGTTGACTTCTTGGATACTATTAATCATCACGGTGATATTCTTAATGTTAAACACGCACAACAAGAATTAAAACAATACAATAAAAAACATGGTACTCAATTTGATTTACAATTTCAAAGTGTTACAACAGAAGAACAAATTGGTTTAAATTGTTTAGTTGCTGTTGATGGTGATAAAATGATTCTTAAAGCACCTAATCAAGATGGGTCTTTTGGCGAGTGGGATGATTTTAGCAATTATGCAAAAAGATATTCTCTTCTTAAAGAATATATTCAAGAACATTTAAATAAATTTGAAAATTTAAATTTAAACAAACTTAGTAATGAACTTGATGATCAATATATGATTTACATTTTAAAAAGTGATAATGTAGATAAATATGATTCTTTAAAAGTTTTAGGAGCAAATACAAATGATTATCATACGGCGATAAATCAAGCTACAAGATTTAGCAAAGAAGATGTTATACAAAAAATGAAAGATCTTCAAAATGACGGGGTATCTTGTTTTGTTTTTGATGATTATGATAAACGTTTTTTTGAATTAATGTCTACTAAATTTGATTTAACACAAAAATTCGTTGATAAATGGATAGAGCAATCTTCTGTGTTTGCAAGCTTAAAACAAACACCTACAGAAATTGTTCAAGAATTCACAAAAGGATATTTACCTGTAAATCCATTAAAATCTATTGAATTAAATTTATTAAATAATGGTTACATTATAGAAAATAGAGAGGTTTTAGATTATAAAATAGGTAAAGAACAAAATATTAGTGGTGATTTAAAAATATTAGGCCAAGACAAAGGTGTTCATTTATCAATTTATAGAATGCCAAGCGGAAATTATGAGACAACTGCATATTCTGTTGATTACTCTAATAAACAAACTAATACTAGTAAATTAAAAATGTAAATGACATTATATTATTTATAAAAAATAAAAAGACCTATCAAGGTCTTTTTATTTTATTATTGTTATATAAATGAATTTTTTTTTCAACACAATCCTCTATAATTTTATCTATAATATCTAACCTTTTTTCAAGATCCTCTACATTTAATCCTGCATTTGACTCTTCTTGTAATCTATTTACTACGTCAGAACCTTTTTCTCTAATTATTCTTGAAAAATTATCTTTATTAATTGCATTACTAAATAATTGATAAATTGTTTTTGAATTTAAATATTCATTTTTTTCATCGACATATGAAAAATTATTGATCAATAATTCAACGTCAGAAGACAATTTATTTTCTTCTAATTTATTAATTAATTCTTGTCTTGAAGCATTTGCATTACTTTTATCTATAAATCTTCTGACTTCAAGATTTAAAAATAAAGATTCTGGATTTGTTTTTACATTTTCTACTTCTATTTGATTGCAATATTTTTCTTGGGTTTTTCTATATATTGATCCAAGTGTATTATTTATAAAACCTTCATTCATTAAATCTTCAAATGCTTGTTGTATCAATAACATGTCATTTGATACGTTTAAATTATTAACAAATTTATCAACTTTACCTATCATACTCATTTCTCTTTCCAAATTTGAACCATAAAAACTCATATTTTCAATATTACAAATTTTTTTTATTTCAATTTTAAGCTGTTCTATTTTAAATCCAGCTTCTAATTCTCTTTTTAATACTTCTTCGTTAGTATCAAATAACTTTAAAAACAAATTGAATTCAACAATTCCTTTGTTAAAAATACATTCAATTTTTTTAAAAGCGATGATGTCTTGAATACAATTATTAATTTTTTCTAATAATTTATCATTTCCTTCTTTATTCTCTAATTTATCTCTTATTTGACGTAATTCTTCTATAACTATACATTCAGATTCATTTGTTAATATTTTACCTTTAAAAGCATTATTTATATGTCCTATTATATTTTTATAACTCATTTTTTATTCCTTATTTTTTTTCATTTCAATCATTTTATTATACCATAAATAACTTGACTTATTACTAAAAAAATAATAAAATATTTTTTAATTTAAAGGAAAAATATGAACTCTATTATAGAATACATTTTAAATAAACATTTAAGTAAAAATATTAATGAATATAAAAATAAAAAATATTCATATTTTACTATTATGGATGGAGAATCATTAGAATCATTAATCTTCATCTATGAAAATCCAAAACTATCAAATCCTCTTATTAAATTTTTAACAAATAATAAAAATATTATTTTAGATATTCAACCACATATTGAAGAAAAATTTATATATATTTCTGAATTAACTCGTTCCTTTTCTTTAAATCAAGATATTGTATTGTTCGAAAAAATTGCCTTTGAAAAAAACATTAATTTAGTTAATAATAAAGATTTTTCATACAACGAATTAAATTTTTTATATTGGTTTTTAAAATACAATAGTCAATATTTTAATGAATTTAAAATAAAAGAAACAAACAATCCTTCTTTATACAACTCTTTTCTAATTAATGATATAGAACGTATTAATAATCTTTTTAATTCATATAATATAAATGATATTATTTCGGAAATAAAAAAAAATCCTAAGCATTATTTACTATACATTTTAAAACAGAATTCTATTAAAAATAAAACACTAATTCAATTCTTAATAAAAGCATTTTCTATATCAGAAAAAATTATCAATGAAAACCCTATTGAAGAAGCTTTTTGGTTTTTACATAATGAAATTGAAAGAGAAGACTTAAAAAATATTTTAATACAAATTTCTAATATGAATGATTCTAAAATAGAAGCTATTAGGTTTAACTTATATTTTATGATCAAATTTGATAAAGAATTTCGTAAAGATATATTTAATCTAAATGATAGTTATACTATCTTTTTTAAAAAACTTTCTAAAGAAAAAATTATCAAAGAAACATTAAAATATAATCTCATTTCATATAACTATATTTTACTTGGTGAATATCTCACAAATCAAAAAATAAAAAAAGATTATTTTTTAAATTTTGTATCAAAAAATAAAGAAATTCACACATATTTTAATAAAGTCAAAAATCAAGAAGATATTTATGAATGGTCTAAGCCATTTGTTAGTAATAAAATAAAAGTTGGATATATATTAAACTCTGATATTATCATACAAGACAATTCAATTACTGTGGAAGATTTTTATAATTATTTATCAGGTTTTATTTTACCAGATTTTAATAGACAAACATATCTACTTTGTGATAAAATAGATATATTGAATTTCACTATAGAAAATAAATTTAAAATTATTGAACAGCTGATAAAAGTTTCTACTGAAAAAGAAAAATCTTTTAATTATCTAAAAGAGAAAAATAGTTATAAAGATAATTTAAAAAATTTTTAAATTGTAGTATAATATAATTAAAAGGAGATTAATTATGGCTTTTAAAAAAACAGATAAAGATGCATTAATAGATAAATATAAAAAGGACGTTGATGATGCTATACTGTCCATAGCAAGTAGATTAGCAGACAAATTATTAGAAGAAGGTAAAACAGGAGTTAAACCTTGGGAATCGTCAGTATTTAAAACGGAATATAAAAATCCGGCGAGTGGCACGGTTTATAATTTAGAAAATGCGGCGTTTTTATATTTTTCAAGTATTGATGCTGGATATAAAACGCCTAAGTTTGTGACTGCAAAACAGGGATTCGAAGCGGGTTTGACGATGGAAAAAGGAACAACTGGACATAGAATTATTCAACGATTTGGAATGAAAATGGGTTATGTTCCAGAGAGGAATCCTGACGGTTCTGTTAGAAAAGATAGTGACGGCAAAACTATATTAAAACGTGATGAAGAAGGCAATTTAATGCCGATTTATAAAAGAATGGCAAAAATGGTATCTGTTTTTAATTTAGATCAATTTAAAGGTGAAATACCTAAAGCGTGGCTCGAAGATGAACCTAAAAAATTATTAGAAAACGAAGACGTTTTAATTAAAGTTAGACAAGTTATCGAAAATAATGGACAAGTTGAAATTAAAAGACATTCACCAGAAGCATTATTTTTATTAGGTTCTATGAAACAAGCAGCGAACTTTTATAAACCTCTTGAAGATAAAATATTTCTTGCGCCAAGTGATAATTTTAAAAACACATTAAGAGAAATAAGTACAGCATTGCATGAATTATCACACTCAACAGGACATGAAAGTAGATTAAAACGTGAATGCGCTGAAAAATATCACGAGTCTAATTATTATCGTGGTATGGAAGAATTAGTTGCAAACTTTTCAGCAAGAGTATTATGTCAACAATTAGGATTAGATAAAAATGAAGTTAGTGAAGCTTTTGATCAAAACCATGACAGTTATGATTCAGGATGGATGTATGAAGTTATAAAAAAAGATCCTAAAGGCGTATTTGAAGCAGCTGATATGGCTCAACGCGCAAAAAATATGGTAATGAAATGGATTGAAAATGAATTAAAACTTATTCCAGAAGTAGCAGAAGTTATGACTAAGAAAAAAGTAGAAGTAGAAGAAGGTGAAAGCAATGATTCTACTAATGAAACAATTAATCAACAAGAGGTAAAACAAAATGACAAACCAAAAGCAAGAAAATACAAACGATAACATGATGACACAAGAAGAAATGCTTAGTATAGAAGGTGATGTTTTTGATTCACCAGAAGCAAAAGAATTTGAGTTTGTTGATTTAGATAACATTCCAGAACATCAGATTATTGATTAATATTAAAGCACTTTTTAGTGCTTTTTTTATTATATTTTTAATACAAAAACTTGTATTTGAAATCTATTTCATATATAATAAGAACTCAAAACAATGAGGTCTTTTTATGATTTTTGACTACTACAAAATAAATAAATCGAATAAAACAGAAGTATTTATTAAAAATATTTGTTTCGATTTTCTTAATGATTTTCATATCAATCTTAAAAGATTTCATTGTAACATGACCATTATCACTGATTTATTTTTATCTGTTAAACTTGATATTTTTAATGGTTCTAACCTTGTTACAACTATTTTTATTAAAGAAATTTATAACGATGATCATAAGGTTAAATTTGAAGCTAATTTAACAACTAAAAAAGTCAATATCATTTTAGAAGATAACTCCTATATAAAACCTACACTAATAACTAAAGAACTTAAATCTATTCATAAAAATAAAATTTCTTTTTATCATAAAAATAATATTCATACATTTATTGATTTAATATTATCTTATTCTTTTGAAAATAAAAATCCATTTATGACATGGTTAAATTTATTAGATATTAATTTAAATAATACAGAAATTAAAGAAAATGTTTTTTATGTATATGATGAATGCTCTACTTATGGTATTTCATTAACAAAAAACGATTTAATAAAAATTGTTATCAAAGATAGTTTAAAATTGTCTTTAAATTTTGTTAATTTGATAAAAAAACATAACATTGAAGATTATATAGAATTTATTATTAATAATATTAATTTAGATAAACAAAATAAAGAAGTATTAAATGTTTTGTTTGATACAAAAAACACAGAGTATTTGATTAAAAAATTAATTAATTCACGAACTCAACGAGAAGAAAAAGAATTTTATCAATTTGAATCTTATTTAAAATATAGAGAAGAAAAAAAACAACTTTTCAATTTTAAAGAATTACACCAAATAATAAGTTATTTAAAAGGAAGTATAGATAGATTAACAGTCGATAGATATTATACTTGGTATAATATTATTAATTCTTCTTGTAATAATATTATTAAAAATAATAGCTTAGAATGTTATATAGAAGATTTGGAATATAAAATAAAGCAAAATATTGTTATATCAGAAGTTGAATCAATGGAGCTTTTTGATACTTTAAAATATTTATTTGAAAAACCATTTGATAGCAAACATTTTATTTTTAAAATATTAAATATTATTCTTTATACAAAGACTGAATTATTTTCTCGTTTTGAAAAATATATTTTAACGTCAGAAGATGAAAAATTATTTGATTGGAAAGAACAAATTTTATTATTTCATATAAAAAATAAATTAAAATTTGGATTTAATTTCATTTTAATTGAAAAAATATTAAACAATATTGACTTAGAAGTAAAATATCAATTAATTGATATTATAGATGAAAAAAGTCTTTGGATTCACAAATCTTATATATCTAAAATCAAAGAGCAATATGCATTAAAAACAGAAATTGAAAATTTTTAAGGAACAATTGCTCCTTATTAATTTTGATATATAAAATAACTGACTTGAAATTCTTTAAATACTATAGTTCCTTTTTTAAATGATTTTTCTAATATAGGTTCATTTAATAAATGAATATAATTTGATTTTTCTTCAATTGCTAAATGTAAATTCATTTCTTTATTTTTATTCAAAATACTTTTTTGTTTTCTTGGTTCTTGTAAAACTACAATCTCTTTTATTTTTTCTTCAAGCGTTATTACTAAGTCTGAATTTATTATATTAAAATATATTTTATATTTATTTAATTTATATTCTTGTTGTTCTTTAATTAATTTACTATCTTTTATACAATCTTCTTTTATGCAAATTTCAAATGATATATAGGAAGCTTTTTTTGTATCTATTAAATCTTTATTTTCTTTTATGATATTTAAATTTTTATGATTATCTTTATATGATTTTTCTTTTTGTTCTAAAGTATTCATCGTTGTACAAGCATTTAATAATAATATACTTAAATATAATAATATTTTTTTCATAATTTTTCCTTTTTTTATTAAATTTTACAAAATATAAAAAGAAAGTCAATTTAAAATAAATAAATTATGATATAATTTAAATAAGTACATAAGGAAAAAATATGAAAGAATTTAAAAAAAATTTAATAAATGCAATTGAAGAATACAAAAATCATCTTGATTTTAAATCAACTTATAGAAAAGAATTAGATTGTTTATCAAAATTAGAAGAAGCATTAGGATTGCTTCCAAGTAACTTTTCTGATATTAAATCAAAAATTCAAACTTCCATAGAAGAATTACAACAATCCGTTAATCAAAAAGAAGATATATATTCTGAAAGTAGATTTTACAACAAAAGACATCCTATAGACGAGCAATTTTTAAAAGAACAAAAAGATTATTTTAAATCAGAAAAAGGTTTTTATATTGAATTCGTAGTAAAAGGAACGAATGCAGAACTTGAAAAAATTTCTGAATTTTTACATACGAATAATATTAATAGAGAATTTGTTTTTGAAGATGATATTATCCAAACGAAGTCTTACTTATTATCTTTTGAGCAAGCTGAATTATTGAAAAAATATTTTCATAAAGAAGATCCTAAAATATTTTCTGGTCTATATTTACATTTGCAACCTATTAGTGGTTTTACTATTAAAGATAATTATAATATTCATTCAGATGAAGGTTCTTTTGGAATAAAGTCAGATAAAATATCTTTAAGATTACCAAGAAATGAACGTACAATCTATGATTCTATTGAAGATGTCTTATCTTTTGAATTAGGTAGAGCAATTGAATTATATTTTAACAAAAAATCTAAACTGTGAAACTCCTCGCCTTGAAAGACGAGGCTTCTTCGATAAAACGCTAACCGCTCGTTTTATCAATTACTTTTAACAACCTTAACTGAATTGCGTTATTCTCTAACGACTTATTAAGCGGCAAAGACGAGTCTTCGACGGTTAACCTTGCGGCATCCAATGGTTGTTCTTGCGAGTATGCTTTACCGACATTCGCAGAGATGTTCGATCTCAATTGTTTTTTCTTACTCTTTCTTAATGCTCGTTTGTCTTCCTTCGTCTGGAACTTTCTATCGCGAACATATTCTATTCCTCGATCATTGATATTATATGACGCATTGAAGTCTGCTTGAACTTCAACTTGACAATCATAACAATATAATGTTTCTTGATTTAACCTTTTTGTATTTTTCCCTTTACAAGCATTATGTATCACACTCGTATTGTGCGG
>JACCDS010599638.1_pt1 | contig 13402 bp, 13 predicted proteins | sample 7446441 | NCBI WGS metagenome assembly JACCDS01 (sample SAMN15323445, study PRJNA562643) | freshwater metagenome | isolation source: river surface water | place: USA:Blue River Watershed | collected 2017-08-17
CAGGGGAGCGAGCCGGCCGAGATCGGAGGCCAGGATGTCGGCCATCCGATGGAGGTTGGTCGGATCCAGCCAGGGCAAGGAGTCCAGTGCGGGGCGATCGCCGGCTTGCAGGGCCACGCCCGGCAGGGCCCCGTCGACGGGGCGGGCGGCGTCGATCTCGATGAGGCGGATGCGGCTGCGCCGGGCCAGCGGATAGAGGGGGTCGTCGGGCCAGATGGAGCGCAGCGTCAGGGCGGCGTCGGCCTGCGCTGCAGCCTCTGCCAGTACGGCGGCCCCGCGGCCGCTGAAGTAGGCGTGGAGCCGGTTGGGGGGCAGGCTCTCGGGGGCCGGACGGAGCACCCTCAGGCCAGTGCCGTGGGTCAGTGCCACGGCCAGGGCGTGTACCACCGGATGGGCCGTCAGCAGGGTGACGGGGCCCCCCGAAGGGCTTTGTGGTGCCGGCTGTGCATGGGTGCCGCACACCGTGCTCCCCAGGGCCCAGGCGGCACCATGACCGAGGGCCCGTCGGCGTGTCATGTCGGAGGTGTTCATGCCGAAGCTCCCTTGAAACGGGGCAAGACCGCCCGGGCCGCAGCGGCCAGCAGGAAAAGCCCTCCAGCCGTGAGGATGATGGCGGCGCCGGAGGCCACGGGGAGTTCCAGTTCGATGGGCACCAGGATGCCGATCTGGGTGCTCACGGTGGCCAGTCCCACCGAGAGCCAGAAGAAGCCCCTCAGCGATCGACTCAGCAGTCGGGCCGTGGCGGCCGGGACCACCAGCAGGGCGCCGACGAGGATGGCCCCGATGACCTTCACCGCCGCCACCGTGACGACGGTGACCAGGGCCACGAACAGGTAGTCGATCGCCTTGACCGGCACCCCTCGCACCGTGGCCAACTGGGGGTTGAAGCTCGCCAGCATCAGTCGGTTGTAGAGCGGCAAGGCCAGGGCCGCCACGAGCGTGCCCGTCACCGCCAGCACGCCCAGGTCATGGCCGTTCACCGTCAGGACGGAGCCAAACAGCACATTTTCCAGGATGTGGATGTTGATTCGGCCCGCCAGCACCAGCAACAGGCTGGCGCCCAGCGCCAACGAAATGGCCAGGAACACACCGATGAGGGTGTCTGGGGCCAGCCCGGTGCGATTGCGCAGGTAGTTGAGGCCCAGTCCGAACAGCAGACAGTAGCCGAACAGGCTGCCATAGGGGCTGGTGTAGGGCTCTCCGACCAGGATGCCGATGGCCACGCCAGTCAGTGCCGCGTGTCCCACCGCTTCGGAAAAGAAAGCGAAGCGCTTGACCACCACCAGCGTGCCCAGTCCGCCCAGCACGGGGCCGATGAGCAGGCCCGACAGCACGGCGTTCACCACGAACCCGTAGCCGAAGGAGGCCGGCAGCCACCCGTGCGCAGCCCATTCCGCCCACGTGGCGCGCAATATGTCCAGTCCGGTCATGCCGCCTCCTGGAGGGCGGGTGTGGCGGCGCGCGCACGCGCATGGGAGAACAGGCCCACCAATGCCTCAGGAGAGAGCACCTGGCCCGGTGGGCCGTCCATGCGGAGGCCCCGATTCAGGGCGCTGACCCGATCGGCCTGTCGGCGAACGGCGTCCAGGTCGTGTTCGATCCACAGCACGGTCGCCCCGCGGGAACGCCAGTGTGTCAGCAGGGACTCGAAAACACCCACTCCGGCGTCGTCCAGTGCGGCCATGGGCTCGTCCAGCACCACCAGATCGGGATCGGGAATCAGGGCTTGGGCCAGCAGGACCCGCTGGCGCTCACCCCCGGAGAGCTCGCCCATGCGCCGGTGGCGCCGGCCGGCCATGTCGACCCGCTCCAGGGCGTCCAGCACGCGGCCGCGCCAGGCCCGTGACAGGCCCATCACGATGGGGCGGTTCTGGCACAGGGCGCCCATGAAGTCCTCGACGGTCATGGGCAGTCCCGGATCGAAGACCAGCGCTTGAGGCACGTAACCGATCGTGCCGGGTGCATTGCCTGGCCAGTGCAGGCGAAGCGTGCCTTGATGAGGGGTCAGCCCCAGCAGGGTTTTGACCAAGGAGCTCTTGCCGCCGCCGTTGGGGCCGACCAGCGCATGGACCGTTCCGCCCTTCACCTGCAGGCTCACGTTCTCCAGGATGCGCGTGCCGCCGAGGGACAGATTCACCGCATCGAACTCGATGGAGGGTCCCGTCATGTGCCGCTCTCCCGGATCGCCTGCACCACCGTGGCCAGGTTGCGGCCCATGTCCTGCTCGAATTTCTCGGGCGTGTACGGTCCATGGGAAATGTGGGTCAGTGCGTACAGACGGGCTCCGGTCTCCCGGCGGATGGTGTCGACGTAGGCCGACGGGAAGTCCATCTCCGAAAAGATCACCTTGACGTTGAGACGCCGGATCTCGTCGATCGTGCCGCGCAACTGCGCCGGACTGGGTTCGATGCCGTGAGCGGGCTCGACCACGGCGGCGACTTCCAGGCCAAACTCGCGCAACAGGTAGTCGTAGGCCCCGTGGATGGTGGCGATGCGCAGGTGCGCGGCCGGGGCCTGGGCGATGGAAGCCAAGGCATCGGCCCTGAGTTGGCGCAGGCGCTGGGTGTAACGGCGTGCGTTGTCCATGAACGTTTGGGCCAGGGCCGGTTCGATCCGGCCCAGCTCGCGGGCAATCGTGTGGATCTGTGACACCGAGGCTGTGATCGACAAGAAGGTGTGGGGGTTCACCACCTTGCCCGACAGCTTGCGGCCTGCGCCCACGGCTGCGAGCAGCGGCACCTGGGTGTTGGCCTCGATGAGGGTCACCCGGCGGTTGTCGCTGGCGGCGATCATGCGTTCAGCGAAGTCATCGTGGCCCACGCCGTTGAGCACGACCACGTCCAGTGCGTTCAGGCGCTTGATGTCTTCTGCGCGGGGTTCGTAGGCATGCGGGTTGAATCCGGCCGGAATGACCGGGGTCACGTCCGCATGGGGGCCGACGATGTTCGCCACGAAGGAGTAATACGGGTGCAGCGTCACCCCGATGCGCAGTCGCCGCGCGGCTGGGGCGGCATGGCTCCACGGCGCGGACAGGGCTGAGGCGGCCGCCAGCAGGCCCAGCAGACGGCGCCTGGCCTGGAGTGGGAGCAGGAGATGTCGAGGGGGCATGTCGAAAAATGTCAGTGTGCGTGGCGGGTCACGCCCGCGTCGTAGGTGTGAACCACCGGCCGCCAGCCGGCCGAGAGCAGGGCGTCGGCGTCCGGGTGGAGTGCGGTGTCGACGTCACCGGAAGGCTTGTCGGGCGTGTGGATCCAGACCGCGTCGTCGGTTCCGGACGCATCGATCCGCAGCAACACCGCTCTGGTGCCTCCGGAGACCGCTGGGCGTCCCACATAAGCCACGTGTGCGCCTGCGGTGATTCGTTGCCAGCGGTGATCGCCTCGTGCCCGGGTATCGAATCCGGGCACGAAGGGCGGCAGGCCCTGGGCTGCGAGTTCGTCCACAGTGGGCCATTGGCCGCGTTGACGGTGGTGGGTGTGGATGTCGTCCGCTGCCACTTGCAGATCGGCGTGCAGGCCCTGTTCGGCTGGACTCAGGTCGGAGCGGGCGTCCACCCCGTGTCCTGTGAGGTGCGGAGAGACTTCCGGCTGGAGTCGCACGTGCACCGACCACGCGGCGATCGACACGATGGCGGCGGCGCACAGCACCATCCAGAGGGTTTCCCGTCCTGCTGTGGCCGGGGGCACGATCTGGACGTGACTCATCGGATTTCTTCGTGGTCCACCTCGACGGCGTGCTCTCCGCCGTCGTCCAGGGCCACGTAGAAGGGTGTTTCGGGCCGGACAAAGAGCGCGGACGACTGGGTGTCGAGTGTGGTGGTCAGCACCACCTGGTCGTCATGCAGCAGCACACGAAGACGCAAACCGGCCGCGTCGCTGCCGTCGGAAAAGCGGCCGGTGCACCTCACGCTGTGGCTGGCGACGGGTTCGCACGACATCAGCAGGCCGTGGGCATGAGCGGCGGGTGCCCACGCCCAGCCCGAGAGGCTCAACAAAGCGGCGGCGGTGGTGCGAATCCTGAAGAGGTGAATCATGAATGCATAGTAATACGAATGAGAATGACATGCATTATGAAAATGAAGAATCCTGCTGCCTCCAAACCTTGGTGTGCCAGGTGGGCGTCGGGCGCGCGCAGGGTGAAAATCACGGCTTCTTTCCGCTGGAGTTCCCCTGCCCATGCCCACCCTGCACGCACACGCTCTTTGGGAGGACGTTCAAGCCGTCCGACAGCAAGCGCCGCTGGTCCACAGCATCACCAATCTGGTGGTGATGAACTTCAATGCCAACGCCCTGCTGGCGATGGGCGCCTCGCCCGTCATGGCCCACGCCCGGGAAGAGGTGGTCGACATGGTGGGCATTGCCCAGTCCCTGGTGCTCAACATCGGGACGTTGGAGCCGGACTGGGTGTCGGCCATGCAGATGGCGCTCACCGCGGCTGTCGCCCGCGGCATTCCGGTGGTGCTCGACCCGGTGGGCGCGGGGGCCACGCCCTATCGCAATGCGGCCCTGTCCGCGATCCTGCAGACCGGTTCACCCCGTGTGATCCGCGGCAACGCCTCCGAGATCATGAGCGTGTCCGGACTGACTGCCCAGACCCGGGGTGTGGACAGTTCGGCGGCGTCGGGCGACGCCGTGGGCGCTGCACAGGCCCTGGCGGGTCAGATTGCCGGCGTGGTGTGCGTGAGCGGTGCCGATGATCACATCGTCGATGCACAGGGGCGGCACGCGGTGCTGTCCAACGGACACCCCTGGATGACGAAGGTCACGGGGGTGGGCTGCTCGGCCAGCGCGCTGGTGGGGGCCTTTGCCGCGGTGCAGCCCGATGCTTGGCGGGCGACGGTGTCGGCCATGGCCTGGCTGGGGGTGGTCGGCGAATGGGCCGTCGAACGCGTTCAGGCGCGAGGCGAGGGGGTGGGGCGACTTCAGATCGAACTGCTGGACGGTCTCCAGCTGTTGGAGGCCGACGAGTTCACCCGGCGCCTGAAGTGTGTGGTTCATGACTGACGCCCGCCTGGATCGGTGGCGGCTGCACCTGGTCACCGACCGTGTGCTGTGCGGCCTGAGGGGCATCGAGGCCGTCGTGGCGGCGGCGGTGCGGGGGGGCGTGACCTGTGTCCAGTTGAGGGAAAAGGAGCTCGACACGCGGGCGTTCGTGGCCCGCGCCCGCGCCCTGAAAGACCTGCTCCGGCCACTCGGCGTGCCTTTGCTCGTCAACGACCGCCTGGATGTGGCCTTGGCGTGTGGGGCCGATGGCGTGCATGTCGGTCAGAGCGACATGGAAGCCGAGGAAGTGCGCCGCTGGATGCCGCATGCGTGGATCGGCTTGTCCCTTGAGACCCCCGAGCAGCTGAGCGCGGCCGAGCGGGCCCCGGTGGACTACTACGGGGTCGGCCCCATCTTTGCCACGGCCACCAAGCCCGACGCCGCACCCGCGTGGGGCCTTGACGGCTTGAAGGCCCTGCGCGCCCGCACGGCGCGTCCGCTGGTCGCCATTGGAGGCCTGCAGTGCCACCATGCTGCGCAGGTCGTGGACGCCGGGGCCGATGGCCTGGCCGTGGTCAGTGCGCTGTGCACCGCCGACGATCCCGCCGATGCGGCGGCGCGTTTCCGGGGAGCCATGGGCTTCCCTTTCCGGTTGCCCTGACGTGGGCTTGGATTTCGCCATGACTTCAGATTCCCCGATTTCTCACCGCGACCGTCCGGTGCGCGTGCTCAGCATTGCCGGCTCCGACAGCGGCGGCGGGGCCGGCATCCAGGCCGATCTCAAGACGGCTGCGGCCTTGGGCTGTTACGGCATGACGGCCATCACCGCCATCACGGCGCAGAACACCTGCGGCGTGCGTGCCATCCACGCCCTGCCGCCGGAGCTGCTGGCCCAGCAGATCGATGCCGTGGTCGAAGACATCGGGGTGGATGCCGTGAAGATCGGCATGCTCCACGATGTGGACGTGGTCCGTGTCGTCGCCGAGGCCATCGACCGCCACGGATTCGATCGTGTGGTGCTCGATCCCGTGATGGTTGCGGCTGGCGGCGACCGGCTCATCGCTGCCGAGACGCAGGCGGTGCTGGTGCAGTTGTTGTTTCCCCGAGTGACGGTGGTCACGCCGAACCTGGATGAAGCCGCGTGGCTGCTGGGTCGTGACATTCCCGATGCCGCGGCGTTGGAGGCTGCGGCGGCTGGACTGAGGGCGCTGGGTGCCCGTGCTGTCCTGGTCAAGGGGGGGCACCTGCCCGGCAACCGGGTCATCGATCTGCTGTCGGGTCCGGACGGGCCGCAGACCTGGCAGGACTCTCGGGTGATGAGCCGCAACCTGCACGGGGCCGGATGCACCCTGTCCACCGCCATCGCCTGCCACCTGGCGCTCGGGTTTGTGTTGCCGGAGGCGGTGGGCCTGGCGCGGGCCTATGTGCGGCAGGCCCTGGTGGCGGGGGCGGACGTGCGGGTGGGCCACGGCCACGGGCCGCTCCTGCACGGTTTTGCGCCGGTGCCGGCCCTTCGTGTGCCGCTGGAAGAGCGCTGAATTCAGCGCCCGAGGCCGCCGCGGTCTCGAACCAGCGTGCCGACGATCAGGGTGAACAGCAGGCTGGGCAGGGCCGATCCCCACTCGGGCCAGAAGCGCGCGCCCAGGTGGAAGCAGGCAATGCCGGCCAGCCACGTCAGGGCCGGTCCCCAGCGCACGGGACGGCTTTGCGGGGGAGGCGCACCCGTCAGCTGCGAAATGACCACGCCGAACAGAGGCACGAAGATCGAGCTGAGCATCAGCAGGAAGGGTTCCAGGCTGTGCATGGGCAGCACCAGTGCACACAGCGTGGCCACGACGGCCATGGCCACCCCGGTGGAGCGAACGGTCCAGCCGGGCCGCAGGAAGTTGATCGACACGGCACCGGAGTGCACGTCGCCATAGGCGTTGTCGGCCTCGTCGATGAGGATCAGGCCCAGGGCGATCAGGCCGCCTTGGGCCATCAGCAACGCTGAAACCAGATCGGATCCGGCGGGTGCTGTGCTCACGACCAGGATGCCCAGCGTGTAGCACCAGATGTTGGCCAGGGCGTAGCCCAGCCAGGTGCCCCGCAGCGCATCGCCGCTGCGGCGGCCGAAGCGGGCATAGTCCGCCACCAGGGGCAGCCAGGACACGGGCATGGCCATGACCAGGTCAATGCCGGCCACCAGGCTCATGGAGCCATCGCCTGGGCGATTCCACCAGGCCTCCCAACCGGTGCCGATGATCTGTGCGCCCAACTGCCAGCTCAGCCAGCACAGCGAGGCGATCACCAGCGGCAGGCCGAGGCGGCTCACGAAGCGGCGCACCAGTCCGATCATGGATCCGCTGGCCAGGGCCACCAACAAGGCGCCCCAGGCCAGGGTGGTGACCGTGGGCCACCAGCTCGCCGAGTGGCCCGTGGCCTGCTTGACGATCGCAGCGGTGCCGTCGCGCATGACCACCAGTTCGAAGGCGGTCCAGCCGGCCAGTTGCACCACGTTCAAGCCGACGGGCAACATGGCGAAGCGCCGGCCCAGGCTCAATCCGATCAGCGCCGAGCTCGACAGCCCATGCCGGCAGCCAATGGCCGCCACCCATGCCAGCAGGCCCGAGCCCACAAGCGAGCCGATCAGCACCGCCAGCAGGGCCTGGGAGGTGCTCAGCCCGGGCAGCAGGTAGGCGCCAACCTGCATGACCAGCAGGCCGACGCCCAGACTGAACCAGAGCGAGGCGTGGTCGCGCGGGCCGAAGACACGGTCGGCAAGGGAAACGGGGGGGGTTGACGCGTAGGTCGTGTCGGGGGATGGGGCAGTGGTGTTCACGGGTCGTTCCGGACGGCTCCGCGCGAAAAGCAAGGCCGCAGCGGAACGTCGGAGGACGCCGGTCCAGAGGCTTGGCTTCCCTGCGCGAGGATGATCTCAATCAGGTTCAAAGGGACTCTCTCAGCCACCCGAACCTTCCGGGCCGGTGGCACCCCCAGCGAAGGCCCCGACTCTGTCAGGGCGCCTGCATTTTAGGGGGCGGCTGAGAGGGTTCTCCGTGAGTTGGGGAATCACCGTGCCAGCAACAGGCCTGAAAGTGCCAGGACGACCAGTCCCAGAACCAGCGACAGCATCTGCCAGAACTTCAGCGGGTCACGCTGCATCAACGGGGGGGTGCGCTGGTATCGCAGCTCGGCACTCGGCTGGTGCAGATCCCGCACGAACTCCGACACCACCTCCTGCCGCTTGAGGGGCTGCGGATGCAGCGCCTTGCGCAGCACGGCGTCCAGCCAGATCGGCAGATCGGGCCGCAGCGAGCGGATTGGCACGTAGTTCAGGCGGTGCAGGTCCGACGGTCCGCGCACCTGCGTGACCTGCAGGCCGTAGGGCAACTGGCCGCTGAGCATCTGGTAGGTGAGCACGGCCAGCGCGTACAGGTCCGAGGCGGCCGAGCCCCCCTCGCCGGTGAAGTACTCGGGGGCGGTGTACTGCAGCGAGCCCATCAGGGCCTCGGGCCGGGATTCGGCCGTGCCCTCGGCCAGGCCGGCCACGTGGACCGAGCCGAAATCGATGATCTTCACCGTGCCGTGGCGGTCGATCATGATGTTTTCGGGGCGCAGGTCCTGGTGCAGCATCTCCTTGCGGTGAAAGGCCTGCAGCCCCTTGGCGATCTGGTCGATCAGGCTGCGCACGCTGTCGAGATCCGGCTGGGGATGGTCGATCATCCACTGCGCCAGACTCTGGCCGTCGACGAATTCCATCGCCACGAACAGGTGCGTGCGGGGGCGCTCCGAGGGGCCGGCGCGCAGCACGTGCGGGCTGTCGATCCGGCGGGCCACCCACTCTTCCAGCAGGAAGCGGTCGAGGTAGGCCGGGTTCTCGCGCAGGTCCACCGAGGGGGTCTTGATCACCACGGCCCGGCCGGTGGCTTCGTCGACGGCCAGATGCACGTGGCTGCGAGAACTGGCGTGCAACTCGCGCACGACGGTGTAGCCCTCGAATGCCGCGCGTGGCTGCAGCGTGGGGGGCATCTGCAGGCCCTCACGCTGCATGGCGACCTGCTGTGCCTCAGGAGACGGCAGGGCGTCGATGCGCACCAGCTGCAGGGTGGCGTTGTCATCGGCTCCCCGCTCCAGAGCGGTCTGCACCAGGGACCGTGCTGCGGCGTCGAGGTCGCCGGGATGGCCGGCGAGTGCGGCGTGCACGGCGGCGGCGTCGAGACGCTCGTAGGCTCCGTCGGTGGCCAGGAGGTAGACCTCACCCACCTCGGTGAGCCAGGTCTGGTGATCGACCTCGACCGAAGGGCCCACGCCCAGTGCGCGACCCAGGACCGATTCGGTGGACGACACCCGCACACGGTGGTCGGTGCTGAGCTGCTCCAGCGCGCGCGGCTGCAGGCGGTAGACGCGCGAGTCGCCGACATGCAGCAGGTGCGCCTCGCGGCCCTTGAAGATGAGGGCGCTGAAGGTGCAGACGTAGCCGCGGTCCTTGTCGAAGCGGCCGTCGCCACGCTGCGTCTGGGCGTGCAGCCACGCGTTGGTGGCGTCCATGACGCAGCGCGCCGAGCGGCGCACCGTCCAGGCTTCGGAGGTGCCGTAGTAGTCGTCGAGAAAGCTGCGCACCGCCGCGGCGCTGGCCACCTGGCTGACGGCGCTGGAGCTGATGCCGTCGGCCAGGGCCACGACGGCCCCCTTGGTGGTCAGCAGGGGTTCGGCCGGCACCGAGGCGCCGTGGAAATCCTGGTTGACCGGTTTGGGGCCTGCATCGGTGTGTTGGCCGACCGTGATGCGCAGCGACGGACGCATGGCGTCAGACCTTGCGCTTCGGGGCCGTCTTGTAGTGCGTCGAGTACAGCGTCGCACCCACGAAGGTCAGGCCACCCACGGCGTTGCCCAGCACCGTGGGAATCTCGTTCCAGATCATGTAGTCCATGAAGGTGAAGTTGCCACCCAGCATCAGGCCCGACGGAAACAGGTACATGTTGACGATGGAGTGCTCGAAGCCCATGTAGAAGAACACCAGGATGGGCATCCACATGGCGATGACTTTGCCCGAGACGGTGGTGGACATCATGGCGGCCACGACGCCGGTGGAGACCATCCAGTTGCACATCACAGCCCGGATGAACAGGGTCAGCATGCCGGCGGCGCCGTGGGCGGCATAACCGACCGTGCGGCCTTCGCCGATGTGTCCGATCTTCTGGCCGATGGCGTTGGGGGCTTCGGTGAATCCGTTGGTGAAGATGATGGCCATGAACACCGCCACGGTCAGCGCGCCGGCGAAGTTGCCGACGAACACGAGGCCCCAGTTGCGCATCACGCCGCTCCAGGTGGCACCGGGGCGTTTGTCCATCACGGCCAGGGGTGCCAGGGTGAACACGCCCGTCAGCAGGTCGAAGCCCAGCAGATAGAGCATGCAAAAGCCCACCGGGAACAGCAGCGCGCCGATCAGCGGGTTGCCGCTGTTGACGTTGACGCTCACCGCGAAGGCGGCCGCCAGTGCCAGGATGGCACCGGCCATGTAGGCGCGGATCAGCGTGTCACGGGTGGACATCAGCAGCTTGGATTCACCGGCGTCCACCATCTTGGTGACGAACTCGGCAGGGGCAAGGTAAGCCATGAGGGTTCCTGAGCGGAGGGGGCCGCAAAAGTCGGAAAACGGGCGGCCACAGACAAAAAAAGACGTCCAATCCGCGACGTGCCGGGGCACATCGAGGATTGGACGTCCTTGTCCAGAGGCCGTCCCAAGCAATCGATCGCAACATCGACCGTGGGGCGACGTCAAACCGCCTTTAGTTTGACTTGAACATGCCCAAGCAAGGTGCGTACCACCTGTTTGGTGCTTGATTCGCAGGCCCAAGCCTCGGATTCAGAGGGTGCCGGGCGACATTCACGACTCTGGTGCGCACCTGATTTGGGAATGGAACCGGTTTGGTGCTAAGCCCCGCTGCGGCCGAAGGCAAAGTCCGGCAGGGCCAGGGTGGCCTGCGCCACGTCCAGCAAGCGGCGGTTCTGGTCCATGGCGGTCTTTTGCAAGGCGCGGTAGGCCTCCACTTCGTTCATGCCCAGGCGGGTCATCAAGACGCCCTTGGCGCGCTCGATGGTCTTGCGCTCGTGCAGGGCTTGGCGTGCCGATTCCAACTCGGCCTCCATGGCGGCGAGCCGCGCGGCCTGCTCCCTCAGCAGCTGGGTCAGCGACGGGTCGACCGCTTCACCGCCAGGAGGGGCTGGTGGGGGCGTCAGCGAAGGGGGGCCGTCGGGAGGGCTCAGGGTGTCAAAAAAGCGCTCGACGGCATGGGAGTGGGGCGGCGGGTTGTCGCGCAGGCGGGCCAGCAGGACCTCGGCGTTTTCCAGGTCCTGTTCGGCACGGCGCACCTGCGTCAGGCAATCGGCATGCAGACGGGCGATGAGCTCCTTCTGCAGTGCCCACAGGGCGGAAATGCGTTCGCTGCAGACCTCGAACCAGGCGTCGCTGTGCTGCGGGTCCAACGGGGCATCGGCTTTGGTGGTGCACACGGTCCGGCGCAGTCGCTCCAACCGCGCGGTGCCCGGCGAGAGTTGCTGCCGTTCCCACTGTGCCACCAAGGCGGCATCGGCAAAATCCTGGAACACGCGCAGGCTGTTGTCCTGCGCGTCGATGAGCTGGAGCACCCGCTGCTGCTGTGGACCTTCGCAGCGCCCGGAGGCGAACATCAAGGAGCCCACGGCCCGTTCCTGACCGGCCGCTTCCAGCCCCTGGAGCAGGTGCAGGAAAGCCACCAGCAACCGCGAGATGCCGGGATGCAAGGCGGCGTCGGCTTCCAGCACGATGAGTTCAAGCAGTCCGGCGATCAGGCGGCTGAACGCCGCCACGGCCTCGTGGGCGGACAGGGCCTGGGACTGCACACGTTCGCGCAGCGCGTCGAGCTCGCCCAGGCCCAGCAACACCCAGGCCATCAGAGACAGCATCCGGGCGTGGGTGCCATGGCCGGGCTCGGCCTGCGCTTCCAGCAAATCACGAAGTCGGGCCTCCACCGGCGCGGTTTCGTCCGCGGCGGCCTGGCGCACGGCGGCAAAGCGCCGCCCGCCCGAGGCCAGATAAATGCTGGAGGCCCCGCGTTCGCGTTGCAAGGCGTGAACCAGCTGGCCGATCGTGTCGACCAGTTCCACCCGCTCGGCCAGGCGTCGGATGTCGTGGATCTCGTGCTGCTTGGCCTGCAGCACCAGGCGGGAAACGCTCAAGGTCATGCCCGGATTGGACCCGGGCGGGGCCGCAAGTGCAAGCCGGGAGCGGAGGGCCCCCGGGGTCGGGCGTCACGCCCCGACCAGCACCTGGTTGCCGTCGGTCTTGACCACATAAGCCCGCACCGAACACTCGGGCAGCTCCAGGCAAGCGCCGGTCGTCAGGTCGAAGTGGTTCTTGTAAAGCGGGGAGGCCACCACGGTGTGTTCGCCCAGATTGCCCACCAGACCGCGCGACAGCACGCTGGCACCGGACTTGGGGTCCACGTTGTCGATGGCGTAGAAGCGGTCTTCGCCGATGCGGAACACGGCCACAGGGCGATCCCCCACCAAGGCGCACACGCCGGTGTTGGGCAGGATGTCGGCGACCGCACACACGGCGGTCCAGTTCAGGGTGTCGTTGCTCATGTCGGAATCCTTGCGTGCAGTCGTCAGGCGGAGGTCGAGGCCTCGTTGCGTTCTTCGGGGCGGGCCGGACGGATCTGACCACGCTCCTTGACGAAGACGATGCGCTGATCGGCCTGTTCGCTGTTGACGAAGGTGCGGAAACGCTGGCGCACTTCCGGAGTGGTGACCGCGGTTTTCCACTCGCATTGGTAGGTGTCGACGACGTGCTGCATCTGGGCCTCCAGCTCGGCGCACAGGCCCAGGCTGTCCTTGAGGATCACGTCCTGCAGGTAGGCCAGGCCGCCTTCGAGGTTCTCGCGCCAGGTGCTGGTGCGCTGCAGGCGGTCGGCGGTGCGGACGTAGAACATCAGCACGCAGTCGATCAGGCGGATCAGCTCGGCCTTGCTCAGGTCGGAGGCGAACAGCTCGGCATGGCGGGGCTTCATGCCACCGTTGCCGCACACGTACAGGTTCCAGCCCTTTTCGGTGGCGATGATGCCGATGTCCTTGCCTTGTGCCTCGGCGCATTCACGCGTGCAGCCCGAGACCCCGAACTTGATCTTGTGCGGCGCGCGCAGGCCCTTGTAGCGGTTCTCCAGCTCGACGCCCAGGCCGATGGAGTCGTCCACGCCGTAGCGGCACCAGGTGCTGCCCACGCAGCTCTTGACCGTGCGCAGGCTCTTGCCGTAAGCGTGGCCCGATTCGAAGCCCGCGGCGATCAGCTCTTCCCAGATGGCGGGCAGCTGCTCGACGCGCGCACCGAACATGTCCACGCGGGCACCGCCCGTGATCTTGGTGTACAGGCCGTACTTCTTGGCGACCTGGCCCACGGC
>JACCDS012119391.1_pt1 | contig 13402 bp, 10 predicted proteins | sample 7446441 | NCBI WGS metagenome assembly JACCDS01 (sample SAMN15323445, study PRJNA562643) | freshwater metagenome | isolation source: river surface water | place: USA:Blue River Watershed | collected 2017-08-17
GGTCGGCTATCGAAGTTTTTTACCCGGAATAGGCTTTTGGCTGGTATTGCTCAGCACAGGTTGGAGCAGCACTTTGTTTGCGGCTGAGCCTGCTGTAAGCGGGGATGACGGCGTTAAAGTGCACCGTGATGTGATTTATGCCCGGCCTGCCGGGCAGCCGCTGGCACTGGATATCTATCAGCCGCTGCGACCGGGCATCCGGGCGCCCATGCCGGTTTTGCTGATTTTTCATGGCGGCGGCTGGTTGATTAACACCAAAAGCATCATGCAGCAGATGGCCGGTTATATCGCGGCGCATGCTGATATCGTGGTCGTTAATGCCGATTACCGGCTGCTTAGCAGTAACCATAACACCACCAAACTCAATCAGATTGTCGAAGACGCGCTTGGGGCAACCTTGTGGGTGCAGCGCAATATTCAGCATTACCAGGGCGATCCGGCGCGTGTCGCAGTCACCGGCGACAGCGCCGGCGGCCATTTGGCGGCGATGGTGACGTTGGCTGGACAGAATTTATCGTCACAAGGTTTTGCCAGCCGAACGCCGGGATTTAAGCCCAGCTATTTACCGGAAGGTGAAAGTGCAGAAAGTATCCGCGCCGCGGGCGGCATTCAGGTACAGGCTGCGGTGTTAAGTTATGCCGTGTTTGATTTGCAGGCGCGGGCTTTTGCCGATTTCGAAACAGCTAAAAATGGCTTTTGGGCGATGGGCAAGGCCAGTGCCCGTGGCTTTTTTGGCGCGGGTATCAATGTGCACAGCCATCCAGAGTTATACCGGGCGCTATCGCCGCTGCATTTAATTCCAAAGGCGCATCAGCGGCGACTGCCGCCGCAGTTTGTCCATGTCGGTAGCCGCGATACGCTGACGACACCGGATTCGGCGCGGCAATATGTCGACGCACTTGACCAGGCCGGGCATCGCAGCGAGTTACATATCTATCCGGGGCTGAACCACGCTTTTCTTGATAATGACTGCAACGAATATCTCGGCAATTGCTTTGACCGCGATGCCAAAGCACCGCTCGATGACATTATCCGTTTTCTGAACGAAACGCTGGCGGTACCTGCTAGCGACGCGAAACCGGCATGTTAAGGCGAGTACCGGCGCTGGTTTGTGGTTTGTGCTGGCTACTGGCTTGCCCAGCAGATGCTTTGCAGGCAGTGGAGCCGGCAACTGTAGCGCCAGACTGCAGCAGTTTGCGACTGAATCAAATCAAAGTGCTGGGCTCGCACAACAGTTACAAGCAACGCTTGCCGGACGCGGTCTATCAGGCTGCGACAGCGCGGGGCATCGACAGCAAAGCATTGCGATACGGCCATCCAGCTTTGCCGGCACAGCTCGATCTGGGTTTGCGCCAGCTGGAACTGGATGTTTTGTCTGACGCGGTTACCGCCCAGCAGCACCGGCTCACCGAACCATTGGCTGAAAAATGGCTGGGCCGCCCGCTGCTCAGTAGTGCCGAGCGCAGTAAGTACCAACAAACTGGCTTAAAAACGCTGCATCTGCCGGATATCGATTTTGCCTCGCATTGCCCGTTGTTTGCCGATTGTTTGTTGGCGCTCAGGCACTGGTCCGACACACACCCGGCGCATTCGCCGGTGTTTGTGCTAATGAATGTTAAAGAGCGCGGTGCTTTTGGCGCAAATGGCGGCGGATTTCAGCCGGCTCAGTGGGATGCAGAGCTGTATCGCACGTTGGATCGGCAAATCCTGCAAGTGCTTGGAACAGATAAACTGTTGCGACCGGCCGATGTGCAAAAGCCCGGTTTATCGCTGCGTGATTCAGTGCGCCAGCATGGCTGGCCAATTGTCAGTCGTACCTTAGGACAGTTTATCTTTATCTTTGATGGCGATACGACGCAGGCGCGCAGTTATCAGGCTGCAGTGGCAGCGAGGGAACAGGTCTTGTTTGCCAGCACCGGCATCGACGACCGGCAGGCCGCGATCCTCGTGCTGAATCAGCCAGTAGCGCAACAGGGGCAGATTCACTCTGCCGTCGCGGCTGGTTTTATTGTCCGAACCCGCAGTGATGAGCCACTGAACGCCGACGCTACACGTTTTAACAGTGCGCTGCAAAGTAACGCCCAAATCATATCCACCGACTTCTATCATGGCGCGCCGCAAGGGATTGCCGCTCTGCAATATAAACCGGCACAAGTCGCAGCAATAGCATCTTGTACAAGCAAGGTTGGTTTGCCATAAAAAAGAGAATAAAAGCAAGCAGATACTGAGGGTTTGTCATCACAGGCAGACGTTTATTTGTTGAGTTGCCACCGGTTGCAATTTAACGACTGCGCTAGATTGACACCGGTGTCATTGCTTGATATATCTACATTTATCTTCAGCGGTTGTCCCTGACAGCCAGCCATTTTTTCCGGGCGCAGTGGTCTTTGTACAGACGACGCCAGAGTTGGGAGCGGGTATGACTGCAGCATCACAGGCCAATAAACAACAGATTTTGCCAACAGGCGGGCGTTTGCTGGCACTCGATTTATTTCGCGGTCTGACCATTTTGTTGATGGTGATTGTCAACAGTCCGGACTTAACCGGGCAATGGCACCACGCATATTGGGCCGGCGCGACCATCGCTGACTGGGTGTTTCCGTGGTTCCTGCTGATCGTTGGCGTGTCGCTGGCGGTCAACGAGCCGAAAATGCGCCAGCAACGCCAATTGCTCGGTGATGGCGCACTGCTGTGGGGCATCGCCAAACGCACATTGCAGCTGTTTGCACTGGGTTTGCTGGTTAATCTGTTTTACACCGATTTCAGTGCGGTGCGGGTACTGGGTGTGTTGCAGCGCATCGCCATCGTCTATTTCTGTTGTGCCGTGTTGCTGTTGTATCTGTCGCGCCAAAAAATTCTGACCCTTGGTGTTGTGTTGCTGCTTGGCTATTGGGCGCTGCTGAGCTTTGTGCAGTTTCCGGGCGCAGTAGTGGGCGATCTGAGCCGGGGCAATACCGTAGTGAATTTGTTTGACCAGCATTATCTGCCCGGCAAACTATGGCGCGGCCATTGGGATCCGGAAGGCCTGCTCAGTACTTTACCGTCAATTGTCACCGGCATCACAGGGTTGTGGGCCGGTTGGCTATTGCAGGGCGTCACCGCATTACCGCCTGCGCAGGCTCAGACTCAGTCGCAGGCGTTCAGGCGCTGGGTCCAGCTGTTTGCCGCTGGTGTTCTGTTATCGCTGCTCGGCTACGGTTGGAGCCAGGATAGCTGGCTGGGTAGTTACGCCTTTCCGTTAATTAAACAAATCTGGACCTCTTCTTTTGTACTGTACACCTCGGGCCTTGGCTTTATCGGCTTTGTGTTGTTGCAGGTGTTTTACCAGCAAGCCGGTCGGCGCTTTTGGGCAGAGCCGGTGGTGTTTTTGCTCAAAGTGCTCGGCATGAATGCGACAGTGTTGTACCTGTGGCATGTGGTTTTACATTATTTACTGACGCAGAACTGGTGGTGGCATTTTACTGATTCGGCGCCGGACCGCGCTTTATCGTTTTATGGCTGGCTGACGCAAAGCAGTGCAGGGCCTGCCGGCACCGCGACCGCATGGTATCTGCTGATTTTTATCACGTTGAGTATATTGCCAAACTTCTGGCTGTATCAGCGCCGCATTTTCATTAAGTTATAAGGAGCGCCTGGTATGCGTTGCAACCATCCAACATCCCGAAAAGCAGTGCTGATGCCGGTGCTGCTGCTGGCAGCACTGTGGCAGCAGGTTGCCAATGCTGATCCGGCGCAGGAAGCCAAAGCCGTGTTAGAGCGTGTCACCGGACAAGCTCTGCCACAGCTGGAACTGCAGATTCATCCGGCCGCTTCTGAAGCTTTTCAGGTGCAGGCCAGCGCCGGCAAATTACAGGTCCGCGCCGGCAGCGCCGTGGCTGCCACTTATGGTGCTTACCAGTATTTGCGTCAGCAAGGCCAGCTGCATGTCAGCTGGGAAGGCAACCGCATCAATATCCAGGCCCGATTTGCCGATCAGCAGAGCCTTAACGGCAATGCGTTGTTTACACTGCGCGCCTATATGAATGTCTGTACTTTTGGTTACAGCACGCCGTTTTGGGATTGGTCGCGCTGGCAGCGGGAAATCGACTGGATGGCATTGCATGGCATCAACCAGCCGCTGGCGATGGAAGGGCAGGAATATGTCTGGCAGCAGCTGTGGCGTGAATTTGGTCTGACCGACCCAGAGCTGGCCGGATTTTTCTCTGCAGCGACAGTCGCGCCCTGGCAGCGCATGGGCAATATTGAAAATCACTTAGGCCCGTTGCCACAAAGCTGGATCAACAAGAAAAAAGATTTACAGCTGCAAATCTTACAACGGATGCAGGCGCTTGGCATGAAACCAGTGTTGCCGGCGTTTTCCGGTTATGTGCCAAAAGCCTTTAAGCAACGCTTCCCGAACGCCAAAATCAACCGGATGGAACCTTGGTCCGGCTTTGACCGGGAAAGTTATTGGCTAGACCCGGCAGATCCGTTGTTTGCCACCGTCGCCAAACGCTTTCTTGAGCTATATCAGGCCACTTATCCGGTCAAAACTGCCGGACAGTATTATCTCGCCGATGCCTTTAACGAAATGCTGCCGCCATTAAGCGGCGATGCCACTGACGCCGCCAACCGTGACCGGCAGCTGGCGGACTATGGTCAGGCGTTGTACCAGTCGATAGCGCAAGTGCAGCCTGATGCCACCTGGGTTTTGCAGGGCTGGATGTTTGGCGATCATGCCAAATTCTGGCAGCCGTCGGCGGTGAAAGCCTTTTTAAGTAAAGTGCCCAAAGCGAAAACGCTGGTACATGACATCGGTAATGACCGCTTTGATGTCTGGCGCAGCACCAGTGCTTATGCCGGTGCGCAGTGGGTGTATGGTTTTATCCATAATTACGGCGGCAGCAATCCGGTTTATGGCGATTTAAGTTTTTACCAACAGCAGGTCAGCCAGCTGACTGCTGATCCAGCGAAGGGAGCACTGACTGGTTACGGCGCCTTTCCGGAGGGCATCGAAAATAACAGCCTGGTGTATGACTTTATCTACGACCAAGCCTGGCAAGTCGGCGACAAGCCGGTCGCGGTGCAGCATTGGATCAAGGACTACCTGCAGGCGCGCTACGGCAAAGTGACGCCTGAACTGCTGCACAGCTGGCAGCTGCTCGAGCAGGCGTTATATCAAACGCGTTATTGGGGTTCACGTTGGTGGGAAGGCTCGGCCGGTGCTTACCTGCTGTTTAAGCGACCACAGCGTAATTTCACTGAATTTGGCGCCCATGCCGGCGACCAGGTCAAACTGCGCCGCGCGCTGAACAGTTTGTTGTTACAGGCGCCGCAGTACGCCGATTCGCCACTGTTTCAACATGATGTGCTGGAATTTAGCCGGCATTATCTCAGTATCGAACTGGACCTGTTGTTGCAACAAAGCGTACGGGCCTACCAAAAACAGCAATATGCCAAAGCCGACGGCTGGCTGAACGAATTTGGTGGCGTGGTGCGTGAGCTCGACAGTTTGTTGGGCGCACAGCCGCAGTCATTAAGTCAGTGGCTGCAAAGCGCCGTTGCTTATGGTGAGAATCCGGAAGAATCCCGTCTATATCTGCACAATGCCAAAATGCTGCTGACCGTTTGGGGCGGCACCCAGTTAAAAGACTATGCGTCACGTGGCTGGCAAGGCATGTATGCCGGTTTCTACCTGCCACGCTGGCAGCTGTTTTTCCAGACCCTGCAACAACAACCGCAGATCAGTGATGTTGAGCTGGACCGACGCTTACGCGACTTCGAACTGCAATGGACCCAGTCAGCTGAATTGTTTCCAGCCGCAGTCCCCGCTTCACCACTGACCCAGTTGCCGACGCTGTTGCAACGCGTCGATCAGTTAAACAAAGCCGCTGGCGTGGCACTACAACCGAAAAAAGCGCTGGCAACCCATCAAGGAGCACGGCCATGATTAGTCGCCGCCAGTTTATGCAGGGATCCGTCGCGGCACTGTCGGCGACGCCGCTATTGGCAGACGCATTGGTACACCAGCTCGCAGCTTATGAACAACGTTATGACCAGCAGCGTAAAGCAACAAGGCTGGCGCAACGCGCTGAACCCGTGCTGGATTTTGCCAGTTTTCTACCGCACGGCGATGGTGTGCACAAAGACACGGCCGCGTTACAGGCCGCGGTGGACGCCGCCGCAGCCAAGGGCGGAGCCAGGATTTTAATTCCGGCCGGTACATACCTGATTGGCGCGGTGCAGTTGAAAACAGCGGTCACGCTGGAACTGGCTGCCGGCGCGACGCTATTAGGCAGTGTCGATATCGCCGATTATTATATCCCAGGCGCGGATGGCAGCCTCAGCTTACAGGCATTGCTCTATGCTGAGCATGCCAAAGCGATCCGGCTTTGCGGCAGTGGCACTATTGATGGGCGCGGCCGCGAACTATCGCTCAATATCAACGATTTACATCATAGCGGCGCTCGGGTGGAGCCTGATTTTAACTATTGGCGCAACCGCTCGAATCATCGGCCCAGTGTGATCGCGTTTCATCATTGCCAGCAGTTAGAAATCGTTGATATCACAGTGAAAAATGGCGCGTCCTGGGTGCAGCATTATGCCGGTTGTGATGACCTGCGGATTGAAAATATCAAAGTGCATAGTGACTGTTATTGGAATAACGATGGCATTGATATTAACGACTGCAAAAAAGTCCGGGTACGTGGCTGTTTTATCAATAGCGCCGATGATGCGATTTGTCTGAAATCCACCACAGGCCCTGGCCACTTTAATGATGACATTGAGATCAGCGACTGTGTGCTGCGCTCCAGCGCCAATGGCGTTAAGTTTGGCACCGAATCACAAGGTGGTTTTCGCCACGTGCGCATTCGTAACATCACGGTATTTGATACTTACCGTGCTGCGATCGCGTTGGAAACGGTCGACGGTGCGTTTTTAGAGGACGTCGAAGTCGACGGCGTTACTGCTAATAACGTCGGTTGCGGGCTGTTTATCCGGCTCGGTCAGCGCAACATGCAGGTCGCTGCCGACACACCACCGGGGCGGCTCCAGCAGGTGCGCATTCGCAATCTGCGTGCGGAAATTGCCTTTGGCCGCGCCGATGCAGGCTATGAAATGCGCGGGCCAGGGCTCAATGCTTTTTATAATCCGATCCCGGCGTCGATCAGCGGGCTGCCGGACGCCTGCGCCAGTGACATCGTGCTGGAAAATATCGATATGGTGTATCCGGGTCGCGCGAACCGGGGCCAGGCCTACCGGCCTTATCATCAGCTGTTTCTGGTGCCGCAGGAGCGGGCGGCTTATCCGGAGTATTCGATGTTTGGCGAACTGCCAGCCTACGGATTGTTTGTCCGCCATGTCAGAGGACTGGTCCTGAAAAACGTGCGGTTGTCGAGCCTCGAAGCTGATTTTCGCCCGGCGCTGGTGCTCGATGATGTCATTGGGCTGACGCTTGATCAGGTTCATCTTGGTGGCGCGCAGCGGCCGCAGCTGGTCCTGCAAAAGGTCAAAGTGACAGCCAGCAAGGGCCTCAGCGGGCAGGACAATGCCGCTAAACCCGTGGCGCTGGGTAGCAGCGATATTGCCATCGTCAGCACAGACCGGCCTTACCTGGAGATCAGCAGCAGCCCGGGCGCGAATGCCAGTGTGGCGTTTAAATCAAAAGCTGATGCAAAGACAGCAGCCCCGGACAAAGCGACAGCGACAGCCGTCAAGGAACAACCGTGATGACGACTCCCGGCATCACAAGGCTTGCGGTATTTCGCGCAGTAGTGATGCTGCTGTCGCTCGCGGGCTGTCAGCAGCAGAGCGCAAAAACGTTGCCGGCTGCAGAGCTGGCGGTCAAACCGCAGTGGCTGGCCGGCGATCACCATGTGCATACGCATTACAGTGTGAAATGGGATAACTCGGTGTTTCCGCCCAAACCGATTTTGGGTGGCGATGCCAAATATTCCATCGCCCATAATGCCCGCATGGCAGCCTCTTTTGGCCTGCGCTGGATGGTGATAACCGACCACGGCGGGCCGAATCGCGCCCGGCTTGCGCTCGAACAGGCCTATCCGGAGCTGTTGGCTTCACGTGCTGCCTTGCCGCAGATTTTGCAGTTTTATGGTATGGAGTTTGACGTGCCGGGTAACAGTCCGGGCGGCCGGCATGCCAGTTTGATCATGCCAAAAACACCGACTGAAGCGCAGCAGCTCTTTCAGATTGAAAGCCGGTTTAATGGCCGCCAGGGCGTACCGCCGGGACCGGAAAAAGCTGAAGACAGTTTTATGCTGAAGGCGTTGCAGGCGATGGCGGCATTACCTGATACCCCGTTGCTGCTGGTCAATCATCCGGCGCGCCTCGCCAAAGGGCTACGGCAGTATTTTAAAGTCACGCCAAAGCAACTCCGTGATTGGCAGGACACCGCACCAGGCGTGGTGATTGGCATGAGCGGTGCCGAGGGCCATCAGGCGGCGACGTTAAATCCGGACGGCAGCAGTAAAGCCGGTGGTATTCGTGGGGAATATCCGGACCACCCGACTTACGGTGGCTACGACCAGATGACGGCGCGGCTTGGCGGTGTCTGGGATAGTTTATTAGCCGAGGGCCGGCGCTGGTGGGTTACCGGGGTGTCAGATAGTCATAGCCATTACACTGACGGCTGGGCTGATTTCTGGCCAGGCCAATATGCCAAAACCTATGTGTTGGCGCAGCAGGACTATGCCAGTATTTTTGCCGCGCTCAAAGCCGGCAAAATATTTGTCACGACTGGCGACCTGATCAGTGCACTTGATTTGACTGTCGCCGTCAAAGGCGCAGCGCAAGGCGTTGGTGCCGGCGAAACCTTAAAGGTCATAGCCACTGATGAATTGGTGCTGCGACTGTCTTTTCGTGATCCGGACGCGCCTAATGGCGGCGGTTTTAACCCGCAAGTGGCGCGGATTGACCTGATCCGAGGCCTGATAACCAGCACAGCAGCCAACGGTCAAGCTGGCGATCAAAGCAGCGCAGCAGATCGGAACAACGATGAGGCGCCAGCAACCAAGGTCAGCCAGCGCTGGTACGCTGGCGACTGGCAAATCCAATCCGACGGCAGTGCCACGCTGGAATGGCCGCTCGGCCGCATCAGTCAGAGCCAATATTTACGCCTGCGTGGCACCAATCAGCGTGACGAGCTGGAACCAGCACCGGATCAACCAGGCGAAAACCCCTGGCATGATTTGTGGTTTTACAGCAATCCGGTGTATCTGCAGCTAAGCGCGGACTAAGGCAGCTGCATAATCTGATTGCCTTCAATGCTGACCCGGTCGCCGACGCGTAAATCGCCAATCTGCTGATAATCAAACTGCTGCGTACGGCTGTTATCTAAACGCACCAGCACCCGGTAAATCTGGTTGCCTTGTTGATTTTGTTTGGCGATCTGGTTGCCCGCCACAGCACCGCCGATCACGCCGGCCCCGGTGGCCAGCGTACGGCCGGAACCGCCACCAAACTGATGACCGACCACCCCACCAAGCACGGCGCCGAGCAAAGCACCGCCGGTGCCATTCATCGACGATTGCGGCACGATCTGGATACTAGAGCACCGATTAGTTTAAGAAGCGAACAGCAGAGCCGCCTGAAATTGCCTCAGGCAAGGCGACATAGCGAAGGAATAGTGGTGCTCTTGCGAGCTGTGGCAACGCCGCATGAGGCAATTACAGGCGCTCCCGGACGGGCGAATCCAGAATGGCCACATGCCGCGTTAGATTTATTTCGCTTTAGCACCACTAAAGCTTCGAAAATCTGCCTTACCTGTGGCCATTCTGTGTTTCGCTGCTGCCGCTTTTTTAAACTAATCGGTGCTCTAGCAACAGTGCCAATTTGTTGTTGCGCACGCACGGATTGCTGCACGCCATAACCGGGGTTGCTGCTACAGCTGCTAAGACAAAGCAGCACACAACCCAGAGCCAGGTAGCGTGGTGACGGGCTTTGAGTACCAGATAATTGAACAGGGTGCATCAGGAAATTCCTAAACGGGTGACTGAGTAAAACCAGTCTATGCGCATTTTGGCCGCGGTTCTTTGCGGCCGGGCACCCTGAGTCCGTTATCTGCCTGCCGAAAGAATGACAAAAAGCTCACACAGACCTGCCGGTGAATCGTTGAATAAACGCGCTGAATTGCAGATTGAACCGGCCTGCCCAAACCTAATAGCTTTGTAAGCAGGTTTGTCGATGCACTGCCAAAGTAGTTGTTTTTATTAGATATGCAAGAATGCATTGCGGGGCATACTTAAAGCGGGATTGTTGTATAACCATAGCCTCATTAGGCTGCAGGGAAGTCAATTCAGACCTTTTTGCAGTACAGGAGGCTTTATGCCTGATCATCTTCATTCTACGACGACTCCAGCATCTGCTTTGCCAGGCTTTTTGCCAAGGACGGTGCAGCGCATGGCCAATCATGGGCTTGGCCAGTTTGTGCTGGCTTTTGTGGTCACTCTGGTGCCCTTTATTATCGCCAATGCGCTGGCCAAACTGACGCTGGACGGCGAGCAGTGGCTGCACCTTCGCAACGCGTTTAAAGTTGCGGTGCTGACCTTCGCTTATTGTTATTACGTGAAAAAAATTGAGCAGCGCCGCGTCACTGAACTGGCGTTGCCCGGTGCAGTAAAGGAAACGTTGCAGGGCTTTGGCCTCGCCACGCTGTTAATAACAGTCCCGGTTGTGTTGTTGTGGGTGGGGGGATATTTCACCGTGCAGGGCATCGCACTGAATTTTTCACTGTTGCATCTGTTGGTGGGTTTTTTCAGTGTCGCGGTGCTGGAAGAACTGATTTTCCGCGCCATTTTATTCCGCTTGCTGGAGCGTTCACTCGGCACTTGGCTGGCTATCCTGGTGTCGTCGGCGTTATTCAGCGCGGTACATTTGTTAAACCCACATGCCGATTTACTCAGCACAGTTCAGCTGCTGGTGCTGGGCCTGATGTTTATTGCCGCGTTTTTGTATACCCGCCGCTTGTGGCTCTGTGTTGGTTTGCACTGGGGCTGGAATTATGCGCAGGGCGGTTTGTTCTCCAGTCCGGTATCCGGCACGAAAGCGGAAGGTTTTTTCCAGTCGACGATGGCAGGCCCGGCCTGGCTAACCGGCGGTGACTTTGGGATCGAAGCGTCTGTGCTAGCCTCCTGCGGTGCCTTGATCTGCACCGTGTTGCTGCTGAAGGCGGCACGCCAGCAACATTGGGTGTTGCCGTTTTGGCAACGTGCTGCGGACACAAAGCCGGTGACACAGCCCGAAACTACGACTGCAACAACTGACTGATCTCACGGCTGAGCCGGTCATAGACGGTGCGGATCAGCTTGTTGTTGGCAATATCGCGATGACAGCTGAGCCAAACACCAAACTCAGGCAGCGGTAGATCCGGCAGAACCTGGACCAGCTCGGTTTCCTGCGCGAGCACATAATGCGACGCAAAACCAATGCCGGCGCCGGCGCGCAGCGCGGTCAGATAACTGGCTTTGTCGTCGGTGCGTAGCGCAAATGCTGATTTTTCCTGCAGCAGGCCAAATTGGCGAAACCACTGCAGCATCACCGGCAATTGGTCATGGCCAATCAGCCGGTGCGCCGCCAGTTCGTCAACTGACGAGGGCATGCCAAAATGGTCGAGATAGCTGCGGCTGGCCATCGCCTGAATGCGCACAGTGCCAAGTTTTCGGCACACAGTATCAGGCTGCGTCGGTTCCACCAGCCAGAAGCCAATGTCGGCATCGCGGCTGAGTAAATCCGGTAATTCGTCCGTTGCGACCAGTTCCAGTTGCAGCCCTGGTTGTTCACGCAACAAAGTAGCGAGCAGGGCGGGCATTAAGGTGATGGCAATCAACTGACTGGCGTAGATCCGCACAGTGCCGGTCAGCTCGGCGCCCAAATCCTGCAGCGACAGGCAAAGCCGGTTTGCAGCAGTTTCCAGATCTTTGGCGTGTGCGAAAATTTGTGCCGCTGCTGCGGTCGGGTGCAGGCCTCTGGGCGTGCGTTCGAACAGCGTGACCGCCAGTTGAGATTCCAGCTCGGCCAGTTGCCGGCTCAGGGTAGGCTGTTGCATACCAAGCTCGCGCGCAGCAGCAGCGGTGCTGCCGGCCCGATAGATCGCCAGAAAACTGCGTAGCAGTACCCAGTTGAACTGCTTGGCATCAAGTCGATTATTTTGCATAGCTATGCGGCATTTTATTGATGATTTGTGTATAGCGACAATAAGTGGCACTTAGCGCCGGGTCAAGCGAACTTTGTCACTGACGGGCAGCCCAGCGGCGTACTGGGCGGCAGTGTTAAGTGAATTCAACATTCATCATCTAGAAGAAGGACAATACCAATGAAAAATTTACCGTTGATTTTAACGATGTCAGGTCTGCTTTGTGCATTCGCGCTGCCTGCTGGTACGCCGGTCACGGCAATAGCTCCGGCATCACAGCAACAATTGCTGCAAAGCACGGATCCGCAGCTGGCGGCGAATAAAAAGCTGGTGTTTGATTTCTGGCGCGAAGTCATAGACGCGGGTCAGATTGATAAAGCTGCGACGTATCTGACAGAAGGCTACATTCAGCACAATCCAAATATCGCCGGCGGCCGCGCCGCATTTGTCGCGTATTTTGCCCAGTTCAGCAAGCCAAGCCCGGTGCAACCGCAGATCAGCCTGCCGCTGGTGAACATCATTGCGGAAGGCTCTTATGTCACGCTGGTGTTTGTGCAGACGTTGCCGGATAAAGCTAACCCCGGTAAGACTTATACCACCACCGCAGTTGACATATTCCGCATCGCCGACGGCAAAATAGCCGAGCATTGGGACAGTATGCGCAAAGGTTAAATGGTATTTAGCGCGGCGAAAACGTTTGAGTTTCGCCGCGCGAACCGGCCGTTTTAACGGCGGGCATCAGCGGCCACAAGTGGCCCGGCTGGATCTGATTGCTGGGCTTATTTCGGAGCCTACTTCAGATTGACCTTTCCCCCAAACCGGATACCAAAGGCGAAAACCCCTGGAGCGATTTGTGTTTTTGCAGCAATCCGGTGTTTATTGGAGAGGGGGCGTAGGTTGGGGGCGGGTTGGTTGATTATCGCGGCAAAACCAGCACCAATGCTATTGGTGGCGTTGGTGTGATCGGGGGTTGCTGATAACAGCTTAAGCCGAACAACAGACTTATTGTGGCAAAGCCAACATCGCCACCACTGCGTTCGCCCGTTCGCGCCTCCCGCGCTCACTCTTGATCGCTCACTCCGTGGCTGCCGATGCTGGCGTTGTCGGATTTTGGGGACAACAGCTATCAGGGATATGCTAACACCCCGCGCATGCGCGCATGCGCGCGAGCTCGTGAGCGTCGCAGGGGCCGCACCGCAGGCCACGAATGACGCGGTTTGTTAGCTTTGTTTACTTTGTGGTAATTAATGTTGATGTTGGCCACAAGTAAAC
>JACCDS012260194.1_pt1 | contig 13402 bp, 11 predicted proteins | sample 7446441 | NCBI WGS metagenome assembly JACCDS01 (sample SAMN15323445, study PRJNA562643) | freshwater metagenome | isolation source: river surface water | place: USA:Blue River Watershed | collected 2017-08-17
CAAGGCGATGGCGTGGGCGAACAACGTCTATGTTGCCGTCGCCAATGCGGCCGGTTTCGACGGCGTGTACTCCTACTTCGGCCACTCCGCCATCATCGGCTTCGACGGCCGCACGCTTGGCGAGTGCGCTGAAGAAGAGATGGGCATCCAGTATGCCGAACTGTCGCTGAGCCTGATCCGCGACGCGCGCAAGAACAACCAGTCGAACAACCACCTGTACAAGCTGCTGCATCGCGGCTACACCGGCAAGATCAATTCGGGCGAAGACCCGAACGGCGTTGCCAAGTGCCCGTACGAGTTCTACGGCAAGTGGATCAACGACCCGGATGGCACGCGCAAGATGGTCGAGGCGCTCACCCGCGATACGCCCGGCACCGTGGATTCGCCCATCGAGGGCATCCCCAACAAGGCCGTCACGCACCGTTAATCCCTGACGCAGCCGAACGCGCGCCCCGCGGCCTGCGCCGGGGCGCGCACATCACGACCACAGCAGATGAACGAGATACTCCAGCCCTACGTCATCGACGCCGAGCCCTACTATCGCAGCTCGTCGAACGAGATCGAACTGTTCGAGGCGGCTTACCGGCTGCGCATGCCGATGGTGCTGAAAGGCCCGACCGGCTGCGGCAAGACCCGCTTCATGGAACACATGGCCTGGCGGCTGCAGCGGCCGCTGATCACGGTCGCCTGCAATGAGGACATGACGGCGTCGGACCTCGTGGGCCGCTATCTGCTGGACGCGAACGGCACTGTCTGGCACGACGGTCCGCTGACCATCGCCGCCCGCTATGGCGCAATCTGCTATCTCGATGAAGTTGTCGAGGCAAGGCAGGACACCACGGTCATCATTCATCCGCTGACTGACAACCGTCGCACGCTGCCGCTCGACAAGCGCGGCGAGCTGATCCATGCCCATCCCGATTTCCAGCTGGTGGTGTCCTACAACCCCGGCTACCAGAGCCTGACGAAGGACCTGAAGCAATCCACCAAGCAGCGCTTCGGCGCGCTCGACTTCGACTATCCGGAGGAGAAGATCGAGACTGACATCGTTGCGCACGAGAGCGGCGTAAGCACGGACGTGGCCGGCCGGCTGGTGGGCATCGCGCACCGCTCGCGCGCGCTGCGCGGACGCGGCCTCGACGAGGGCATCTCGACGCGCATGCTGATCCATGCCGGCTCGCTGATCCATGTCGGCATTGTGCCGCGCGAGGCCTGCCGCGTCGCGCTGGCGCGGCCCATCAACGACGATCCGGACATGCTGTCGGCGCTCGATGGCTTCATCGATGCCTATTTCGACGTTTGAACCGGCCAGCGGCGAGTCGACGCTGCATCCTGCATTCGCCGCAGCGCTCGCATCGCTTGCGCCACAGCTGCGCGATGCCGCGGCAGCTGACGAGCTGGCAGTACTGCTGGCCGAGTCGGCCGAGGCAGCACCGGGCTGCGAGCCTGCGCTGGCCGCGCATCTTGGCTTCCTGCTGAATTCCCTCGATATCGGCGGCCTGCGCCGCTGGATACTCACCGGGCTGCGCCTGTATGCGCAGTATCCGGACAAGTTGTTTTCCTACTTCCGGCTGGAGGATCCGCAGGCGGCCGAGGCGATCGTGGCCGAGAGCCGCGGCACCTCGTTCGAGCGCGCGCGTCATGCGCTGCAGCTGTATGCAGCCGGCTTCGGCCAGCGCGACCTGGTACTGAACGCGCGCCGGCAGCGCAAGCTGAACAGCCCGGCGCTGCGGCCCGTGATCAGCGAGGGCACGCTGTTGTTGCCCGATCATTACCTCGCCTGGGATGGCGCGTCGCGCGGCAATATCTATCGCGCTGCTGTCGCCCACGCGCTCGCGCATCTGCAGTACTCGCCACGGCACCAGCCGGCCGGCAAGAAGAAGCCGCTGCTGCTGGCGGTGCGCTCGCTGGTCGAGGATGCGCGGGTCGAGCGGCTGGCCGCGCGGCGCTACCCGGGACTGCGCGCGCTGTGGGGGCGCTTTCATATGGCCAGCGGCGAGAAGAACGAGCTCACCTTCGCATCGCTGGCGGCAAGGCTGGCGCGCGCCCTGCACGACCCTTCGTATCAGGATCCGAACCACTGGGTGAACAAGGGGCGCTCGCTGTTCGAGGCCGCTGCCGCCACCTCGCTCGACGATCCCGAGGCTTTCGCCGAGGTCGGCAATATCCTCGGCAATGACCTCGGGCAGATGCGCGTGCGTTTCGTCACCGAGCTGTATGTGGTGCAGCCGGCCTACCGCGACGACAACAGTTTTCTGTGGGAGTTCGAGAACGACGCACCGCCGGACACACCACCCGAAGAGAGTCTGGCGCGCACCTCGGTGCAGATCGAGGCGACCGACCAGCAGGCGGACAACGCGATGCATGTGTCACCGGTCGAGCCTGATCCCGGCCGGCGCTACGAGTATCCGGAATGGGATCATCGCGAGCAGCTGCTGCGCGATGCGTGGGCGACCGTGCTTGACCGTTCCGCGCGTGAAACCGCAGAGAACAGTGCCGGCACAGGGCGCGAGCGCCGGCTGGCGCGTGGCGTGTCGCTCGACACGCGCGCGCGCACGCTTGATCGGGCGGTCCGGCTGCGCCGGCAGCAGGAGGGCGAATCGCTCGACCTGAATGCAGCGGTGGAGAGCCGCATCAGCTGGCGCGCCGGTATTGCGCCCGACCCGCGCATCTTCCAGCGTCCCGGCAAGCGGCGCCGCCATGCGGCCATCCTGCTGCTGCTCGACTTGTCCGAATCGACCAACGACCGCGTCACCGGCTTCACCTCCGTGCTCGACATCGAGAAACAGGCGGCCGAACTGCTCGCGCAGTCGATCGACACCGAGTACGACCGGCTGGCGATCGATGGCTTCTGCTCGGACGGTCGGGAGAAGGTCCATTACCTGCGCCTGAAGGAGTTCAGCGAGCCGTTCGACGACGAGCGGCGCCGGCTGCTGAAGCGGCAGCAGGGCAGCCTGTCGACGCGCATGGGCGCGGCCTTGCGGCATGCCGGCGCGCGTCTGTGCGGCCAGGTCGCCGAGAAGCGCATCCTGCTGCTGGTGACTGACGGCGAGCCTTCCGACATCGATGTGGCCGACGGTGACTATCTGGTCGAGGACGCACGGCACGCGGTGCAGGCGCTGCAGGCAAAAGGCGTGACCGTGTTCTGCCTGACGCTCGACAAGGCGGCAGGCAAGTACGTGAAAAAGGTCTTTGGTGCGCGAAATTTCCTGATCGTCGACAATGCAGTGACGCTGCCCGGACAACTGGCGCGCGCACTCACGAGGATGGCGGCGAGCTGACAGTGGCGCGCAAGAAAATGTTCAACATTTCCCGGGCAAGAAGGCAGGCAATCCATGGCGAATAAAGATCCGGTGAAGGTCGGTGTGCTCTATTCGAAGACCGGCGCCACCTCGGCGATCGAATCTTCGCAGCGCCTCGGCACACTGCTGGCCATCGAAGAGATCAATGATGCGGGCGGTATCGACGGCCGCGAGCTGCTGGCAGTCGAGTACGATCCCGCGTCCAACCCCGCGCTGTTCCGCACGCTGGCCGAGCGCCTCGTTGCGGTCGACAACGTGCAGGTGATCTTCGGCTGCTACATGTCCAGCACGCGCAAGGCGGTGATCCCGGTGGTCGAGAAGTACAACCGGCTGCTGTTCTACTCAACCCTTTACGAGGGCTTCGAGTTTTCAAACAATATTATTTATACCGGTGCCGCGCCGAACCAGAACAGCGTGCAGCTGGCCGACTTCATGATGTCGTCCTTTGGCGGCAGGGTTTATCTGGTAGGCTCCGACTACATTTATCCTTATGAGTCAAACCGGATCATGTCGGATCTGGTCAACCAGCGGCCGGGCGGCATGACGCTGGCACAGCGCTATGTGCCGGTCGACGCGGGGCCGGGAGATTTCCGGGACATCGTCGACGAGATCCGGGTACTGCAGCCCGACTTCATCTTTTCGACCGTGGTGGGTAATGCGACGCAGCATTTCTATCGAGCCTATGCAGAGGCGGGACTGAACCCGAAGAAGATGCCGATAGCCAGCTTGACAACGTCCGAAGTGGAAGTCGGCCAGATCGGGGCGGCCGCTGCCTCCGGCCATTTCACGGCGGCGCCGTATTTCGCGTCGATCGACTCGCCGGAAAACCTGCGGGTGGTCAGCTGTTTCCGCGCGCGCTTTGGCGACGCGGCGCCGCCGAACGCCTGCTGGGAAGCGGCCTACTTCCAGGTGCACATGTTTGCCAACGCGATGCGGGCCACCGGCAGCGACATCGTGCCGCTGCTGATGCCCGCGCTGCTGGGTTCCGAGTTCGCCGCGCCGCAGGGGCGGGTGCGCATCGAGCCGGGCAACCACCACACGCATCTTTTCCCGCGCATCGGCCGGGTGAACTCGAAAGGCGAGTTCACCGTCGTGCGCGCGTCCAAGACCGCCGTCGTGCCGGATCCTTACCTCGTCACGCATTCGCTGGGCGACTGGACGCTGGCGCTGGATTCGCTGCAGGACTGATGGTCAAGCCGCGTACCCTGGTCCGGTCGGGCATGCGCGCGGTGCGCGAGTCGCCGCAGATCCTGCGCGACCTGCGCTCGCTGCGGGTGTGCGTGTTTCATCCGCGTGACCAGGACGGTGCCGACCTGACCCGTCAGCTCGAGCGCATCGGCTGTCAGGTGCAGGCATTCTGGCCGCCGCTGCCGGAATTGCCGGAAGACGCCGACGTCGTGTTCATGGCGTTGTCGCCGGATATGGTCGATGCGGACTTCGGCTGGCATCAGCCGGATGACGGCGTGCCCGTCATCGCCGTCATCGCCTATGAAAACCCGACCGTGATCGAGGCGGTGCTGCGGCTCGGCGCGATCGCCACGGTCGCGTCGCCGGTGCGCTCGTTTGGACTGCTGTCCGTGCTGGTGCTGGCGCGCGAGCTGCACGCGTCCTTGCGCAAGCAGCGCAAGCGCATCACGCAGCTCGAGGCCAAGCTGCTCGGTGTGCGCCAGATCGCCGAGGCGCAGGACATCCTGTGCGCGCAGCACGGCATTTCCAAGGACGAGGCTTACCGGGTGATACGCGAGCAGGCGATGCAGAAGCGCGTCACCGCCGAGGAGATCGCCAAGTCCATCATTCAGGCCAACGAGATCCTCGGGCTGCGCAAGCAGCCCGCCTGAGCGGCCGGCGGCCTTTTCAATTGACTGCCCCAAAACGCGCTGGCATGATCAGCGGCCGCTGCGTCGGGCCTCCGACCTGAGACCTCGTTGTCCCTGCCGGATTCGTCGCTTGTGCGGACGCGCTGTCGTTCACCCGTGCGCCGGTCGGAGCGCGAGCCCGCGCGCGCATCGAGACCGGGAGCCTGCGGGCTCCCGAATAAAAAACAAGGGACCCACCCATGCAAAGCAATGCACAAGCCGGCGCCCGACCGGCCAATTCACCGGCCCGCATCCTGTTCGCCAGCCTGATCGGCACCGCGATCGAATATTTCGATTTCTATATCTTCGGCACCGCAGCGGTGCTGGTCTTCCCGAAGCTGTTCTTCCCGTCGTCGGATGCCACGATGGCGATGCTGCAGTCGCTGGCCACCTTTGGCCTGGCCTTCATTGCGCGGCCGGTCGGTTCCGCGCTGTTCGGCCACTTTGGCGACCGCATCGGCCGCAAGGCCACGCTGGTCGCGTCGCTGCTGACGATGGGCCTGTCGACGGTCCTGATCGGCCTGCTGCCCTCTTATGCATCGATCGGCCTGCTGGCGCCGGTGCTGCTGGCGGTGCTGCGCTTCGGCCAGGGCCTGGGTCTGGGCGGCGAATGGGGCGGCGCGGTGCTGCTGGCCACCGAGAATGCGCCGCCGGGCAAGCGCGCGTGGTATGGCATGTTCCCGCAGCTCGGCGGCCCGGCGGGCTTCGCGATGTCGGGTGCGGCCTTCCTCTACCTGACCACGCAACTGCCCGAGGCCGACTTCCTCGACTGGGGCTGGCGCATTCCCTTCATCGCCAGCGCCCTGCTGGTGATCGTCGGCCTGTATGTACGGCTGAACATCACCGAAACGCCGGAGTTCGAAAAGGTGCTGAAGAAGCATGAGCGCGTGAAGGTGCCGATGCTGGCGGTGATCACCCGGCATCCGCGCGCGCTGGTGCTCGGTACGCTGGCCGGCACCGGCGAGTTCGTGCTGTTCTACCTGACGACCGTTTTCACGCTGAGCTGGGCGACGACTTCGCTCGGTTACGCGCGCGCCGAATTCCTGATGCTGCAGCTGGTGGCGGTGGTGTTCTTTGCGCTGTTCATCCCGGTGTCTGCGCGGCTGTCGGATAGCCGAGGCCGCGCTTCGGCGATGATCATCGGTTCGGTTGGCATCATCATCTTTGGCCTGCTGTTTGGCCCGATGCTGCAGGCAGGCAGCCTGACGACCGTGGTCGCGCTGTCGGTGGGCATGGCGCTGATGGGAACCTGCTTCGGCTCGTTCGGCACGCTGATGTCGGACCTGTTCCCGGTCGAGGTGCGCTACACCGGTTCCTCGCTGGCCTTTAATCTGGCCGGCATTCTCGGCGCGTCCGGCGCGCCTTACATTGCCACCTGGCTGGCCACGCACTACGGGCTGGAGTTTGTCGGCTACTACCTGTCCGGCATGGCGGCGATCAGTCTGGTCGCGCTGCTGGCGATCCGCAGGCTGCTGGCGGGCAGCCGCTGATGTGCGTCGGTACACGCACGGCTTAGAACGAATCAACGAAGGATGAAATGATGATGAATGAACAAACTATCGCGCAGGCAGCCGAAGTGCTGCTGGGCCTGTGGACCGGGCGCGGACGCTGCGAGGCGCTGCCGCAGGATGTGCGTCCGGGCAGCCGGCCCGACGGCTATGCAGTGCAGCGTGCGATGGCGCAGCTGCAGGGCCATCCGCAGTTCGGCTGGAAGATCGCCGCCACCAGCGTCGACGGCCAGCGCCATATCGGTGTCGACGGTCCGCTCGGCGGCCGCCTGTTTGCCGACCGTGTGCTGCCGAACGGCGCGGCGGTCACGCTGGACCGCAACCTGATGCGTGTGGCCGAGATCGAGTTTGCCTTCCGCTTCGCGCGCACGCTGGCGCCGCGCGATCAGCCGTACACGATGGACGAGGTGCTCGATGCGGTCGCTTGTGTGCATCCGTCGATCGAAGTGCCGGATTCACGCTACGAGGACTTTGTGACAGCGGGCGCGCCGCAGCTGATCGCCGACAATGCCTGCGCCAACCTGTTTGTGCTGGGCCCGCGCGCAGATGACTGGCGCGGTTTCGATTATGTGAACGAAGAAATCCGTGTCACGCTGAACGGCGCGCCGACCGGCTCGGGTTTCGGGCGCAATGTGCTGGGTGATCCGCGCGTTGGCCTGACCTGGCTGGTCAATGAGCTGTCTGCGCTGGGCATCGCCAGCGAGCAGGATCAGGTCGTCACGACCGGCACCTGCCGCGTGCCGGTCACGGTGCAGCCGGGCGACCGGGTCGAAGCGGACTTCGGTGTGCTCGGCAAGGTGGGCTGCAGTTTCGTCTGAGTGTGCACCGGACCGGCAGTCGCCGGTCCGTTCTGTTGTCTGCGGGTGAGACGTGCGCGCTGCGTCAAACCGCGAACCGGGTCGCTGCCGCCATGTACAGCGGAATGCCGATCAGCAGGTTGATCGGGAAGGTCACGCCGATCGGCAGGCCGAGATACATCGACGGGTTTGCTTCCGGCACCGCATGCCGCAGCACCGCCGGCACCACGATGTAGGACGCGCTGGCCGACAGCACCATCAGCAGCGCCGTATCACCGGCCGGCAGTTGCAGGGCCAGCGCCACCAGCAGCGCCAGCGTGGCATGCACGAACGGCGAGAACACCGCATAGGCGAGCAGCACCGGCGCCTTGCCGCGCGTCTCGCGCAGGTTCTTCGCGACCACCAGTCCCATGTCGAGCAGGAAGAAGGCCAGCATGCCCTTGAACAGGTCGGCAGAGAACGGCTTCATGACTTCCTTGCCGGCGTCACCGCTGACGAAACCGATCACCAGCGAAGCCATCAGCAGCAAGTGCGTGCCGTTGGTCAGCGACTCATGCAGCACCTCGCGCACCGACATGCCCGAGCCCGCCGAGCCGCCGGCCACCAGCGTGCCCTGTGTTCCGAGTTGCAGCGTCTGCGTCGCGGCGGCCTGACGGCGCAGCAGGTTGGCCAGTATGATCGCCACGATGATTGCGGGCGACTCCATCAGCACCATCGCCACGGCCATGTGGCCGCCGACGGCGATGCCGTTGGTTTCGGCATACTGCATCGCCGTCACGAAGGTGACTGCGCTGACCGAGCCGTAGGAGGCAGCCACGGCGGCGGCGTCGAACTTCGGTACACGGTTCTTCAGGAAGGCGTAGCCCAGCATCGGCACGACGAAGGCCATCAGCACAGCAGCCAGCAGGGTGGCGGCAATGCTCGGGTTGAGGCCGGAGGCGGCCAGCGCGAAGCCGCCTTTCAGGCCCAGGGCCATCAGCAGGTACAGCGACAGGAATTTGGCAATCTGCGCCGGTATCTCGAGGTCGGAACGCAGCAGTCCGGCGACGATGCCGAAGATGAAGAAGAGAATGGCGGGATCAAGAAAATTTTGCATGCGGGGGCTCCTTTGTTGCGGCGCAATGATAGGCCTGACAACCCATAAGGTAAAATCAATTTTTAACGTTATATACATAGACTAATACCTATGAATCTCACGTTCCGGCAGCTCAAGCTCATGGTCGCGCTGGCCGACACCGGCAGTGTCAGCGCGGCTGCGCGCGCCATGCACGTGACCCAGCCGACCGTCTCGATGCAGCTGAAGGAGATTGCGCAGGCGGTCGGCATGCCGGTGCATGAAGTGATCGGCCGGCGGGTTTTCCTGACCGATGCCGGCCGCGAGCTGGCCGTGACCGCGCGCGCGATTGCGGACGAATGGGAGGCGCTGGAGCAGAAGTTCGACGCGATGCGCGGCCTCACGCGCGGCCGCCTGCGTGTCTCGGTGGTGAATACCGCGAAATACTTCATCCCGCGCCTGCTCGCGGACTTCTGCGCGCACCACCCCGAGATCGACATCTCGCTGGAGGTGCAGAACCGCGACGGGGTGGTCGTGCGGCTGCGCGAGAACCGCGACGACCTGTACATCATGTCGATGCCGCCGTCCGACATGGATCTGGAGGACAGTGTGTTCATGCCCAATCCGCTGCTGCTGGTCGCCCCGCCCGCGCACCCGCTGGCGGGCAAGCGTGACCTGTCGTTGCAGGCGCTGGAGCGCGACCGTTTCCTGCTGCGCGAGCAGGGCTCCGGCACGCGGATGGCCACCGACCTGGTATTTGACGAACTGGACTTCCGCCCCAGGCTGCGCATGGAAATGGGCAGCAACGAGGCCATCCGGCAGGCGGTGGCCGGCGGACTCGGCGTGGCCGTGCTGTCCAGCCATGCGCTGGGCGAGGGACGGCCGGAGGACCGCGTCGCGGTGCTCGATGTGCGCGGATTTCCGGTGCACTCGCAATGGCACGTGGTGTACCCGAAGGGCAAACGGCTGTCGCCGATCGCCACGGTGTTTCGCGAGCAGCTGCTCAAGGGGGCCGCACCGGCATCGCAATCCCGACGGCGCAAGGCGGGGTAGCGGGGCCGCGTCACGGTCAGCTGCTACACTACGCACGCCATGCGCAAGCTCATCGCCTTCCTGCTGATTTGCCTGCTGTCGCTGCAGGCCGCCTTTGCTGCCGCCGGCAGTGCCTGCCTGCACGAGCAGGAAGGGCGGGCCACGCACTTCGGACACCACGCGCATGAGCACCGGCTGTCTGCCGCCGACCTGGCACCAGCCGTCGATTCGGATCAGGCACAAGACCACGACTGCACGACCTGTCACGCGAGTGCGCTGTCGGGCATGCCGGTTCGTCCGCAGCTGCCTGCCTTGCCGGCCGGCGCTGCCTTGCTCACCCCGGCTGCCGCCATGCCGCCGTCGTCGCCGCCGCCATGGCGGCCTGAACGCCCCAACTGGTCCGGTACTGCCTGAGCACGGGGATACGCTCCCCACCCCAGACATTCCGGCCGCCCGCCGCGGCGGCCCTTTCCGGAGACCAGAATGCCTTTGCCTGTTTTTTCCCGCCCTCTGCGCGCTGCTGTGTGCGCCGCACTGCTGTCGTGGTGCGTTGCGCATGCGCAGGAGCGCGCGCCGACCATCGAGCCTGCCGCCGAATTGACGCTGCAGCAGGCGCTGAAGCTTGCCTTCGAGGCCAGCCCGGTGCTGGCCGCCGCCCGCCGCGAGGTCGAGGCTGCGGCCGCGCAAGTACTGCAGGGTTCGCTGCGGCCCAACCCTGAATTCACTTACCAGACCGAGGATGCGAGCCGTATTTCGCGTACGTCGTCGGTCGAGATCGGCCTGCCGTTCGAGACCGCCGGCAAGCGCGAGGCGCGCGTGCGCGCCGCTGACCTCAGCCGCGAGGTCGCGCTGTCGGACCTGGACGGACGCACGCTGCGCCTGCGCGCGGCCGTCGTCGCCGGCTTCTTTGATGTGCTGGCCGCGCAGGAACTGGCTGCGCTGGCCGCTGACAGTGTGCGGCTGGCGCAGCGCGCCACCGACATTGCGGCCAAGCGTGTCGCGGCCGGCAAGGTGTCGCCGGTCGAGGAAACGCGCGCACGTGTGGCCGAGGCCGGTGTGCGTGTCACGCAGACGCAGGCCGATAGCGAACTGCGCAATGCGCGCCGGCGCCTGTCCAGCCTGTGGGGCAATCCATCGCCAAATTTCAGCCGTGCGCAGGGCGAGGTCGATCGTCTCGGCGATCTGCCGCCGGCCGAGGCGATCGAGCAGCGTCTGGCGAATTCGCCGCTGCTGCAGCGCGCGCAGCGCGAACTGGCGCGCCGGCAGTCGCTGGTCACGCTTGAGCAGAGCCGCGCAGTGCCGGACTTCATGCTCAGCGTCGGCGTGCGGCGCAGTATCGAGACGCAAGGCAATCTCGCGCTGCTCGGCGTGACGGTGCCACTGCCGGTGGCCAACCGCAACCAGGGCAACATCCTCGAAGCCTTGCGGCGCGAGGACAAGGCGCGCGACGAGCTGTTTGCCACGCAGGTTGCGCTGGTCAGCGATGTGCAGCAGGCCATCGAGCGCGTGCGCGCGCGGCGCGACGAGGCCGAGCTGCTCAGGCGCGATGTGCTGCCCGGCGCGCGCAGTGCGTATGACGCCGCCACCATCGGCTTTGAGAACGGCAAGTTCAGCTTCCTTGAAGTGCTCGACGCGCAGCGCACGCTGTTTGCCGTCAAATCGCAGTACCTGAATGCGCTCGCCAATTTCCATCGTGCGCAGGCCGAGCTCGAGGGCCTGCTCGGGCAGAACCCGCAGAACCCGCAGAACCCGCAGGCTCTGCAGAATTCGACGACCAGGATTTCACCATGACGTTTCGCCCTTCGCTCCCTGCCCGACAGCAGGGCCGTACCCTGCCGCTGGCCATCGCCGGTGTGATCGTCGCCGGCATCGTGCTCGGCGCGCTGATCCTCACTATGGAAAAGGGCCGGCATGTCGGCGCCGGCGATGATGACGATGCGCCGGCCGCCAGCGTCGCCCGCAAAGAGGCCGCTCCTGCTGCCGCCGACGACGGCGCTGCCGCACCTAAGGCGGCGCCTGCGGCTGCCGCGCAGCCCGCGCATGTGACGATGGAGGATGCGCAGGTCAGGGCGTCGGCGATCGAGGTACAAGTCGCCGGTCCGGCGCGCATCAGCGCGCTGGCGCAATTCCCCGGCGAGATCCAGCTGAATGACGATCGCACCGTGCATGTGGTGCCGCGCGTGGCCGGCGTGGCCGAGTCGGTGCTGGTGTCCACCGGGCAGGCAGTGAAGAAGGGCCAGCTGCTGGCGGTGTTCTCGAGCCAGCTGGTGTCGGAGCAGCGCAGTGCGCTCGAGACCGCCGAGCGCCGGCTCGAGCACACGCGCTCCATCCTCGAGCGCGAGAAGCGCCTGTGGGAGCAGAAGATCTCGGCGGAACAGGACTACCTGCAGGCGCAGCATGCGGCGCAGGAAGCCGAGATCGAACTCGAGAATGCCCGCCAGAAGCTGGCCGCGCTCGGTGTCGGCAAGGCCGGTGGCAAAGGTGCGGCATTGAATCGCTTCGAGCTGCGCGCCGCTTATGACGGTCTGGTGGTCGAGCGCAACCTGTCGATCGGCGAGGCGGTGAAGGAGGACACGCCCATCTTCACCATCGCCGACATGAGCACCGTCTGGGCCGAGGCGCACATTCCGGCGAAGGACCTGCCGCTGTTCACGGTGGGCGGCAAGGTCACGCTGCGCGCCACGGCCTTCGATGCGCAGACCACCGGCACCATCGCCTTCCTCGGCGCGCTGGTGGGCGAGCAGACACGGATGGCCAGGGCGCGCATTCTGGTCGCGAACCCGAAAGGCAGCTGGCGTCCCGGGCTGTTCGTCACTGTCGACGTGAAGGCCACCGATGCGCAGGTGCCGGTTGCGGTGCAGTCGGAGGCGTTGCAGACGCTGGGCACGCAGCAGGTGGTTTTCGTGCGCGAAGGCAGGGAGTTCGTCGCGCGTCCGGTCACGCTCGGCCGCAGCGACGGCGCGCATGTCGAGATCGTGCAGGGGCTGGCGGCCGGTGCGCGCTATGCGGCGCGCAACAGTTACATCATCAAGTCGGAAATGTCGAAGCTGGCGTCCGAAGAAGGTTACTGACCGGGGCCGGCCATGTTTGAAAGACTGATTCGGTTCTCGATCGCGCAGCGCGCGCTGGTGATGTTCGCCGCGCTCGGGCTGGCGCTGGTCGGCATCTACAGCTACCAGCGGCTGCCGATCGACGCAGTGCCTGACATTACCAACGTGCAGGTGCAGATCAATACCTATGCACCGGGTTACTCGCCGCTCGAGGCCGAGCAGCGCATCACCTATCCGGTCGAGACGGTGATGGCCGGCCTGCCGAACCTGCAGCAGACGCGTTCGCTGTCGCGCTACGGGCTGTCGCAGGTGACGGTGATCTTCGACGAAGGCACCGACATCTATTTTGCGCGCCAGCTGGTGAATGAACGCATCGCGCAGGCGAAGGAACGCCTGCCGGCCGGACTGACCCCCGAAATGGGCCCGATCGCCACGGGCCTTGGCGAGATCTATCTGTGGACGGTCGAGGCGGCGAAAGACGCGAAGAAGCCGGATGGCTCGCCCTATACCGAGACCGACCTGCGCGAGATCCAGGACTGGGTGATCAAGCCGCAGCTGCGCACGGTGCGTGGTGTCACCGAGATCAATTCCATCGGCGGCTATGTGAAGGAATACCAGATCGCGCCCGACCCGGCGCGGCTGGCTGCGGTCGGCGTGTCGCTGGCCGAGCTGGTCACTGCGGTCGACCGCAATAACCAGAATGCCGGCGCCGGCTACATCGAGAAGCGCGGCGAGCAGTATTTGGTACGCGCGCCCGGTCAGGTGCGCAGCATGGACGACATTCGCGACATCGTGATCAAGAG
>JACCDS011898138.1_pt1 | contig 13401 bp, 14 predicted proteins | sample 7446441 | NCBI WGS metagenome assembly JACCDS01 (sample SAMN15323445, study PRJNA562643) | freshwater metagenome | isolation source: river surface water | place: USA:Blue River Watershed | collected 2017-08-17
ATCCCTTATCAAGTCTCGCTTTTCGTAATTGGTCGCCTATTGTGAGTACTTCTTTCGGATATGCCTTAGAAAGTGGTTTTTTGACGGTTTTGAATTGTTTGGAAAAAGGCAACGCATGAATGTCCCTGTGGATACTTCAATCACCCTACGAAAGAATGTAGTTGTGGTCCGGGAAATGTGCAAAAATACCTTAACAAAGTTTCGGGTCCATTGCTCGATCGAATTGATATACATATAGAAGTTACACCCGTAAGTTTTAATGAACTTTCAGACAAGAGAGTATCAGAAAAAAGTATCGACATACGATCTCGTGTTATTAAAGCTAGAGCGATACAAAGTGAACGATTTAAAGAAAACAAATTAGTGCACTGCAACGCTCAAATGAGTCCGAAAAAAGTAAGAAGCATATGTGTAATTTCCGAAGAGGGAAATATTATGCTCAAAAATGCCATGGAGAAATTAGGACTATCGGCACGTGCTTATGATCGTATACTAAAGGTTGCTCGTACCATTGCCGATCTTGAAGCATCCAAAGAAATACAATTGGAGCATCTTGCAGAAGCTATTAACTATAGGAGTTTAGACAGGGAATCCTGGCAGTTGGGATAAAAAAAACTCCCACAAATAAGATGTACTTGTGAGAGTTTTTTTTCTTTTTTTATTAATTAAAATGTTCTCACATTTAAACATCCTCCCGTAACACACTTACCTGTTAACGAGCTGATTTTTGTTGTAGAGTTTAAAATAGCAGATTTAATAGTTGCTGCACTTGCACTTGGGTTGTTCGCTTTGTATAATGCTGCGGCACCTGATACATGAGGAGTTGCCATGGATGTACCATTATATGAACCATAGCTGTTGTTCGGCAAAGTAGAGAAAATATTCACTCCAGGTGCTCCTAAGTGAACTGATTTTGCTCCATACTGAGAGAAGCTAGCCATTGTTCCGTTAGATGCTATGGCAGCAACTACAATCATGTTTGAAAGCGCTGGATACGTTTTGCCCGCTACTTTATTTGCAATAGAATAATTACCAGGGAAACTTGCTGTTCTATCGTTATTCGTACCCGAATTACCAGCAGCTGCAATAAACAATACACCAGCAGTATTTGCTCTATTGATTGCATCATACAATGCAGTGCTAAAGCCACCACCACTCCATGAGTTATTAGTAGCAACAATATTTACACCTTTCTTTTTTAATGCGGTTACATAATCAACAGCTTTTACAGCATTAGCTGTTGTACCTCCAGTAGATCCTAAGAACTTACAACTGATCATCTTTACATTCCAATTCACACCCACTACACCTACAGTATTGGCAACTCCGCCAATGGTTCCGGCAACATGTGTAGCATGATCATCATTAATTCCATCATAGGTGCTTTTGTCATTGCCAACAAAATCCCAACCATATATATCATCTATATAACCGTTATTATCGTTGTCTAATCCATCGTTTGCTATCTCTTCTGGATTTATCCAGCAATTACTAGCTAAATCTACATGTAGATTATCAATACCTTCATCAATAACTGCAACCACCACACTCGAAGATCCTGTACGATTATTTGCCCAAGCTACATCAGCTCCAGTGCCAAAACCAGAGGTATTGGTCATACCCCATAAACTACCGTTTGTGAAATATGGATCCGTTGAAATAGCATTGTGTCTATAGATATAATTGGGTTCAGCGAATTCTATGAAAGGCATATTTTGTAGAGCTGCTAATGCTTGAGGAACAGATGTTGGAAAACTGATAAGATATAAACCTTCAGTTTCACCCTGAACTTGCATTGTTTTTGTGAAAATATGCTCGACCACCTCTGCAGAAATTTTTGAGAAAATTTCATTTTTTGATTTTCCTGGAGTTCCTTTTATAAATTTCACTAGCGCTTGATTTGCTACCATGTTACCATCAGCAACAATGCCTTCGGTTGATATTCTGTTAGCAGATTGATTTGCTATTTCGGTTTCCATCTCATTCTTGCTACAAGAAGATAATGTGAAAATGAGAGCTGTTAGATAAACAGCAGTAAAGTTTAATTTTTTCATTTTGTAATTTATTCAGTGTTAGTTTAATATAAGCACTGAAATTACAAAATAGTCGATTCAGTTGGGGTAAATTATTTAAAAAGTATTAATTCTAGTAATATGTTATAATGGTATTTCATCCAAAAAAAATGCGGCTAATTAGGCCGCATTTTTTACAACAACAATTAATTAAGGGAGGGTGATAGTCCCTAAATCTTTAATTACACCCGTACTAACAACAACATTATTAATGCTTGAGTCGCTAAAAGGAAGTATTGGATTGATATTAATTTTATAAGTTCCTGCTGCTGCTCCCGAAAACCAGAAGACACCGTTTGCATCACATATTGTACCCATAGTATCGGTACCTGTTATTGCATATACTTTTGCATTTGCAATGGCTGGGTTTACAATACCTGTTATTGCTCCCGACACACCTTGTGGAATGGCACGAATAACTGGCTTAAGATTGTATTTGCCATTACCCGTAAGAACAATCGATTGAGCAGCATCAAAATCTAACAACAACGTGTATGCTACATTCGCAACAAGTTCTTCTTGTACTTTAATTTTTACACCTGATGATTGTCCACTCGGTGTATTTAATTCGTGACTCACACCATTTACTACAACACGGTTTCCTTCATCATGTAAAATCAACCTGATTTCTTGCAACCTACCCGATGGGATATCTTGCGATGCAATTAAGGTGTCTTTACCCATTCTGAATTCAAGAATGTCGAATACTCCTACATTCACGGCCATGGTTGCTCTACCTCCAGATGTTATGACCTCAATCTCTTTAATATTTAATAAAACTGAATCATAAGCCCCCGGTGCATCCGTCATGCGTAAATTCATTCTCGATGTACCACCTGTTCCATCTGTTTTTTCACATGCACTAAATCCAACTGCAAGACCTAGTACACTCATCATCATCAATTTTTTCATATTTATTTTTCTTATATACCATAGATACAACAATTTTATCTCCACGTTTTTTATGAATTAACCGGATGAAAAATTTAAGATAGTAATGTATTGAATAGCAGAGATTTGTGCTTATTCTATGTGTTACATATGTAACATTTCGTGCTTACATTACAACAGTAGATTTGTGGTGTTTGAAGAATTCCATCTACAAAATTGTGGAATAAGTTCCACAATTAGCGAATCCAGAAGATTTTATAGAAAAATATACTCACATATGTAATCCCTAGTCCGCTTAACACATATTGAGTTATTTTACTTTGTTCGTACCAATTTAACTTCACTTGTGTTTCTAATAACAGTAAACTTAGTATCCATAATAAACACACCCATAATAATCCGCTATTTCGATTTATTCGTTCTGAATAATAACTTTCGCCATTTTTCTTTACTCTTTTATACGCAATAAAACAGTAAGCCATAAATAATAGCGACATTAAATGTTTGTCGATAGCATATATTGGGATAAAAAATAATGACATTACTAGTAGCAGTAACATGGCTGCTAATATTCTATTGGGTTTTAAGAAGAAGTTAAACATATCGTACCATCAACATAAAAAAAATTAAATACAATTTTCTTCTATGTAACCAATTAAAGAGTGAATAATTTTAATGTGTATTTCTTGAGCACGATCAGCATATTTTGAATAAGGAGCTCTAATTTCTATATCACAAATAGCAGCCAATTGTCCGCCTTCTTTTCCTGTTAAAGCAATCACTTTTATCCCTTTTTCTTTTGCAACTTTTACTGCTTCAATAACATTTTTAGAATTACCAGAGGTACTTATTGCTAACAATACATCACCTGAGTTACCTAATCCTTCTACATACCTCGAAAAAATATAATCGAATCCATAATCGTTTCCTACACAAGTAATATGTGTTGGATCACTAATAGATACAGCTGCCAAAGACTTTCTATTTTCTTTGTATCGTCCACTAAGTTCTTCTGCAAAATGCATAGCATCACTCATAGATCCGCCATTACCGCAAGAGATAATTTTATTTCCTTTTTTAATGGCATCCGACATGATATCGCCAGCCATTTTTATCTTTTCAAAATTCTGCTCATCTTTTAGAAATAATTCTAATACCGAATGTGCTTCTTCAAATTGTGCTCTAATAGAATTCATCACTCCTTTATTGATTTTTCAAATTTAAGAATCCTTTTTACTATATTGTATAAAACCTATTCGAATGAGTAAAAAATATTTGTGTGCTTTAAACCCCTATTCTGGTACGCATAAAGCACAAAAAATGCTCTCTGCTTTACGTAACGACTTCCAAGACGATGTGTTTATAGTATTGGAAAGCAAGAGTGCAGGGTACTTTTCTAGATTTATAGATCAAACCATATTAACTGATATCGATGCAGTACTTGTATTTGGAGGTGATGGTACCATGCACGATGTGGTGAATGCCTTGTATGATAACAAACGCTTAGATATTCCGGTGCTATTATTTCCTGCAGGAAGTGGAAATGCATTTAACCACGATTTTGATTCACTTACTTACAAAAAGGCAAGCGACCGATTGCGTCAGTTCAGAACCAAAGAAATCGATTTAATGAAAATTGAAATGGATAACCATTCATACATTTCATTTAATATGATTGGTTGGGGTTTGATTAATGATATTAGTAGACTATCTGAGGATATGCGTTGGATAGGACCTGCTCGTTATACTTTATCTTCAGTGATTCAAATGATGTATAACCCATCTGCATTATTAAAAGTAACTCTTGATGATGTTGAATACAATGAAGAGTTTTCTTTCATTTTAATGTTAAATACTAAACATACAGGAAAAGGAATGAAGATGGCACCAATGGCCGATTTGCAGGATGGTCTTATTGATGTACTCCTTGTTAGAAAAACACAATTATTAAATCTTGTAAAACTCTTCCCAAAAATTTATTCTGGAAAACATATTCACTCAAAATATTTAGAATACCGACAAGTAAAAACTATTAGAGTACAATCTGAATACCAACAAGCACTTACCATCGATGGTGAAATTAAAGGAAGTGTTCCATTTACTGTTTCTGTTTTACCAGAAAAATTAGTTGTTATTGCGTAATGGAACTAGCGTCCCGATAGCTATCGGGATAGCAATCTGTAACTAATCGCTAATTCGCTAATTCGCCATCCCGATAGCTATCGGGACGCTAATTCGATTTCTTCTTCCAGCTATCCAAGAACTCTATATAGCCCGGAATATCTTCTTTGTATCCAAACGTTCCTGTTAATGCATTTCCATCAGCATCTACAATTACGTACAATGGTTGTGCATTGCTATTGAATTTCGAAACTTGTAAATCAACGTTTCTGTTGCCAATTGTTTTTACTTTTTTGCCAGTATATTTTGAAACATATTTTTCCGACTCAGCTAATTCTGTGCGGTCATCAACATATAAAGAAATAACAACAAAATCATTCTTCAATCGGCGAAGCACTTCTGGATCTGGCCATACAGCGTTTTCCATTTTACGGCAATTAGTGCAACTATGTCCGGTGAAATCTAAGAATACTGGTTTGCCTACTTTTTTTGCATAAGCTAAGCCTTCATCGTAATCAAAGAATGCATCGATGCCCAAAGGTGCATGTAATTTATCTCCATATTTTTTAACGCCGCTCGAATGTGATGTATCGGTGCTAACATTTGTAAACCTGTTAGAGTATAAATCGAAATCTTGTGTTCCTTGGTGTGGTAAAAATCCACTCACAGCTTTTAACGGAGCTCCCCATAATCCAGGAACTAAATACAAAGCAAAACTTAAGGTTATGATCGATAAAAATAAACGTGTTACCGAAACATGTTTTACATCACTGTCGTGAGAAAACTTTAATTTACCTAGTAAATAGAATCCTAACATTGCAAAAATAATCACCCATAATCCAATAAATACTTCTCTATCTAAAATTCCCCAATGGTAAGCCATGTCTACGTTTGAGAGGAATTTTAAAGCAAAAGCTAATTCAATAAATCCTAAGGTTACTTTCACAGAGTTTAACCATCCGCCCGATTTTGGCATTGAGTTTAACCACGATGGGAAAATGGCAAACAAGGTAAATGGCAAAGCTAAGGAAATTGAGAATCCTAACATGCCCATAAATGGTCCCATGTATTGTCCTTTGTTAGCTGCGTCTACTAATAATGTTCCAATGAGTGGACCAGTACAAGAGAACGATGCAATAGCTAATACAACAGCCATAAAGAAAATTCCTATCAAGCCACCTTTGTCTGCTTTAGCATCTGCTTTTGTCGACCATGAACTTGGCAATGTAATTTCAAATGCTCCAAAAAATGAAGTTGCAAACACAACTAATACCAAGAAGAAAACTAAATTAAATATTGCATCACTCGATAATTCATTTAATGCACTTGCACCTAATAAAATCGTAATACCTAAACCTAAGCCTACGTAAATTACTACAATCGATAAACCATAGATTAATGCGTTTCGAATGCCTGCAGCTCTCGACTTGCTTTGTTTCGTAAAGAAACTAACCGTTAATGGAATCATCGGGAAAATACAAGGCATTAATAATGCAACAAAGCCGAATAAAAATCCTTGGAAGAATATTCCCCACATCGAACTTTTATCATCTTCTTTGCTCGAAACACTAGTATTTGCTAAGCTTTTCGAAGTGTCGGTTTTACTTGTATCACTTACTGTTGCTGTAACAGTTTCGGCAGTGCTATCTTCTGTGTTTGTTTTTATTTCTGCTGATGGTGCTGCTTCACTTGCTGCAGTGTAACCTTTCACATCAAAACTAAATTCAACTTCTTCCGGTGGTAAACATTGTTTGTCGTCGCAAACCATGAATTCTAACACACCATTGATTTTAAAATCTTTGTTGCTTTTTATTTTTATATCTTGTTTAAAAGTTGCCTTCTTTTCGAACCAAGCTACTTCCATTCCAAAAATCTCATCTTGTACAACTTTAGCTTTTGGAACTTCTTTCACTTTGCCAACTAATTCATATGCATTCGACTTTTCGAATTTAAAACTTGTAGGCACTGGACCTCCATCGCCAATAAATTGTGAATACAAGTGCCAACCTTTATCAATGGTTGCACTAATTACTAAGGTTGCTTTTTCGCTACCATTATTTTCGATGCTATAATTCCATTTTACTGGGTTTAACAATTGAGAATAACCAAGTATACTGATGATACTAAAAAGGAAAAGAGAAAGTAGTTTCTTCATTTTTATTATAAACGTTATCTGTCAAAAATATTAAATTTATTTAAACATGAACTCAATTTCTTTGGTATCGCATTTTATGAGTTCATCATCGCACAATAATACCAATCTTCCACCTTCTTCTATGTCACTTATCTTACATTTCATCTCCTTGCCTCCAATTTTGTAATTCGTCTCGGTATTGTAGAACATTAATTTCGACACATACTCATTTTTTATTTGTTCTGTTTTGTTATTCTTGAGCATCAAATACCAATATTCAAGGAAATCAAACAGTCGTGCGACAAGAGCATTGATAGAATATTCAATTCCTGAAATTTGTTTCATCGATACAGCATTGTTTGCTAAATCGCTAAAAAATACTTGATTTACATTCAGTCCAATTCCGATGATGCTGGTTTTTAAATGATTAGCCATTAGGCTGTTTTCTATTAGTATGCCAGCGATTTTTTTGCCATCGATATAAATGTCATTAGGCCATTTGACTTCGATCTTCGTATTTAATTCTGCTTCTAAAAAGTTACAAATACCTAAACTAACGGCCATTGAAAGATAAAATTGTTTATCAATAGCTAGGAATTCAGGCTTATACAAGAGGCTAAGGCATATATTCTTACCAGGTTCCGACTCCCAATGATTGCCCATTTGCCCTCTACCAGCCGTTTGTTCTACTGCCATTATTACCGAACCTTCTGCTAATGGCTTGGAATTTGACAACATTTCTAACAGAACATTGTTAGTGGAAGTAACACGGTCGAAGTGAAGTAAATTTTTACCTGTGAATATTGCCGACATAATGCAGATGTAAATGTATAAATTTTTATTTTTGTGTAAATTAATCGCTTTTAATGCTTAGAAACAAACAGCTTAAAGAAACAAGCACCCAACCTGAAGAATCAAAACGCATCACCGAAGTAATAGTACACGGTATGCAAGAGAAAAAGGCAAAAGATATTGTGAGCCTCGATTTACGCAACATCAGCAGTTCTGTCAGTGATTTTTTTGTAGTCTGTCACGCCGACTCTTCAACACAAGTGAAAGCCATTGCCGATTCTGTAGAAGATGAGATGATGAAAGCTTTTGGTGAGGAACCTTGGCATAAAGAAGGATTTCAAAATTCTGAATGGATATTACTCGATTTTGTGAGTGTAGTCGTACATATTTTTAGAACAGAGAAAAGAGAACATTACGGAGTAGAAGATTTGTGGGGCGATGCTGAAGTGGTGACCTACCAATCGGCTTAACAATTTAAAAAAGGAATTAAACAAATGGAAGATCATAACAAAATGAATCAGGGGAACAATAACGGTAAACCTAAACGAACTTTACCGAAACCACCTAAATTTAACTTTTATTGGATATACGCTATTTTACTTGTCGGTATTTTAGCTTTTAACATAATGTACTCAGGTAATTCTGCGAAAGAAATTTCTTTCCAACGTTTTACAAATGAAATGTTATTAAGCCATGATGTCGAAAAGTTAATTGCTTACCAACAAGGAAATATTTACATCGTCGAAATTTATTTGCAAAAAGATAAATTACAAAACGAAAAATATAAAGACATTAACACCAGCAAATTTTTATCGGCTACTGGTCCGCATTATTACTTTACCGAAGCTTCAAGCTCAGTGAGCGATTTAAAGGAACAACTTCGTGAATTGCAAAAAGGATTTGCACCAAATGAACAAATCAACATTCAATTTATTGAACGTTCAAACTGGGGAAGAGATTTCTTATTAACTTGGATTTTACCATTAGCCATTATGGTGGCTGTGTGGATTTTCATCATGAGAAGAATTTCTGGTGGTGGATCTGGTCCAGGTGGACAAATATTCAACATCGGAAAATCGAAAGCTACTTTGTTCGATAAAGAATCACAGGTGAGTATTACATTTAATGATGTTGCTGGATTAGAAGAAGCAAAAACGGAAGTGATGGAAGTTGTAGACTTCCTGAAGAATCCAAAAAAGTATACAGCTTTAGGAGGTAAAATTCCGAAAGGAGTTTTGTTAGTGGGTTCACCAGGTACTGGTAAAACTTTATTAGCAAAAGCAGTAGCAGGTGAAGCACAAGTTCCATTCTTCTCTTTATCGGGTTCAGATTTCGTAGAGATGTTTGTGGGTGTGGGTGCATCACGTGTGAGAGATTTATTTAAACAAGCAAAAGAAAAAGCTCCATGTATTATTTTCATCGACGAGATTGATGCGGTGGGTCGTGCGCGTGGTAAAAATCAAATCATGGGAGGAAATGATGAGCGTGAAAACACATTGAACCAATTGTTAGTAGAGATGGATGGTTTTGGTACAGACTCAGGTGTTATCATCATGGCTGCAACCAATAGACCTGATGTACTTGACCCAGCCTTGTTACGTCCTGGTCGTTTCGACAGACAAATTGCAATTGATAGACCCGACTTAATTGGTCGTGAACAAATATTTAAAGTACACATGAAGCCATTAACCTTGGCTCCAGAAGTGGATACTAAAAAGTTAGCAGCACAAACACCAGGTTTTGCTGGTGCTGAAATTGCAAACGTATGTAATGAAGCAGCATTAATCGCTGCGCGTCGTGATAAGAAATCGATTGATATGCAAGATTTCCAAGATGCAATTGATCGTGTAATTGGTGGATTAGAAAAGAAAAATAAAATTATTTCACCAGAAGAAAAACGAATAGTGGCTTACCACGAATCGGGACACGCGATTGCAGGTTGGTTCTTAGAACACGCAGATCCATTGGTGAAGGTGTCGATTGTACCTCGTGGAATTGCAGCCTTAGGGTACGCACAATACTTGCCTAAAGAACAATACTTATACACTACCGAGCAATTATTAGATAGTATAAAAATGACGTTAGGTGGTAGAGCTGCCGAAGAAATTGTTTTTGGAAAAATTTCTACTGGTGCACAAAACGATTTAGAGCGAATCACCAAATTAGCGTATGCTATGGTTACCATGTATGGTATGAATACAAACGTTGGTAACGTTTCATTCAATGATCCACAAGGTGAATACGGATTTGGAAAACCATATTCAGATAAAACCGCTGAGATGATTGATATCGAAGTGCGTATGTTAATTAGTAGAGTTTACGAAGAAACAAAAGCATTATTAGTTGAACACAGAGAAGGATTAGAAAAAATTGCTCAAGCTTTGTTGCAAAAAGAAATTATTTTCCAAACCGATTTAGAAGAATTGTTAGGTAAACGCCCATTTGATTCTCGTACCACTTACGATGAATTTGTGAATGGTAAAACGGAAGTGATTACAGCTGAAGTAATAGAACCCGAAACGAACCATCTAAATAACGTAGAGGAACCTACATCAGAAGAACAAAATTAGATATAAAGGACGCTTAGGCGTCCTTTTCTTTTTATTTACTAAATTTGTGGAATGAGAGAAGCTACTCCCAAAGAACGTATGTTAAAACAGATCAGAAAAGCACTGATCGAAAAAACAGATAACCCATACCCTCGTTTAGAAGAACAAGGCCCCATTTATAAACAAAGCGACGATTTGTTGGAAATTCAATTTGCTCAAGAGTTCGCAAAAATTAGTGGTCAGTTTTTGTTTTGCGAAAACAAAGAACAATGCATCGAAGATCTTCTTCAATTAACCAAAGAACGAAACTGGACTAACATTTATGTTTGGGAAAAGGCATTGGCTTGGTTAACGGAGAAAATAGATGGATTAAAAAATAATGATTTAACTTTTGAAGATGCCAATGTTGGAATTACAACTTGTGAAGCTCTAGTTGCTAGAACCGGAAGTGTAATTATTACCAATGCATCGGAGGCAGGACGACGTTTATCTATCTATCCGCATGTGCATGTGGTGATCGCTTTTACCTCACAGCTTTGTGCCGATATTTCGGATGCCATAACGCTCTTGCAAAAGAAATACGGTGAGAAACTTCCAAGCATGATTAGTAATACAACTGGTCCTAGTAGAACTGCCGATATTGAGAAAACCTTGGTATTAGGAGCACATGGACCAAGAGAAATTTTTGTTATTCTTATTGATGATTTAGAAAATTAATGCAAACACAAAAATCAATTTATTTTGCATCCGATTTTCATTTGGGTGTTCCTACACACGAAAGTTCAAGAGCTCGTGAACTAGCCATTGTTCGTTGGTTAGATTCAGTAAAACATGATGCACTCGAAATTTATTTAGTGGGCGATATTTTTGATTTTTGGTTCGAATACAATAAAGTAATTCCAAAAGGTTTTGCTCGCTTGCAAGGTAAAATTGCAGAAATAGTTGATAGTGGAATTCCAGTTTATTTTTTCACTGGTAATCATGATATGTGGATGTTCGATTATTTTGAGAAAGAACTTGGAGTTAAAATATACAGAGATAATATTACAAGAGAACACTTCGGACACAAAGTATTTATTGGGCATGGCGACGGTTTAGGTCCTGGCGATTATTCGTATAAACTTTTGAAAAAGATTTTTGCAAGTAAACTTTGCCAATGGTTGTTTGCTCGCATTCACCCAAATTTAGGTATTTGGATTGCCGATAAATGGTCGAGAAGTAGCCGTATTTCAAACGATAGTAAAGAACAATTCCTTGGCGAAGAAAATGAATGGTTAGCCATATACGCAAAAGAAGTATTAGCAAAAGAACATTTTGATTACTTCATTTTCGGACATCGTCATTTACCATTGAACATACAATTAAAAGAAAACAGTCGTTATATTAACCTAGGAGAATGGGTGCATCATCAAACTTATGCACGTTGGAATGAACAAGGAATTGAATTGTTGAGTTTCGAAAAATAAAAATGAAAAAAACACTCTTTGTTTTCTTTTTTTTATGTTGCTCGATGAGCATATTCGCACAGGGCATTGTAAAAATTGCCGACGATGTGTTGAATTACAAAGTCGATAGAATTGGTAATGTATACTACTACGATGCACAAAATATTTTAACTAAATACGAAACAGCCATACAACGATACACACGTTTTGCTGATTTAAAGAGTGGTAAAATTTCTTCTATTGATGTGAGCAATCCACTGAGAGTATTAGTGTTTTATGCTGATCAAGGTGTGGTGAAATTTTTAGATGTAAACCTCACCGAAATTAATTCTTTACAAATTAGAAATACCTATCCCGATGGATGGATTTCAGCTGTTTCATCTTCTAACAACAATGGTATTTGGATGTACGATAATTTAAATCGCAAACTCATTAAACTCGATGAACAGTTGAATCAAGTTTTTATAAGTGGTGATTTATATTTAGTGTTAGGCAAAAAAATTAAACCAACATTTCTGTATGAATACGCTGATGAATTATTTTTAGCTGATGTAAAATATGGAGTGTTTGTGTTTGATTTATTTGGAGGTTATAAAAGAACATTGCCAATTTATTCAGAAGATATTTTACAAGTAGAAAGCAATAAAATTTATTATCAAAAAAATAATCAGTGGTTACGTTTTCAAACATTAAAAACCGATACGCTTAATACATCCTTACAAGAAATAAATAAACCATATTTATTCTCAGCGGATAAAACATTCTACTTAAACAACAAACAACTCTATTTACAAAGCAAATAGATTGATTCTCAAAATTAACTTTGTTCTATTTTTGGGAATATTAGTTTATTGGTTGGATAATATTTTATTAGCCATAAAGCCCATTTTTACTAAAAACCTATTCTAGGCTTCCATTTAAGCACTTTACTTCGAATACATTATTCCTATTGGGTATCGGCATATATATTGTAAAATCTATATCGAACCCAAATAATTAAATATATGTACACATTTATCACCCTAAAGCAATTAAGAGAATTGCGAAACTATACTCAAAAGGAAGTTGCGATGAAAATTGGTTTAACACAATCTGCTTATTCAAAAATTGAAAACTTCGATAGTCAAACAACGATGGACAATTACAACAAGTTGGCGAATTTATTTGATGTGGAAGTGGATCAAATTATCACGAATAGAATACAAGCCTTGATACACATTAAATCGGCAACTACCACACGCGATCAGTTCATTGAGAAAAACGCACCCATGGTTGGAGAAATCATCAAGAACATCAAGGAGCAAGAATTTAAGTTAAATATGTTATTGCAAGGCATTCGTCCGGCATAAATTTTTTTTGAATTTTTTTATTTTTTTTGGCCAGTAATTTCTACTGGC
>JACCDS012166041.1_pt1 | contig 13400 bp, 10 predicted proteins | sample 7446441 | NCBI WGS metagenome assembly JACCDS01 (sample SAMN15323445, study PRJNA562643) | freshwater metagenome | isolation source: river surface water | place: USA:Blue River Watershed | collected 2017-08-17
AATCCAATCAATCAAACCTGACCAGAATGATGTACCCACAAGAATAATGGGACAACGTCCAATCTTTTTTGTCTGAATCAATGTCATCGCTTCAAAAAGTTCGTCCATAGTGCCAAAACCTCCTGGCATCACTACAAACCCTTGAGAATATTTTACAAACATCACTTTGCGAACAAAGAAGTAATCAAAATTCAAGTTTTTATCTCGGTCAATGTACGGATTGTAGTGTTGTTCAAAAGGCAATTCAATATTCAATCCTACAGAGGTACCTCCGCCTAAATGAGCTCCTTTATTTCCGGCTTCCATAATTCCGGGACCACCACCAGTAATCACGCCATAACCGGCTTTACTGATTTTAAAAGCAATTTTTTCTGCCAGTAAGTAATAGGGGTCTTCGGGTTGTATTCTAGCTGAACCAAAAATAGTCACACAGGGACCAATTCGCCCCATAGTTTCGTAGCCATTTACAAATTCGGACATGATTTTAAAAATTGCCCAACTGTCATTGGTACGAATCTCATTCCATGTTTTTTGCTTCAGTTTATCCTGAATTACTTTATCTTCATCATTATCAAAATCTTGTAGTCTCATATTTATTTTTTTTTGGAGCTGTTCCTGCTGTTCGCTATATCTTTACTGCCAAACACTGGCAGTAAAGGATGCCGCTACCATCAGGGCTAGGGTTTTGAAATACTAAGCTAATTCTTTTTTCAAAAACTGCGCAGTATAACTGTTTTTATTTTTGCTAATTTCTTCAGGAGTTCCTTTTGCAACGAGTTGACCACCGCCTTTTCCACCTTCAGGACCAATATCAATGATATAGTCGGCTAGTTTGATGACATCCATATTGTGTTCAATAATCAAAACCGTATTGCCTTTGTCAACTAGTTTATTGATCACATCCATCAATACCCGGATGTCTTCAAAATGGAGTCCAGTGGTAGGTTCGTCTAAAATGTAAAAAGTGTTTCCAGTATCTTTTTTAGAGAGTTCACCCGCTAGTTTAATACGCTGTGCTTCGCCACCCGAAAGTGTTGTGCTTTGCTGTCCCAAAGTAATGTAACCTAATCCCACTTCTTGAATGGTTTTTATTTTTCGGTAAATTTTTGGTATGTTTTCAAAGAAAGGCACTGCCTCATCCACGGTCATATTCAATACATCTGAAATGGATTTTCCTTTGTAACGAATTTCCAAAGTTTCTCTGTTAAAACGTTTGCCCTGACAGGTTTCGCATTCTACATACACATCGGGTAAAAAATTCATTTCAATAGTTCGAACACCTGAACCTTCGCAAGTTTCGCAACGACCACCTTTCACATTAAAGCTAAATCGGCCGGCTTTATAACCGCGAATCATACTTTCGGAAGTCATGGTAAACAAATTTCGAATCTCCGAGAATACTTCAGTATAAGTAGCGGGATTGGATCTTGGCGTGCGCCCAATCGGACTTTGATCAATATCGATTACTTTATCAATATGCTCTAAACCTTCAATTTTTTTATACGGCTGTGGCTTTTTTACTCCGTTGAAATAATAGGCATTTAAAATAGGGTAGAGGGTCTCATTAATCAAAGTTGATTTTCCACTGCCCGAAACCCCTGTTACACAAATAAGTTGGCCTAAAGGGAACTCAACCGAAACATTTTTTAAATTATTTCCGGTAGCGCCCGTTAGTTTCAAAAATTTACCATTGCCTTCGCGACGCTTTTTAGGAACTTCAATTTTCATTTTACCATTCAGGAACTGAGCGGTAATCGTGTTGCTTTTTAAAATTTCAGCAGGTGTTCCTTGACTGATGATTTCGCCGCCAAATTTTCCTGCTTTCGGACCAATGTCAATCACATAATCAGCGCGCTCCATCATGTCCTTATCGTGTTCTACCACTAAAACCGAATTGCCAATATCACGCAATTGTTCTAAAGAGTGAATTAGTTTTTCATTGTCTCTTTGGTGCAAACCAATACTCGGCTCGTCCAAAATATATAATACACCCACTAATTGTGACCCAATTTGTGTGGCCAATCGGATGCGTTGTGCCTCACCACCTGAAAGGGATTTTGAACTTCGGCTTAACGCCAAATAATTCAATCCCACATTCATCAAGAATGCCAATCGGTCTTTGATTTCTTTGATGACTTCAGAAGCAATTGCTTTTTGTTTGTTAGACAAATGACTTTCTAATTCCTGAAACCAAGCTGTTAAATCTGAAATGTCTAAATCGCTTAATTCGGCAATGTTTTTATCGTTTACTTTAAAAAATAGCGCTTCTTTTTTCAATCGCGAACCCTCACATTCAGGACATTTTACTTCGTCCATGAATTCTTTAGCCCAACGTCTAATAGAAGAAGATCCACTTTCGTCGTGTTGGTTTTTGATAAAATGAGCAATGCCTTCGAAGTCAATTTTGTATTCTCTGGCTACGCCTAAATCTTTTGAATGAATGGTAAATTTTTCTTTTCCTCCATTTAAAATCATTTCCATCGCTTCTTCCGAAATGGTTTCTACTGCATCGGTCAATTTGAAACCGTATTTTTCGCCAATAATCTCCAATTGCTTGAAAATCCAAGACGATTTGTATTCGCCTAACGGAGCAAAACCGCCATTTTTGATGGACAACTTCGGATTCGGGATAATCTTTTTACGATTAATCTCGTTTATAGTTCCTAATCCGTTACAATGTGCGCAAGCGCCTTTTGGCGAATTGAAAGAAAATAAATTAGGTTCTGGATTTTGATACGAAATACCCGTCGTTGGACACATTAAATTCCGACTGAAATAACGCACTTCGTTGGAATCTTGGTCTAAAACCATCAATACGTTTTCGCCGTGGTGCATGGCGGTATTGATACTTTCGGATAGTCGTTTTTGGTTGTCTTCGCTATTGTCTACTACAAGCCTATCTACCACGATTTCAATATCGTGAGTTTTGTAACGGTCTAGTTTCATACCGCTAACCAAATCTTGAATTTCACCGTTCACTCGAACTTTTAAAAATCCTTGTTTGGTTATTTGTTGGAAAAGCTCAGCATAATGTCCTTTCCTAGCACGAATAATAGGCGCTAAAATATTGATTCGTTTTCCTGTAAAATCGTGAATAATCAACTCTTTGATTTGCTCATCAGAGTACGAAACCATTTTTTCTCCCGTATTGTAACTGTATGCATCAGCGCCACGGGCATACAACAAACGCAAGAAGTCATAAATTTCAGTAATGGTTCCTACGGTTGAGCGTGGACTCTTGCTGGTTGTTTTTTGTTCAATGGCAATTACTGGCGAAAGGCCGTCAATTTTATCTACATCCGGGCGTTCTAAACCTCCTAAAAACTGTCGTGCATACGCAGAGAAGGTTTCGATATAACGACGTTGTCCTTCGGCATAGATAGTATCAAAAGCTAAAGATGATTTTCCGGAACCCGAAAGCCCAGTAATCACAACTAACTGCTCCCGAGGTATAGCAATATCAATGTTTTTTAGATTATGAACGCGCGCGCCTTGAACGTCAATAGTATTGTCTGTATCTACCATAATTTTTGCAAAAAAACAAAGTTACCATTTTGATTGATTCTTTTGGTATAACAGTGTAGAAGTTTATGTTAAAATGATTTATAAAAAAACGCTAATTTATCCTAGCGTTTACGTTTTCTGTTGATAATGTAAGATTCAACGGCTTCTTTTGTAGTTAGCCAATTGCGTCCTTCTTTGTATGCATCAATCTTACCTGTTCTAGCTAATAAGCTGATATATTCCTGACCATAAGGCATGTTAGGTTCTTGAACCAAATTAGAAATTTCAACATATTCAGTGTTGTTGTCTGGTAATGCATTGATGTAAATGTTCAAAGTGCGCTCTAACGACTGGCACATTAAAAGCGTTAATTTTTGATAATTACCGTTGTTGGCTTGGTTGAGGGCTTCATAATATTTCTTGCGGTCATTTTTTAGAATTATCGCAGGTGGAAAGCCATTTCGCATGAATAGTAAATTCATTGACAAACGAACGGTTCTTCCATTCCCATCAAAAAAAGGATGAATCCAAACTAATTTATGATGAAAAATAGTTGCTAATTCAATATCATTCAATTGCAAAGGATTGGTGTTTATAAAATCAATCAATTCATCGAGTAAATCAGCTACTTTGTTAGCATTGGGAGGCGTGAAATTTGCTCCAGTAATGCGCACGCCGCCATTACGAATACGACCGGCAAAATCATCTTCAATAGAACGTAGAACCAAACCGTGTAAGGATAAAATATCAATACTTCGTAGCTTGTAATTATCTTCAATTATGGAATACAAATAATCAATGGCTTTATCGTGATTATGGGTTTCAAAATGTTCTCGAAGTGATTTTCCTTTTACGGTGATTCCTTCTTGCAAAACCATTTGTGTTTCACGCAAGCTCATGGTATTACCTTCGATGCTATTGGAATTGTATGTCCATTCTATAGAGAGACTTTCTTTAATTTTATTCAATGCAATTGCCGGCAGCGGTCTGCTGGATTGCAAATGCTGTTTTTTTTGATACAATCTTTCAAAAGTAGATTGTAAATCTTCTCGGTATGACAAATCGATTTTCCACATAACACCACAAAGATACTTTTTATTATCGGATAATAAAAAAAACATTCTATCCGATAGTAAATTATTCTATGGTCATCGATTTTAGTTTGGTGCGATAAGCCTCTAAGACAAGTGATTTAGAGATAAATCCGTAGTATTTATTGTTTTTAAGTACCGGTAAGAAGGCCATTTTCGTTTCCTCAAATTTATTCATAACTACTTCCATACTATCTTCTGGAGTAATAATTTGTTTGGGAGCAGTCATAATTTCTTTAATTAGGGTGTACTTCACTCGGTAGGTATTGAAAATAATTTCTTTGATGTCATTGAAATAGACTACACCAACTAATTCATTTTCCAAATTCACCACTGGGAAAACAACTTGCGTAGAATTTGAAATTAAGTCCACTAATTTATCCAAATTTTCATTCGGTGAAACAGTTAAATAATCCGTTTGAATGATGGAATTAGTATCCAAAGTTGATAATACATTAGCATCTTTGTTACTGGTAAAGGCGTGACCTTTCTTGGCTAAATTCTTCACATCCATGGAATGTTTTTCGAATCGTTTAGAAATAGCAAAGCTTATAGAGGAAACAATCATCAAAGGAATCATTAGGTTATAACCACCCGTAATTTCAGCAATCAAGAAAATAGCGGTTAAAGGGGCATGAAACAAACCACTTAATATACCAGCCATTCCTACTAAGGTGAAATTGCTAATGGGTAATTTGGATAGGCCAATAAGGTTAATTAATTTTGAAAAGAAAAAACCAACATACGACCCTAAAAATAGGGAAGGGGCAAAGTTACCTCCATTACCTCCACTACCAATAGTTAAACCCGAAGCAAAAGCTTTAAGCATCATCGTACAACCTACAAAGAGTAAAAGTACCCAACTATTGTTTCTAAACCCACTAAACAAAGTGTCTTCTAATAATTGTCCAGGATCACTTTCAGATAAAATTCGGATACTTTCATATCCTTCGCCAAAAAGAGTAGGAAATACGTAAATTAAAATAGCTAAAAGGGTAGAACCAAACAGCGCTTTTTTGTAAGGATCTAATTTTAAACGACTGAAAAAATGTTCTACCCGTTGAAAGTTTCGAGAATAATAAATAGAAATTAAGCCCGTGAACACACCTAAAAATGCATAAAACGGAATATTATGATAGTTAAAATCTTCTTGCTGTTTGAACGAAAGTAAAATACTCTCATCCAACACAATTACAGAAACCAAGGCACCCGTAGCGGCAGCAATCATAATGGGTGTGAAGGCCGAAATACTCACATCGACTAATAGCACTTCGATAGCAAATAAAACTCCGGCAATAGGTGCATTAAAAGCGGCTGCGATACCAGCAGCAACGCCACATCCGATAAGCAAGGTTCTATCTTTATAGCTTAATCGGTATTTTTGAGCATAATTAGATCCAAAGGCAGCACCTGTAATTACAATAGGACTTTCTAGCCCGGCAGACCCTCCCATACCAACGGTTAACGAGCTGGTAATAATTTGCGCATACATTTGTTTTCTTGGGATAATACTGGCTTTTTTGGCCACCGCATACAAGATTTGGGAAGTTCCTTTTTGAATGGTGCCACTTAAGAATTTTTTGATTACAAAAACGGTTAATAGAATCCCGATGATAGGTAAGAAACTATTAAAAAAGCCTAATTTAAGAATACGGCTGACATACGTAGCAAAAGTGAATACCCAGTGAGCAAAAGCTTTTAGCATAATTACAGCAAATGCCGCCGATATACCAACAAGTACTGCTGATAGAAAGATGAATTGCTTATCGCCTAATTTTGATCTTGACCAAGCGATAGTTTGTTCTATTTTACGTAAAGCCTTCTTTAGCATCAGATGATTTTTTCAGCTCGCTAAATTACAATTAAATATTTTTTAAAGCTTCTTTTTTACTCAAAGGCTTTAAGTTCGATTGCAATACAAATTGCCGAACGGCTTCTGGTTCAGTCTTGGCATATTCTCGCAGCGCCCAACCAATTGCCTTTCGAATAAAAAATTCATTGGAATGACTGTGTTTTAAGCATAATGATTGCAATAGTTTGAAATCAGTTTGTGATTTGTAGCCAAGTTGGAATAAAATAACACTTCGGTTTAACCACATATTCTCTGAATTAGAAAACCGTTTCACAACAGTGGGGATTTCAGATGGGAATTGTTGCAAATAAGCACCAAGCATGAATTTTGAAATCGTATCTACGCTATCCCACCAAGAATTGGTAATCAAAAATTGTTCAATCCAAATGATGTCTTCAACTACATATTGGTTCTTAAGGGTATTAATAATGATTTCAATGCCGCAATATTGAAGTTCACGTTCTTTTTTTAAAAACAGCTCCCAACCAATCGCTCTTGCATTGTTATTAATTTCAGTTGAGTGTTTTTTGCAAACGGATTTAAAAACAGCTCTTCTTTCGGCTGTTTTGATTCCAAAAAACGGAAATAAATCTTTCATATATTTTGCCATAGGCAAAGCATTTTCTGAATGCTGCTTGGCCTTGAATTCATTTTCTAATTCGGTAATAAAATTCATAAGTAGTAATTAAAATCCAACAGCTGTATCGTCTCCTCTAAAATCTGCGCCACCTTCTAGTTTTCCATTAGGTAAAACCAAAATAGCATCTACTTTGCCAAGTACTGGAGTTGTTTTTTCGTTGATTAAATAGGATTTCGATTTTAAAATTTCTAAAGTTTTTGTATCAAAAGCTTTTGGTTCAAATGTAATTAAATCGGGCAACCATTGATGGTGAAATCGGGGTGCATTGACCGCTTCCTGCATGCTTAAATTGTATTCGTACACATTTAGAATTGTTTGTAAAACAGATGTAATAATTGTAGAACCTCCTGGCGAACCCACCACCATAAATAATTTTCCATTTTTCTCTACAATTGTAGGAGTCATAGAACTCAACATTCGTTTTTGAGGTGCGATGCTGTTAGCCTCATTACCAATCAATCCAAATAGATTCGGCTCTCCTGGTTTAGCACTAAAATCGTCCATTTCGTTATTCAAGAAAAAGCCTAATTCGTCGCAATAATACTTGGAACCAAATGCGTCATTAATAGTGGTTGTAGCGGCAACTGCATTCCCAAAAGAATCTACAATAGAATAATGAGTGGTTTCTGTACTTTCACTATAAGTTACTTTACCTTCTTTTATATCGGAGGATAAAGAAGCTTTATTTAAATTAAAATTGGACATTCTGTCTTTAAGGTAATTCGCATCCATTAATTCTTTCAGTGGAATTCTTACAAAATCAGGATCGCCTAAAAAGTAACTTCTATCAGCATAGGCTCTTCGTTCGGCTTCCACAATTACTTGAATCGCTTCGGGAGAATTATGTCCCATTGTTGCCAAATCAAAAGAAGAAATCATTGTCATGATTTGTGCCAAGCAAATCCCACCACTACTTGGGGGAGCCATGGATATTATTTTCAAATCTTTGTACCCAAATTCAAGTGTATTTCTCCATTTGGCTTCGTATTGTGCCAAATCTTTTTTGGTAATAATTGCCCCAATTTTTTTAAAATAACGAATTAATTTACCTGCAGTTTGTCCTTTATAGAACTCATTTTTACCATTCTTTGCAATACGTTTCAGTGTTTCGGCTAAAGCAGGGTATTTGATGGTGTCATTTTCTTTGAAGACAGTGGCAAATTTGGTCGTGTTTCCATTGGCCTTAATGATAGACTCTCGGTACGTATTCAAACTTTTTTCTTGTTTTTTAGTAACAATAACCCCTTTTTCTGCTAATTCGATTACGGGTTTCATAATTTCCGACATCGGTAACGAACCTAATTTTTCATGCACAGCAAAAACTCCTGCAATTGTCCCAGGCACTCCAATAGCTAAAGGAGATTCGGTACTTTTTCCCTTTATTATTTTTCCATCTTTGTCTAAGAACATATTTTTTGTCGCAGCCAATGGTGCTTTTTCGCGGTAGTCCAAGGCACCTGTTTTTCCATTGGCTTTACGATAGACCATAAATCCACCCCCACCGATGTTCCCAGCATAGGGGTAGGCTACTGCCAAAGCCAATTCGGTAGCCACCATAGCATCAAAGGCGTTGCCCCCTTTTTGTAGAATTGCAGTACCTATTTTAGAAGCTTCTTCACGAGCGGATACCACCATGGCTTTGTCGGCTATTAAACCTGTTTGTGCAGATCCAAAAAAGGATAGAAAAAAAAGTACGATTAGGCTACAATATTTTTGCTGTAATTTCATAATTGGGCTAATTTATCTTTTGAAAATAGTTGTACTTCATCATAAAAAAGTAAAAATTCTGTTTCAAACTCATCATAGTAAGTAATAAGTTCTTCGGTTGCAAATCGCATCAAAGATTGGTTTTTGGTACGGTGATCCATTTGAGTCAATATGCGTTTTAATCCCGATATGGATTCGTAACTTACTAACCAATTGTATTCCATCATATAAGGCAAAGCATTTTGCGTTTTGGTAGTCAAAAGTGAATGATTGTCTAACAAGGATTGGTAAAAAGTGTTGGCATAAAGATCTAAATTTTCAGGGTGATAATCGGGCCAGTTTTTAGCTAAAAAATGGTCGTAATACATATCAACAATAACTCCAGCGTAGTGATGGTAACGTGAATGAAGTCTTTTAGTACTTTGTCTGAAAATCGGATGCGCATCAGTAAAGGTGTCAATTGCGCGATGCAACAAAATTCCTTTTTGAATCGCTGGAGGAAAATTTTCATATTGTTTTCCTCGAACTCCATCAGCCATGAAATTGCCAATTTTAATGAATTCGTTTTCTCCAGAAAGATGAATATGAGCAAGAAAATTCATAGCGTTTTTTAAGTTGTTGCTTTCCAAATATACAAAGTTCAGTTTATAAAAGATTTCCAATTTTGATAAAAACTTATCCAATATATCGTTTTGCTAAACGCGAACTTTTATATTTGTATTTCTAAACAAAAAATTTAATTTTCAGATACAGATGACTTTAATAAAATCGATTTCAGGAATTCGAGGAACAATCGGAGGTAAAGTAGGAGATAACCTGACTCCAGTTGACGCAGTAAAATTTGCTTCGGCGTATGGGACTTGGTTGAAAAATTATTCGGGCAAAGATAAATTATCAGTGGTAATTGGTCGTGATGCTAGAATTTCGGGACCAATGATTCATAATTTAGTAGTGAATACTTTGGTTGGACTTGGAATTGATGTGATTGATTTAGGATTGTCAACTACACCTACAGTAGAGGTAGCAGTACCTTTAGAAAAAGCAGACGGAGGAATTATTTTGACTGCCTCTCATAATCCAAAACAATGGAACGCCTTGAAGTTATTAAACGAAAAGGGCGAATTTTTAAGTGGAGTAGAAGGAGAGAAAATCTTAGAAATTGCTGAAGCAGAAGCTTTTGATTTTTCAAATGTAGATTCGCTAGGAACTATAGTAGAAAATGAGGCCTATATGGACATTCATATTGATGAGGTATTGAATTTGCCTTTAGTGGATGTAGCTGCTGTAAAAGCCGCTCAGTTCAAAGTAGTAGTCGACGGAGTTAATTCTTCTGGCGGAATTATTATTCCAAAATTATTAGAGTTAATGGGGGTTGAAGTAGTGAAACTATACTGCGAGCCTAACGGACATTTTCCGCACAATCCAGAACCGCTGAAAGAGCATTTGACTGCTATTTCAGAATTGGTTGTCAAAGAAAAAGCGCACCTTGGAATTGTAGTAGATCCTGATGTAGATCGTTTGGCTTTCATTTCTGAAGATGGCGAAATGTTTGGCGAAGAATATACTTTGGTTGCTTGTGCCGATTATGTATTGAGTAAAACTCCTGGTAATACCGTTTCGAATATGTCTTCGTCTCGTGCTTTGCGTGATGTGACCAATGTCCACAAGGGGAGTTATGAAGCGAGTGCCGTGGGTGAAGTGAATGTTGTGGAGTTGATGAAAAAGAATAAGGCGGTTATTGGAGGTGAAGGAAATGGCGGAATAATTTATCCTGAATTGCATTATGGACGCGATAGTTTGGTTGGAGTCGCTTTGTTTTTAACACATTTGGCTAACAAAAAAATGACGGTTTCAGCTTTACGTGCTTCATATCCTGAATATTATATGAGCAAAAATAAAATCGAGTTAACTCCTCAAATTGATGTAGATGCCATTTTAGTTGCCATGACTGATAAATATAAAAATGAAGACATTACAACAATTGACGGAGTGAAAATTGATTTTGCTACCGAATGGGTGCATTTGAGAAAGTCTAATACAGAACCTATTATCAGAATCTATACCGAAGCTCCTTCACAACAAGAAGCAGATGTTTTAGCATTACGAATCATTGACGAAATAAAAGTAATTGCTGGAATTTAATCGGATTACTATTTCAAATAAAAATCCCCTTTCTTTTTAGAAAAGGGATTTTTTTATTTACGATGTTTCCATCTTTTATGTGTCCAAAAATAATATTCGGGTGCTTCAAGTATTTGTTTTTCAACTTCCTTGAGGTAGGTGTCTGTGATTTCATAGTCAGGAATTGTTCTTGGATGCTCACATATTGGCACAAATGTGGCTTCATAAAACCCTCGCTTTACCTTTTTTACTTTAGCAAAAACCACTTCTAAGTCGTATCTTTTAGCAAGCATCTCGGCACCAGTATGAACGGGTACTTCTATTCCCATAAATTGTTGCCAATGAAACGTTTTATGAACTTGAGGGGACTGGTCGCTAGCTAATCCATACATTCCCATGATTCCCTTTTCTTGATTTTCAGCTATTAAAGCAATAGTTTTATCAGTAGCAACTAATTCAGAATTGAATTTAGATCGAATATTGCGAATGAGTTTGTCAAAATACGGATTGTTTATTTTTTTATAAACACCGATGCATTTGAATGATGTACTTTCATTGATGGATAATAGCCATTCCCAACTGGCATAGTGGGAAGCCAATAATATGATACTTTTATTCTTTTGTTCGTATTCTTTTACTACTTCAATATTGGTTATTTTGAATCGCTTTTTCATTTCTTCAGTTGAAATGGACATTGTTTTAATCATTTCCAAAAACATGTCACACATATGACGATAGAATTTTTTTTCTATTTTCAAACGTTCCGATTCTGACAGATTAGGTAGTGCTATTAAAATATTGTGTCGTACTATTTTTTTTCTGTATCCAATAATATAGTAGATTAGTACATAAATTCCATCTGAAAACCAATAAAATAATTTAAACGGTAATTTGGAAATAAGCCAAAGAAATGGAAAACTAATAATATAAATCAAAAATTGCATGTAGTTATTTTTGACAAATATAATTCAAAATAATCTTGGATTATATAGTAAAACATTAACAACTTCAATTAAGCTGATTTACTATATTTACTTTCACAAAAATGAAGTATATGAATTTGATTCTAGTAGTAATCATTACGGTTACGGTTTTGTTAAGTTATAGAGGGTTTAATGATCTCTCATTTTTTAGAAAATATGAGTTTCATGTTAGTAGTATTCAGCGTGGCGAACAAATACGAATGATTTCATCTGGGTTTTTACATGTTGATTTTACTCATTTACTGTTCAATATGTTGACATTGTATTTTTTTGCTCCTTTAGTTTTAGCTTATTTGGGAAATTGGACTTTTGCGATAATTTATCTTGGAAGTTTGATTTTTGGAAATCTATTGACTTATATTTTTAATAAAGATAACTATAGCTATCGTGCCGTGGGTGCTTCGGGTGCAGTGACAGGAGTGTTGTATTCTGCAATTATGTTGCAACCAGATATGATGCTAGGGCTGTTTTTTGTTATTCCCATTCCAGCGTATCTTTTTGGTATTTTGTACTTGTTGTATTCCATTTACGGAATGAAATCGCAGAGCGATAACATTGGACATTCGGCACATTTTGGAGGAGCTGTTGGGGGGTATGTAATTACGTTAATCAAACAACCACAATTAATAGTAGAACATAGTTTGATGGTTGTTTTATTGACGATTCCTATTATTGTACTTTTTATCATGCAGCGACTAAGGAAGTTATAAAATAAGTCCCAAATTAAATTGGGACTTTTTTGTGGAGTCGCCGGGAATAGAACTACTTTCTAAACTCCTTATTTATAAGGGGTTTGCAAAGGTTTCTATTTTAGGGTAACCGAATTTATCACCTTGTTTTAACTATTCAAATTATAGTAAATCGTATGATGTAAATATAAGAATTTGTATTTACATATTAAAGTAGTAAGACCAAAAAATGAACTTATTTCAGGTATTTTCTACTACTTATGCCGACTAAAATTTGTCTCCCTTTTATCCAATAATCAAGTGGTCTAGTTGTTCATATTTTATACCTGAATAGGTACAGAACTCATCTATTGTTAAGAACTCATTATCGAGCTTGTTGAGGTCTCTTTTGATTTTTTGCATTAATCTAGTGCTTTGACGATAACTCTTGCCTGTAATGCGTTGTATATCCTTTGGGTAGATGCATACTCTTTTAATGGCTGTTTTCATACTTTATCTATGCTTTTGATTGGGGGTTGACTGGCTTGTTCCTGCGCTTATTTTGGAACTAAATTTAAGCACTATTTTGCTAATTCTATATTGGGTACACTAAATTATTTTAGTGGTCATTTGTTGTTTTATTTGTCAATTATGTCATTATAGGTCAAATGGTAGTATCGCTTATTTTAAATAAAAAGTTTAAGTATCATATTTGCTCAAAATCAATCAAAATGCTGCAGTAAAAAAAGATTGGTACGAGTAACAATATTTATTATTAATCAAAGATTTGGGGTAATTATGGCAAGACAAAAAGGCATAATTAAATTAAAAGGG
>JACCDS011048363.1_pt1 | contig 13398 bp, 11 predicted proteins | sample 7446441 | NCBI WGS metagenome assembly JACCDS01 (sample SAMN15323445, study PRJNA562643) | freshwater metagenome | isolation source: river surface water | place: USA:Blue River Watershed | collected 2017-08-17
AGCAGCAGAAAGATCTCAAATTCGCGCGGCAACAGCCGGTCATGGGCTTGCTCGTTGTCGGCGTGCGCCAGCAACGCTGTCTCAACCGCTTCATCGAGCGGCGTGTGGCCGCGCCAGGCGTCCCGAATCGCCTTGACGATCAGCGCGGGATCCATGCGCTTGGTCAGATAGCCGCAGGCGCCCAATTGCAGCGCCTGCCGGGCGATCGATGGATTGTCATGCATCGTCAGCGCCAGCACCTTCTGCTTCGGATAGCGCATCGTCATGCGGCGCAAGGTCTCAAAGCCACCTTGGCCGGGCATGGACAGGTCGAGCAGCAGGATATCGACATCGGTGCGGCCCAGCAGCTCATAGGCTTCCTCACCACTGACGGCTTCCGCAACCACGCGCAAGTCTTCTTCCAGCGCGAAGTATCGCTTGTAGCCGGCACGTACGACCGCATGGTCATCGACCAGCATGAGGCGAATCACATCGTTAGGGGGCATCGGGGTGCCCAGCTTTGGCAAAAAACATCTAAAAAATATAACTTATATTGCGTTGCGGGCGACCGGGAAAAACTCACAACGTGCGTTGCCGCCGTATCCGCCACATGAATTGTTCATAACACTGTCCGCGGTCGTGAATCCTTCCTAATGACATTGCCAACGAGCGCTCGCTAGAGTCCGGGCTTCGTTCATTCATTCAACGACCTTCAGGTTTTCAGAACAATTCAGGGGACATCATGCAGCAGACACGAAGGACGCTCATCGCGACCGCTATCGCCGGTTTACTGGCCACCCAGGCCGGCGCACAGGAAAACAATGACAGCCGCACGCTGCCGCCGGTGACGGTGTCGGGCTCCAGCATCCTGCCGGACAGTCTGGTGTCGCTGCCGGGATCTTCCAGTGTATTGACCTCGGAAGAGATTCGCGAACGCAGTCCGTTCTCCATCGTTGAAACGATTCGCGAGCTGCCGGGCTTGCATGTGGTGGCCGAAGATGTCGCCGGTACCCACTTGAACATCGGCCTGCGCGGACTGAACCCGCGCCGCAGCTCACGCACGCTGTTGCTGGAGGATGGCGCGCCGACAGTGTTCTTCGCGCCTTACGGCGATCCGTCGGCGCATTATTCGACGCCGCTCGATCGTGTCGATCGCATCGAAGTGCTGAAAGGTTCGGGACAGATTTTGTACGGACCGCAGACCATGGGCGGGATGATCAACTTCGTCACCAAGCCGGTACCGACCAATGGCACGACGGGTAGCGTGCGCATTACAGGCGGCGATCGCGGTTACTACGATGGCCACTTCAATGTCGGCACCGGCACGGCTGAGGGCGGCATCATGATCGACGTGCTGAAGAAGCGTGGCGACGGCATTCGTCGTGAGCACGGTTTCGATTTGCAGGATGTGGCCGTCAAGGGTACCTACCGCATCAGCAGCACGCAGCGCATCACCGGTAAATATGCGCACTTCGAAGAAGATTCCCGTTTCAGCGAGACGGGCCTGACCGCGGCGGAATACCGCGCCAATCCGTATCGTGCGAGCGGCGACGCCGCCGACCTTCGGCGCGAGCGTTTCAACATGAAGCGTGATACGGCGCAGGCCATCCACGAGTGGGACCTGAACGATCAGATGAAGCTGTCGACGCAGGTGTACTACTCCAAGACGAATCGGACCTCGCGCCGGGTGCGCGAGTTTGAGTATGACGATGATGAAAATGCGTATGAGCTCGGCACCGAGCGTGCGATCCGTCCGCGCGCGTATGAGTTTTATGGCATCGAACCCAAGTTGCAACTGAAGCACAATGCGTTCGGCATCCGCAGTGAAGCGGTGTTCGGCGTGCGCTATCACGAAGAAAAGATCGACCGCAAAAAATATGAATTTGAAGAAAGCTTCAGCGAACCAGGCATCGGCGACGAGCGCCTGAAGCTGAACGTGAAGGCATTGGCGGCATATGCACAGAACACGTTCCATCATGGCGATTGGTCGGTCACGCCGGGTGTTCGTCTGGAGCGTATTTCCTACGACAAGGCGCTCTACAGTGGCGATGCACTGAACGAGCTGGACGACAAGCTGAAACATACGAAGTCGGTCGTCTTGCCGGGCATCGGCGTGGCCTGGAATGGTTTGAAATCCACAACGATTTTTGCGGGCGTGCATCGCGGCTTCGCACCGCCGCGGCCGGATCGTGACGTCGGCGCCAGCGGGCTGGTGTCGACGCAACCGGAGATGTCGGTCACGACCGAGTTCGGCGTGCGTACGTCGGCATTGCGTGCCGGTTATGCCGAGGTAACGCTGTTCAACATGGACATCAGTGATCTGGTGGTGCAGGCCGGCGGCGGCAACAACCTGTTCCGCAATGCGGGGCGGGCGCAGCACACCGGGCTTGAGCTGGCCAGCCGGCTGAATACGGGTGAGCTACTTTTTGGTCAGCGCAATCAGGTGTATATCAGCGCCAGCTACACCTGGCTGTTCACCGCAAAATTCAAGCAGGGCGGCACGCTGGCCGGTGAGGGTGAGGATGGCTATGGCACCTATGAAGCAGGCAACCGCCTGCCGTACGCGCCGAAGCACATGCTGACACTGAACCTGTCGTACGAACGTCCGGATGGCTGGCTCGGCCGGGTCGGCATGACCTACCTGAGCCGGCAATTCGCGAACACGCAGAACTACCGCGGCACCTCGCCCGATGGTTATACCGGCGATATCAATCTTGGCAGTGGCAACTCGGCCGAGCAGGAAGATACCGGCCTGTTCGGCGAGATCCCGGCACTCACCTTGTTCAACGCCTCCGTGAGCTACTCACCGATTGGCCAGCGCACCACCTGGTTTGCCACGATCGAGAACCTCACCGACAAGGTGTACTTCAATTCGCGTACGAACGGCATCCAGCCGGGACGTCCGCGTACCGCGTTTGTGGGCGTGCGTTACAGCTTCTGACGAAACGCGGCCCACCGCCTGCTACCTCGACCTTCCCGGACAATCGGGTACCGAGGGCAGCAGGCGTTGACGGGTAGCCCCTTACGACAGGCAGTGAGGTCACGGTTTCAATTTTCCGAATCGTGACTGCAAGGATTTTCAGTCGCGAGGGCGGCGTTACGGGTACGATTGCGGGAAGTCAATGTTTTGCGCCAGGTTTTGCTTCTGGGGCCAGCGAGCACCGGCCACCTGCTGATGGTCGATGGGACCGGGGGCCGATGAGACCGATGGGGCCCGTCAGTGGCGGGTGTCGCAGACAAGCATCATTGACGACATGGGCTGGGCGAAGTCTGCACCCGCTTATCACCATCCCGAGATAACCCTGATCGCCGGCGAACGCTGGCTTGAATGATGACCTTTATGTTCAAACGGCCGGCAGCAGCGCTGCTGCTGGCACTGGCCGCGCAGTCGGCCCTGGCGGCCGATGCCACCACCGATGCCCGCCCCGAGGCCCGTCCCCGCATCAGCAATGCCGAACTGTCGGCCTGCGTCGGCGGCAGCATCGAACGTTTTGACGATGGCGCCACGCCCATCGGCGACGTGGCCCGCACGATCTGGCAGACCTGCCGTGGCGATGAATCGCAAGCGGTGGCCGATAGCCCGGCCGCAGCGGACCTGCTGCATCTGCGCATTCGCGCCATGGTGACTGAGCATCGCAATACCGTCTTCGCTGCCCGTGCCGCGAAGCGGAGTGTGGAGAAGGCAGGCGGCAGCGGTGCGGCGCAGTGACGCCGCAATGACGCCGTGAACGCGAATCTCTGGCTGCTGGCCGCCGCGCAAGGTCTTTTCCTTGCCAACAATGTGACCCTGATTGCGATCAATGGCCTGGTCGGGCTTCGGCTCGCGCCGCAGTCCTGGATGGCCACGCTGCCCGTGATGGGTTACGTCGTCGGCAGTGCGTTGTCGACCGGTCTCGTTGCGCGCACGCAGGCACGCTGGGGGCGTCAGCGATCGTTCCAGATCGGCCTGCTGGTGGCGCTGGCCGCCAGCCTGTTAAGTGCGGTCGCGGTCATCGCCGGGCAGTTCTGGTGGCTGGTGGCAGCGACGGTGGTGGCAGGCTTTTATGCCGCGAATGCGCATCTATACCGATTCGCTGCCGCCGAGCTGTGCGCAGCTGACCAGCGCGAGAAGGCGGTGTCACTGGTGATGGCCGGTGGCTTGCTGGGGGCCGTGATTGGCCCGAATCTTGCCAACCATACGCGCGACGCGTTCTCTGCTTCTCTCGGCGCGCCCTTTGTTGGCGCCTATCTTGCGCTGGCCGGGATCGCGGTGCTGTCGATGCTGCTGATCGGGCGAATCAATTTTCCACCCGTGCCGCAGAAAAGCGCGCAGGCCGCGCAGGGCCGTTCGGTGCGCGAGCTGTTGCGTGAGCCGGCCTTCCTGGTGTCGGCTATTGCCGCATCAGCCAGCTATGGCGTGATGAACCTGCTGATGGCCGCCACGCCGCTGGCCATGGATGCCTGCGGCATGCCGTTCAGCGATGCCGCGCTGGTGCTCGAATGGCACGTGATCGGCATGTTCGCGCCGGGTTTTTTCACCGGGCAGCTGATCCGGCGTTTCGGTGCGCTGAAGGTAATGGGCGCGGGCGTGTTGCTATACCTGGGCTGCATCGCGGTGGCCTTGTCGGGCGAGTCGCTGCATCACTATGCGGTGGCGTTGTTCATGTTGGGCGTCGGCTGGAATTTTCTCTTCACCGGCAGTACCACGCTGTCGCTCGATGCCTACCGGCCGGAAGAGAAAGACCGCGCGCAAGGCGCACTGAATTTCTTTGTCTTTGCCACGATGGCCGTGAGCGCCTTTGCCTCGGGCGCGCTGGTGGTCGAGCAGGGTTGGCGCTGGCTGAACTATGGCTCAGTAACCCCGGTACTCGCGACTGGCGTGGCCTTGCTCTGGCTGGCTGCGCGGCGCACGGCAGCCAAGCCATGATTTGTAACGCTGTGATTCCGTGAACAAGCACGTCTCTGAAACGCCGGCCACGCAATTTCTCACGCAGCGTAAGGTCGCCTTTGATCGTCACCCGTATGACTATGTCGAGCACGGCGGCACCGGTGAATCGGCGCGCCAGCTCGGCGTGGATGAGCATCAGGTCGTCAAGACGCTGGTGATGCGCGACGAGCAGAAGAAGCCGTTGATCATCCTGATGCACGGCGACTGTAAAGTGTCGACCAAGAATCTCGCGCGCCAGATCGGCTGCAAGTCGGTCGAGCCCTGTGAGCCCGATGAAGCCAATCGGCACACCGGCTATCTGATCGGCGGCACCTCGCCGTTTGGCACGCGCAAACGCATGCCGGTGTTTGTGGAAGCCTCGATCCTGCAGCTGCCGCGCATCTACATCAACGGCGGCCGACGCGGCTTTCTCGTGAGCCTGGATCCGCAGTGCCTGACGGCGCTGCTATCAGCGCAGCCGGTGGACTGTGCGCTGTAAGCGGGTGACGGCGCCACGCTGAGCCCGCGCTGCCAGCGACCCTATCAGGCGTTATCGTCGGGCAGCCGCAGCGTCGCAATCACCGCCAGGCCACCCAGCGCGGGATCGGTCTCGAAGCGCAGCTGTCCCTGGTAAAAATCGGTGATCTCCCGGCAGATGGCCAGACCCAGGCCGTGGCCCGGCACCGTCTCATCGAGCCGCACGCCGCGTTCGGCCATGCGCTCGCGATCATCGGGTGAGCATCCGGGACCATCGTCGCTGACGCGAATCTCCAGACCGTCATTGACCTCGGCCACGTCGATGCGAACAGCCGACTTGGCCCATTTGCACGCGTTGTCGCTGAGGTTGCCGATCAGTTCAAGCAGGTCTTCGCGATCGTACGGCAGTGCGCGGGCGGGGGCAGACGTCGTGATCTGCAGCTGCTTGTCACGGTAAATGGTCTGCAGTACGCCCGTCAGGTCGGCGAGTTCGGAGGCCATCTGCACGCCGATGCCGGCTTGCTTGAAGCCCGCCAGGCGCGCGCGCTTCAGTTCGCATTCGACGCGGCTATGAATCGCCCGCGTCTGCTCTTGCAGCACTTTGCGCTGCGCTGACGGCAGCGCAGGATCTTCAGCCTGCTGAAACAGCACGGCCAGCGGCGTCTTCAATGCGTGAGCCACGTTGCCCAGCGCGGTGCGCGATTGGGTCAGGCGTCGGTTGACCAGCAGCAGCAGGCGATTGACTTCGTCAATCAGCGGCTGCACTTCGCTCGGCACCGCCATCTCGCAATGCTTGATTTCACCGCGTCCCAGGCGTTGCAGTTGCTCGTTGGCGCGCATCAGTGGCGCCAGCTGACGGTTGACGATATAGCGCTGCAGCAGCACGGCCACCAGCAGGCCGGGAAGAACCAGCAGCAGGATCAACACGCTTTGTTCCTGGACGCCTTGCTCAAGGTCGGCCAGGTCCTCGGCGACGGCAATCTGTACGGGTTTGCCTTCGACCACGAGACTGCGCACCAGCACCAGCAATTTTTGTTCACTCTGCCCGAACTGACGCATGACCACGTGCTGGCCCGATGACATGCGGCCCGCAAACGGTGAGGTGCCTGCCAGCGAGGGCGACGCCAGCGTGCCGTCCGGGCTGGTGACGGCATAGTAGTGACCTGAATTCGGCTGCAGGTAGACACTTTCGACGCTGCCCTCATGCAGGTGCAGGCGGCCGTGAATATCGACACTGAGCGCCGACAGTAACGAATTGCCATCGTGCGTCAGGTGCATCACCAGTTGATCCTGTGCGACCTTGTTGATCGCGAAGTGCATCGCCGCGAGGAAGCTGATAAAAACAATCATCAATGTGCCGGTCAGGCTCAGGGTGAGACTTTTGCGCAGCGAGGTCATTCGGTGTGGCCCGATTCAGGATTGAACAGATAGCCTTGTCCGCGGCGGGTGAGAATTCTCGATTCGCCGATTTTTTTGCGCAGCCGGTTGATGTAGACCTCGATGACATTGCTGTCATGGTCGATCTCGCTTTCATAGACGCTGTCCGCCAGCTGCGATTTCGACATGACTCTGCCTGGTTGCATCATCAGCCGCCGCAGCAGCCGGAATTCAATCGCCGTCAGCGCGGTGCGCTCGCCCGTGTCGGTAATCACGCTCTGGTTTTCTTCGTCCAGGGTGACGCCTTGACCAAGCACGGCACGCGGCGCATGGCCATGCCGGCGTTTGGCCAGTGCCAGCAGGCGCAAGTGCAGCTCTTCGAAGTGAAACGGCTTGCCGAGATAGTCATCGGCACCGGCCTTGAAGCCCTCGATTCGCTCGAGCCACGCATCGCGCGCTGTCAGCACCAGCACGGGCAAATCCAGTTTCGCAGCACGCCAGCGCCGCAGCACCTCCAGCCCGGGCAGCTTCGGCAGCCCGAGATCCAGTACCGCGAGATCAAAGTGCTCGGTCGCGCCAAGGAATTCGCCTGACTCGCCGTCCTGGGCGAGATCAACGGCGAAACCAGCAGCCGTCAGGTCGCGCTGCAGTGATTTGCCCAGCGCTTCATCGTCTTCAACGAGCAGAATGCGAATGTTCTTTTCCCTAGCACTGGATGGGACCGGAGAGGCGGCAGGCTGCCAGTGCATGCAGCTGCGTCAATCTCCATTTTGAACCACGCGCTAGCCATCGTAAATCTGTCAGATTGATAAGATATTAAATCCATAATTGTTGTAATTCTAATTGCTATCAAATTAAGGATTTTTGATTTTATTTTTCTTGATTTTATTTAATTGATTTAGTGCATATGATTGGCTGAATACGTTAGTAGGGTGTGCTTTTCACCTTACTCATCCGATGGCGCTTTCCAGGAGGGCATCGCCGACCCAACCGGCCTGATATTGGCCAGCGTGCCGTGCAACTTTGATGCTGATGCTTCCGTCGAGTCACCGGGTTGGTGTCAACGAGCCATAAAAAAAGCTGCACGGTCACCCGTGCAGCTTTTATTTTTTGCCGTTGCCGGCGGTCTTGCTTACAGACGCTCGAACACGGCAGCGATACCCTGACCGCCGCCAATGCACATCGTCACCAGGCCGTAGCGCTTGCCGGTGCGGATCAGCTCGTACAGGCACTTGATGGTGATGATGGCACCGCTGGCGCCCAGCGGGTGGCCGAGGGCGATCGCGCCGCCGTTCGGGTTGGTGCGTGCCGGATCGAGATCGAGGCCACGGCAGACGCCCAGCGACTGCGCAGCGAAGGCTTCATTCGATTCGATCACATCCATGTCATTCAGCGACAGACCGGCGCGCTTGAGTGCCAGCTGCACCGCCGGAATCGGGCCGGTGCCCATGATCGACGGATCAACGCCAGCCACGGCATACGACACCAGGCGGGCCAGCGGCTGCAGGTTGGCACGCGCGGCGGCGTCGGCTTCCATCAGCACGCAGGCGGCGGCGCCATCGTTCAGGCCGGACGCATTGCCGGCGGTGACGGTACCGTTTTCTTTCAGGAAGGCCGGACGCAGTGCTGCCAGCGATTCGACCGTGGTGCCAGCCTTCGGATGTTCGTCGGTATCGAACAGGGTCACGCCTTTGCGGGTCTTCAGTTCGACCGGCACGATCTGTGACTTGAAGTAACCGCCTTCGATCGCGGCCAGCGCCTTGCGCTGGCTGTCAGCGGCGAACGCATCCTGCTCGGCGCGGCTGATGTTGTAGAGCTTGGCGACGTTTTCCGCGGTGATGCCCATGTGGCCGGCGCCGAACGGATCATTCAGCGCGCCCAGCATCATGTCGATCATGGCGGCGTCGCCCATGCGCGCGCCCCAGCGGGTCATGGCGGCGTTGTACGGTGCGCGGCTCATCGTCTCGACGCCACCGCCGATGGCGATGTCGGCGTCGCCGAGCTGGATCGCGTTGGCGGCCGTCACGATGGCCTGCAGGCCCGAGCCGCACAGACGGTTCAGCGTCAGTGCCGCCGATTCCTTCGCCATGCCGGCCTGGATGCCCGCCACGCGCGACACATACAGATCGCGCGGTTCGCACTGGATGACGTTGCCCAGCACGATCTGCTGCGCGGCACCGGCCTCGATACCGGCGCGCTCGATGGCGGCCTTGACGGCGATGGTCGCCAGGTCGGAGGCGGGAAGATCCTTCAGCGAGCCGCCGAAGGTGCCGATTGCGGTACGGGCTGCGCCGACGACGACGACCTCTCTGTTCACTGCCATGTGATTTCCTTTTCGATAAAAAATAGGCTGCCGCATCCGCGCTCAGTGACGCGGTGGCGAGAGCCGGGAGTCTGCCACGTATGCTGCAGCGCGGGATTCAAAATTAAAAAACACGCCTTTCAAAATTCCAATCCGGGCAGGGCAGGCGATGGCGCACAATCGCCAGACGGCGGTGCCCGGCCGGGTTGGCGGCCGCCCGCGACTATAACAAAGACGAGGAGACACTCCCGATGAACAATCGGCAATGGATGCGGATGGGCGCAGGCGCGCTCGCGCTGGCAGCAACCCAGTTCGCGTATGCGCAGTACAGCGGCGACACGATCAAGATCGGCTTCATGACGGACATGTCGGGCGTGTACGCCGACGTCGATGGTCCGGCAGGGGCGGATGCCATCAAGATGGCCATTGCTGACTTCGGGGGCAGCATCAAAGGCAAGAAAATCGAGTTCATCGCCGCCGACCACCAGAACAAGGCCGACATTGCCGCCAGCAAGACGCGCGAATGGTTTGATCAGCAGGGCGTGGATTTGCTGATCGGCGGCACCAATTCATCGGCCAACCTGGCAATGTCGAAGATCGCCGCCGAAAAGAAGAAGCCCTTCATTGCCATCGGCCCCGGCACGACGCGGCTGACCAATGAGGAATGCACGCCGTTCACCATCCATTACGCTTACGACACGGCGGCCGTGGCCCGCACGCTGGCGAATGCGATGGTTAAGCAAGGTTATAAAGACTGGTACTTCCTGACGGCTGACTATGTCTTCGGCCTGTCGCTGGAAAATGATGCGTCGCTGGTCGTGAAGCAGCATGGCGGGCGCGTGCTTGGCACGGTGCGTCATCCGCTGGCGGCGTCTGATTTTTCGTCCTTCCTGCTGCAGGCGCAAAGCTCGAAGGCGCAGGTGCTCGGTCTGGCGAATGGTGGCGGCGACACAGTCAACGCGATCAAGGCGGCCAATGAGTTCGGCATCACCAAAAAAATGAAGCTGGCCGGCCTGCTGATGTACATCAACGATGTGCACGCGGTGGGTCTGAACCTGACGCAGGGCATGTACCTGACCGATGGCTGGTACTGGGATACCAATGAAGAGACGCGCGCCTGGGCGAAGAAATTCATGGCCCGCAACAAGAAGGCGCCATCGATGCTGCATGCCGGCGATTATTCGGCCGCAGCGTTCTACCTGAGTGCCGTGAAGGCGATTGGCACGGACGACGGCGAGAAGGTGATGGCGAAGCTGAAGTCGACCAAGATCAACGACATGTTCGCCAAGAATGGCGAGGTGCGTCCGGATGGGCGCATGGTGCATGATTTCACGCTGATGCAGGTGAAGGCGCCATCGGAATCAAAGTACCCATGGGATTACTACAAGGTGGTGCAGGTGATTCCGGGCGATCAGGCATTCATTACAAAAGCTGAATCGAAGTGCGCGCTGTGGAAATGAAGCGGGTCATCTGACAGGCACGGCGGTGAACGGCATGGCGCGAAGCCATCGCCGTTGCCGCCGTTGATAGGTTCGTAGACGGTGGTCGAGGGATGTGGCTGAGCGTATGGCAGGAATGAATGTGCAGCACTGGCTGCTGAAAGCAATGGTGTGTGCGTTGCTGCTGGTGAGGCCGGCCATCGCCGCCGCGCCGTCGGGGCAGGATGACGGATGTTTCTGGAATCCGGTGACGCGGCAGTGTACGGCCGATGACATGCTGTATGCCCAGCCGGTGGCCGGACTGGATGCGGCGCAGATGCGGCTGTTTGATGATGGCATCAAGCAGTTTCGCGCACCCTGGACCGTGTTTCCGCGCGCCGATGGCGAGTGGGGGCTGGGGCCGTATTTTCATGCGAATTCCTGCACCGGCTGTCATGCCAACTTCGGTCGCGGCAATGTCGATGAGGCGTCCGGTCGGCCGGTGTTCCAGCCATTGCTGCGTATCTCGGTGCCGCATCGTCAGCGCGCGGGTGAGACCGAACCGCATCCTGTTTATGACGGCCAGTTGCAGCCGTTCAGCATCTTCGGTCCGACCACAGAGCCGGTCTCAGGCGAAGCCGATATTCATATCGACTGGCTGCCTGTGAAGGTGACGCTGGCCGACGGCACTGAGGTGACCCTGCGGCGTCCGCAAGTCACGGTGAAGAACGCGAAATTCGGTGACCTGGATGCGCGTGTGCTGACCTCGCTGCGCAATACGCCGGCGCTGCTCGGCCTGGGCTATCTCGATGCGGTGGCCGAGGCGGACATTCTGGCGCTGGCCGACGCGCAGAAGGCGCTGGGCTTCAATGGCCGGCCGAATTACGTCACCGACGACAGCACGGGTCGCAAGCGCCTTGGCCGTTTCGGCTGGAAGGCCAACCAGCCGTCGATCAGCCAGCAGGTGGCCGCCGCACATCTCGGCGACATGGGCATCACGAGCTCCTTGTACCCGGATGATGATTGCACCGGCACCGAAACACAGTGTCTGAACTTTGGCTACAAAAAAATCGGCAAGCCCGAGCTGACCGACGCTGCCTGGCAGGCGGTCAACCACTTCACCGCCGCCACTGATGCGCCACCGGCACGCGGCGCCAACGACGTTCAGGTGCAGCGGGGCAGCAAGCTGTTCCGCGAGCTGGCCTGCAGCGTCTGTCATGTACCAGAGTTGAAGGCGGGCGCCTATGCGCCGTTGCCGGCGCTGGAAGGGCGTCGGTTTAATGCCTATACCGATCTGCTGCTGCATGACATGGGCGAGGGCTTGGCGGACGGCCGGCCGGATGGCCGCGCCGGCGCGCGCGACTGGCGCACCGCGCCGCTGTGGGGCGTCGGCCTGTCAGCACGAGTCAATGGCAGCACCGACCTGTTGCATGACGGCCGTGCACGTAACGTGCTGGAAGCGATTCTGTGGCACGGCGGCGAAGCCCAGCGTTCGCGCGACGGGTTTGCGCGGCTCACGCGCGATGACCGCGAAGCGCTGATCGCCTTCGTGAATTCGCTGTAAGTTCAATGCGGACGCGGTGCGCTCTCGGCGTGATGACGCCGTGCTCGTATCGCGCACCTTCCGGTCGGCCGGGACTGCATTAAAGCCTGAATCAAAGCCCGAATCAAAGCGGGTACCAAAGCAGGCTTTTCTAAATTTGGAATGACGGCCGCGCCGATTTCTTCCAGAATCCGACACCCGATCACCTCGCAAGCAAGGAGCGGCTCACAAGGCCCCACACCGATGACTCAGCCTCAACAGAATACGGTGCGCACGACGCGCCTTGATATCGCCTATCTCGAATGGAATCCGGCCGGCCAGCAAACCATTGTCCTGGTCCATGGCTGGCCCGATTCGCCACGCACCTGGCAGGCGGTTGCGCCATCGCTGGCCGCTGCAGGCTATCGCGTACTGGCGCCGTCGCTGCGCGGCTATGGCGATACGCGCTTCCTCGATCCAGCCACGCCGCGCAGTGGCGAACTGGTGGCCTTGGGTCGTGACCTGATCGAATTTTCGCAGGCACTCAGCCTCGACAAGCCGGTGCTGGTGGGTCATGACTGGGGCGCGCGCGCGGTACTGTATGCCGGCGGTCTGGCGCCGACGCTGGCGTCGAAGCTGGTGTCGGTGTCCGTGGGTTATGGCACCAATGATCCGTCGCAGCCGATGGCGCTCGAGCAGGCGCGCTGCTACTGGTATCACTGGTTCATGGCCACGCCGCTGGGCGAGCGTACCGTCCGTGAAAATCCGAAGGCCTTTGCGCGCACGATGTGGGACACCTGGTCGCCGCAGGGCTGGTTCGATGATGCGGAGTTTGATGCCACCGCCGTCGCGTTCGAGAATCCCGACTGGATCGATGTCACGCTGCATTCGTATCGCCACCGCTGGGGCTTTGTGCCGGGCGACCCGGCCTATGCGGGCGATACGGCGGCGCTGAAACCGCTGCCGGTACTGGCGACGCCAACGCTGGTCATTCACGGCAAGGACGATTTCGTGAATCCGGTGGCGACGTCGGCCAACAAGGAAGCCTGGTTCAGTGCGGGTTACCACCGCGTGGTACTGGATGGTATCGGGCATTTCCCGCAGCGCGAGGCGGCGGCCGAGGTGGCCGATGCGATTCTGGGATTCGTTCGCGGCTGATCCGGCGCAGGTCGAGCGATCGGGCATCGAGGCTGGGCGGGTAAGGGAGCAGGGGGCCGTCGCCAGCGATGAGATCGCACCATGGGATGTCGCTATGAAATGCAGCACTGAATTGCAGCACTGAAATGCAGTGATTCTCTGCTATCGTTCACGCATTCATTGTTTGTCACTTTCCTCAGGCGCGCACTTGATCTCCGGTCTCGTCAAACTCTTCCTCTTTCAGGCGCTGGGTGAGTTGGTTTCCAACTTCCTGATTCCC
>JACCDS012117103.1_pt1 | contig 13398 bp, 3 predicted proteins | sample 7446441 | NCBI WGS metagenome assembly JACCDS01 (sample SAMN15323445, study PRJNA562643) | freshwater metagenome | isolation source: river surface water | place: USA:Blue River Watershed | collected 2017-08-17
GCAGCCGGGCTCTGCGCTGGCTGGGGTCTGGTGCTGATACTGCTCTGGTACTGAATTGGCGCTGTTTCGGCACGGATTGGGAACCGATGTGTAACCAACAGGGCCGCGTCGCCGCAGCAGTGCTCAGCGCGCAACAGGCTCAAGTCGCAACAAAACTCCGGCTGGTCGCATTCGCGCCGGCTGGCGCTTGCCGGTTGGCCAGCCAGCCTTTAGCTTGTTCTTTTTAAACCAAAAAGAGTCGACCCGATGCGCCGGATCCTGCCCGTCTTGTGTTTGTTTACTGGCCAGTTATTGGCTGGTGAAGCCCCGCCTGTTTTACCTTATTTTCCTGGCAGTCAGTACAGTGCTGCAGTGCCGAGCGTTGAACAGGCGCTGGGTTATGCGCTGGGCAGCCGGATCACCGAACCGGCTGCGGTGCTGGATTATTTCCGTCAGCTGCAACAGGCGGCGCCGGACCGGCTGAAGCTGGTGCAATACGGGAAAAGTGTGCAGGGCCGACCGCTGTTTTATGTGGTGATTGGCAAGCCGGAGCATGTCGGCAACTTAGCGCAGCTGGAAAGCGAGATGCGCCAGCTGGCTGACCCGCGTACATTGTCTGAGCAAAGCGCCAAAGAGCTGCTGCAAAAACTGCCATCCAGCGTCTGGGTGTCCAGTACTTTGCACGGCAATGAAATCAGCCCGGTCGATGCGGCGATGGCGCTGGCGTATTTCCTGCTGGCTGACCAAAGTGGCAAAGCGGCGCAAATCCTCGACAACACACTGGTGTATATCGAGCCGCTACAAAACCCGGACGGTCATCACCGTTTTGTCAGTCGTTATTATGCGACGACAGGGCTCGCACATTCGGCGGACCGCTTTTCAGCCGAGCACAACGAGCCTTGGCCGAATGGCCGTACCAACCACAATTTATTTGATATGAACCGCGACTGGATCTCGCTGACGCAGCCGGAAATTCAGCAGCGGGTCAAAGCCTTACAGCAGATGTTCCCGCTGGTGTATCTCGACTCACACGAAATGGGCGGCGATCAGAGTTATTACTTCAGCCCGGAAGCGGAGCCGTACAACCCTTATATCGTCAAATCGCAGCGCGAAACTCTGCATTGGTTTGGTCAGAACAATGCCAAGTGGTTTGATGAACTGGGTTATGACTATTTTACCCGCGAGATTTTTGATGCCTTTTTCCCCGGTTATGGCGCCAGCTGGCCGCTGTATCACGGCAGTATCGCCATGACCTATGAAATGGGCTCGGCACGCGGCCACGCTTATCGCAAGCAGGATGGCAGCACAGTGACCTTTGCTGACGGCGTACAGCGTAACTTTATCGCCTACACTGCCACGCTGGAAACCGCCGCCAGCAAGCGGCAGGAACTGCTGCAGCGCTTTTATGATTACCGCCGTCAGGCGCTGAATCAGGGTAGCAAAGACGGTGTGGGCAGTTATATTTTCCCGGCACAGCGCGACAAAGCCGGTCATCAGAAGCTGATGGGCGTGCTGAGCCAGCATGGTATCCGGGTGGAACAGGCCAAAGAAGAGTTCCGTGCCTGTGGCCAGTCGTACCAGGCCGGCAGTTATCTGGTTAATACCGCCCAGCCGACTTATCAGCTGATCCGGGCTGTGCTGGACGATTCGGTGCCGATGGACGCCAAATTTATCAAACAGCAGGAAGAGCGGCGCGCCAACAAGCTGCCGGACCAGATTTACGACGTGACGGCCTGGTCTTTACCGCAAATGTATAACCTGACCGTCAACCGCTGCAGCAGCGCGGTCAAAGTCAGCAGCGAAGTGGTCGGACCCGAAACGCAGCTGGCCGGCACTGTGACAGAGCCGGCGGCCAGTTACGGTTATCTGGTGCCATGGGGCGATATGGCGGCCGCGCGGCTGCTGAGCGCTGCGCTGCAGCAAGGCTATAAAGTCAAAAGTACCGATTTGCCGTTTACTCATCAGAATGGCAAACAATATCCGGCCGGCACGCTGATCCTGAGCAAAGCCGACAATCCGGGGCTGGCGGAGCAAATCGGCGCGCTGGCGGCCAGCTCAGGTGCCAGTGTGGAAGGCATCAACAGCAGCTGGGTGCTGGACGGGCCGAATTTTGGTTCGGAAAACGTCAAGCTGGTGCCCAAGGTCAATATCGCGATGGCCTGGGACGAACCAACCGATCCGCTCAGTGCCGGCAGTGCCCGTTTTGTGCTGGAGCGTTTTGTCGGTTACCCGGTGACGGCGATCCGGCCGGCGCAGCTGCTGCAATCGGCGCTGCAGGGTTATGACGTGCTGATCCTGCCCGCCACACTGCGCGGCAGTTACCAGCAGGCGATGGGTGAACGGGGTCAGCAGCTGTTACGCCAGTTTGTTAAGCAGGGCGGCGTGCTGATCGCGCTTGGCAATGCCAACGAATGGCTGCTGGAGAGTCAGGGCGAAGGCAGCACGCCACTGCTGGCCAGCAAACAGGAATTTAAAACCAGCGCGCGGGAAGAACCGGCCGCAGAATCCAAAGTAGCCGGCACTTTGCTCAAAGCTGAATCTGATTACCAGAAATTGCTGGAACCCTGGCAGGCCGACCCCGACTGGGTACCAGGCTTCCTTGCCAATGCCAAAGTCGACCAGAATCACTGGCTGACGGCCGCCGTGCCGCCACAGGTGAAAACCATTTATGTCGGCAATCAAATCTACACGCCGCTGTCGATTGATCAGGGCCGTAATGTGGTGACCTTCGACAGCGCCGACAAAGTGCTGGCCGGTGGTTTTGTCTGGGATGAAAACCGCCTGCAAATTGCGCAAAAAGCGGTGGTGATGGTGCAGCCGCTGGGACGTGGCCAGATCATCGCCTTTACGCAGGAGCCGAATTTCCGCGCTTATGTCGACGGTATGCATCTGCTGTATATCAACGCGGTGTTCCGTGGAGCAGCAAACGCTTCGCCGCTGCGCTGAATCATCACAGCGCTGACGCAACAGGCTGCGTGCCATGCACTGATTTGCCGCAGCGTCTGAGTGTGCGTAGTAAAGCCAGAGTAAAGCCAGATCCGATGAACAAAAACCGCCCGTCAGCTGACGGGCGGTTTTTTATGGACAAGCCAACCCAGTCAAATCAACAGGCTCAGGCCGCCGCCGCCGTCTGGCCAGTCTGCGCTTGCTGCAAAGTGCCTAAATCAAACTTCAGCTGGCGGTCGGCACAATCGAAGTACTTGTCGTCATGCGTGACCGCGATCACCGTTTTGCCCTTGGCTTTTAACCAGGGAATGATCTCGGTGTAAAACACATGGCGGAAGTGCGGGTCCTGATCGGCGGCCCATTCATCCAGCACATAAATCTCTTTGTCTTCCAGAATGGCAGACACCAGCGCCAGACGCTTGCGCTGTCCCATCGAGTACTGCACCGATTTAAAGCCGTGCTCGTCACATTCAACCCGGTCGAGCAGGTCGAAGCGGGCCAGCAGGTCATAAGCCGCTGCCGGCGGGACTGCAGCCGCCTGTTGGTCCAGCAGAGCGTGATACAGGTAGAAATCAGGCAGAACTATGGCAAACTTGTCGCGATATGCAGTGATATTGTGCTGATCAAGCGGGCAATCATCCAGTGCAATATGGCCGCTGGTTGGCTGATACAAACCCAGCAGGGTATGGATAAAGGTGGATTTGCCGCTGCCGTTGCCGCCAGTGATAAACACTACTTCTCCTCTGTTGAGCTGCAGATCGAGCGCATTTAACGAAAACGTCTGCCCGGCGCCGCCGTAACGAAAGCCAACCTGATGAAAGTGGATGTGCTGCCAGCTGCGCTGCGCCGTGGTCACAACAGGTGTTTCAGTCTTGCCGGGAGCGACCACTGGCTGCAGGTTCAGGCCTTCGATTTTTTTCAGCGAAACATTGGCCCGGACAATCGCCTGCCACAACCCCATCACATAGCTGAAAGGGCCGGTCAGATAGGTCAGGATCAGCAGATAACTCATCAGCAAATGGCTGGTTTGTAACAACTGACTGACGACAATGACGCCGCCGATAACCAGGAAAATCAGCGACTGACTGATATTGCGGTTAATGTCCCAGGAAAAACCATAACGACGCTCACTGTCTTTCAGCTGGTCCAGCTGTGGGCGCAGATTATGATCGAGATAATGCTGTTTGCGCTTGCTGTTCAGCGCCAGCTGTTTGGCACCTTCCAGCATGCCTTTGTAGCTCTCGAACATCTCATCCTGCCGGGCCCGCATCGCCGCTGCATCTTTGCTGATCCGCCGCATGATGGCATTGGCGAACAAACCGGCCAGCACGATGATGGTCATCAGCACCGCAAACACCATAGGCGACAGATAAAACAGATAACCAAAACAAGCTAACAGCAAAATGCTGTTGTAAATAAACGCCGGCATTTCAGCCAAAGCGCTCGCAATCGCATTGACGTCATTGGTCAGCACATTGTACAGCCTTGGCCGGCCGGCCTTCTCCAGCGTGGTAAAGTCGCTTTGTAAGATCCGCTGGATCAGCGACAAGCGCACCGCCAAAATCGATTTGGAGGTAAAAAACGACAACGCATAGCTGGTCAGCATCGAACTGACGAACAGAAACAGCCATAAGCCGGCGTATTGCAAGCCCGTTGTCAGGTTAAAACCCTGCTCACCACTGCTGCCGATCAGGTGAAACAAACCCAGCGACGCCAGTGCCGTCAGCAGACTGAGGCTGCCGGACAACAGCAGGATCCATTTAAATTTTTTCGCGAAGGAAAACAGCATAAGGTTTACTCCGGCAGGTGGTTGTAAGCGCGGCTGTTGATAGGGTCGCGCTCGACCGGGTCGCCCATCGAGACCAGCACCCGGCGTTTGCCTTTAAATGGCGCCCGGCCGTGCGACACCAGCATGTTGTCCATCAGCAGCAAATCACCCGGTTGCCAGGCAAAGGCCACCATGGCTTTTTGGTAGGCGGCGTTGATGTGGGCGATGACGTCGTCCGGGATAGGGCTGCCGTCGCCGTACAAAGTGTTGTAAGTCAGCGCTTCTTCGCCGAACTGCGATACCAGTTCCTTGCGGATCACCGGGCAGAGACTGGACGGATGCCAGAACGCGGCGTGGTTAAACCAGACTGGTTCGCCGGTCTGCACATGGCGGCGAATCGCCGGGCGCACCTGGCGGGTGCGGATATGATGTTCGTCGAGAATTTGCAGCTCAATCGCCGCCTGCTGGCAATAGGCTTTCACCACATTGATGTCGTCGGTGTTAAAGGCTTTTTGCCATGAAGGGCCAAGGCCATTGCCGTAGTTGCGCACCAGCATCCAGCCCAGCTGCTCAAATTTGGCTCTGATGTCCGGGTCGATAAAGCTCAGCACCTGCCGCACGTCGGCGATCGGGGTGGCACCGCCTTCTTCGGCGGCAATCAGGCAGCAAAAGGCAATCTTCATCGGCCATTGGGTGATGTATGACAGCTCATTGTGCTGGGCAATGCTGAGTTCGGACGGGAATTCGGTCGAAGTGTAAGCGCCTTTGCCGAGGTCCGTTCTGGGCGTGGCGCCTTCCATGTATTTGGCCAGCACCGGAATAAACCGGGCCGCCGCTGCTCTGAAGCTGTCTTCGTCGTTGATGGCGAAACCACGCAGTAACAGCGCGCCGTCACGCTGTAAATAGCCGGTCAGTTCAGTGCTGTGGTTGCTGATCCAGGCAGCGGCGTCCAGGTTTGGCTCGGCCGCTTCAATCAGCAGGGGCAGCGGCTTGTCGGCAAATAATGGCGCGATGCGGACCTGTGGCTGGCGGGTCATTGCTTTGGTGTCAAACGTCAGGCCTGCGTCAAAGCTGTGGCTGGTTTGAAAATCCTGGCCGGTCGAAAAATCTGTCATGGTAAAATCCTCATTATTTAACTAGTTGATACTGTTGATTAAATTGTTTTCTGATAACTGCAGGCTTTGTTCGACCGCCGCGGCGATTGCGGGGCTCAGCGCCGGGCCGACGATACTGAAGTGGTCGCTGTCCGGCATGCGCAGCAGCGTCAGCGCCTCGCAATAAGACGACCACAAGGCCGTTTTTGCGTGGTTGGCTGCGGCGATCAGCAGGCAAGGGCGCGCACTCTGTTGCATCGGGTGCCGGCGCAGCAGCTGATGATTGTGTTTGAGCACCGCCAGCTGATGCTGCCAGTGGGCCAGGCTGAGGCCGGCAAACTGAGGGTGTTGCTCAGCCGCCAGTTCACTGAAGCGTTGCAGCGCCTGCTGTTCCGTCATGCCTGCACCCAGCTGTTGCGCGTTGTCCGGCAGCCGGATGCCGAGCTCGGCCGCCATCGACGCTATCAACGCCAACCCGTTGTTTTGCGCTGAGGCGGTTGCTGTCGCCGGCTGGCTGGGATAGGCATCGATCATCACCACCTGAATGGTCTCGTCGCCCTGCGTGGCCGCCAGACGCTGCATTTCATGGGCGATCACGCCGCCCATCGACCAGCCGACCAGACAAATCGGCTGACCGGGCGCCGCCTGACGGGCAAGCGCCAGATAGTCGCTGGCCATTGTGGTCAGATCTGGCCAGCGTCGTCCGTCGCATTGCAGGCCAAACACCGGCAGTTGTGGCTTCAGCGCCTGCAGCAGATGGCGATAACAAAACAGCTGACCACCCACCGGATGCAGCAAAAACAGCACCGGCATGCCGGCCTGGCCTTGTTGTAAGCGGGTCAGCGTGCCGCTTTGCTCAGCAACCAGCGCCGCCGGGCTGCGCTGTAAAGCTTCGATAGCTGCCGCCTGCGCTGCAATCGTCTGGCAGGCAAACACCTGCGCCGCCGGAAAGGGCACGGCCAGTTGCTGCTGAATACGGCTGGCCAGCAGCAAGGCCAGCAGCGAATTGCCGCCGCTTTCGAAGAAATTGGCCTGGCAACTGAGCGCGGGCGTGGCAGCAAGCGCCAGCACCTCGGTCCAGATCGCTACCAGTTGTTGCTGCAGCGCTGTGCTGGCCGGCTGATAGTCCGTGTGGATCTCTGCCAGCAGCAGGCGCGGCGGCTGAACGGCGGACTGCTGCAACTGCCGGTGCTGTGCCGGCTGTTGTGGTGACTGCTGCCCGGCGACAGGCTGCCCCAGTTGCTGCAGAGGGATGGCGGCCGCCTGTTGACCGGTCAGCGCCGCCATGCCGTTGAGCAACTGACACAACTGCTGGCAGAGCTGCTGCATCAGGCCGGGTTCAAACAGGGCACTGTCATACACCAGCGCCACTTCGCTTTGGGCGCCAGCAAGGCGAATGCTGACGTCCAGATCAAATTTGCAGCTGACCGAGTCAGCAGACAGCGGAGCGAGCTGCAACCCGGTCTGCGCCGCCAGTGCATCGGTGGTGGTGCTGTCGGCGTTTTGATGCACCGTCAGCATGATCTGGAACAGCGGCGTCACGGCCGTTTTGCGCGGCACTTTCAGCGCGTCGACCAAAGTGTCGAACGGCAATTCCTGCTGCCCCAGCGCGGCCAGATTGACGCTGCGGATATGTGCCAGATAAGCGTCCAGCGTGGCAAAGCCGGTCTGACAGCGCAGCACCAGTGTATTGACGAAAAAGCCGAGCAAAGGCTCAAGCCCGGCCTGGGTGCGGCCGGCCACCGGTGTGCCAATCACGATATCGTCGCTCTGGCTGCAGCGGGACAGCGCCAGCGCGAGTGCGGCGTGCGCCAGCATAAAAGGCGTCATCTGGTGCTGGCGGGCCAGCCGCAGCAGGCCCTCACCACTGGCCACATCGAGCGCACCTGACACACTGGCAGCGCTTTTTGACGGCCGGGCTGGCCTTGGCTGGCGCAGCGGCAACTGATGTTCCAGCGGCATGCCGCTCAGTTGCTGTTGCCAGTATGCCAGCTGACTGTGCCGGGCCGGGCTTTGCAACCAGTCTTGCTGCCAGCAGGCGTAATCACGGTATTGCAGCGCCAGCGCCGGCAAGCCGTCGGGTTCCCCATGCACCGCCGCCTGATACAGCCGGAAAAATTCCTGCCGGAAGATGGCCATCGACCAGCCATCCATCGCGATATGGTGGAAGCTGAAGATCAGCACGCCCTCAGCACCGGCAGTCTGCAGATAGCTGCAGCGGATCATCAGGTCTTGGGCCAAATCAAAAGGCGTCACGCTTTCGGTATTCAGCAGCTGCTGCACCGCCGCTTGCCGGCGCTCTGGCGGCAGTGCGGACAAGTCCTGATGTCGGATAGTCAGAGCCGGCGCGTCCTGCACTTGCTGGCGGGGGCCTTGTTCGGTACGGACATAAACCGTGCGCAAAATCTGATGCCGCCGGACTATTTGCTGCAGCGCAGTATTGGCGGCATCCAGCCTGATGTCGCCGTCAACCTGCAAGGCCAGCGTGATGTTGTACTCCGGCGAGCCCTGCTGCAGCGCGTCAATGGTCCATAACCTTTGCTGCGCGCTGGACAGCGGATACAGCCCTTGGTCGGACTGCTGCGGCCGGATGGCAGGGATTGCCGCACCGATTGCCGCAGGAATAGGCTGAGCGCTGGCTGGTGCGGTGCCGGACGCCGCAGTGCCGGTCGTTCCGGTTTGGGCAGTCTCAGTGTCAGAGGTCCCGGCGCTGGCGGCTGCGCTGATCCGCGCGGCCTGGCTCGCCAGCGTGGTGGTCTGGAACCAGGCTGACAGCGGTAAATCCACCGCAAAGGTCTGGCGGATGCGGGTTGCCAGCTGCACGGCCAGCAACGAGTGTCCGCCCAGCCCGAAGAAGTCGGCGCTGGTGCTGAGAGTGGCGGCCGGCAGATCCAGCAATTGTGCCCAAATCTGCTGTAGTTGCAGCTCAGTGGCGCTCTCAGGCGCATGAAAGCTGCCTTCAGCCTGCGCGCTGAGTTGCTCCAGTAACGCGCGCCGGTCCAGTTTGCCGGTTGGCGTCAGCGGCCAGTGGTCAATCAGCTGCACCTCCGGCACCATGTAGGCCGGCAGGCGCGCTGCCAGCGCCTGTGTCAGGTTAGCCGGGCTGGCCGTTTCGGCGGTTTTGAGCCGGACAAAAGCGATCAGTCGCGCCATTTGGCCGGGCCGGGCATGACACAGCACCACGGCGCCATCAACGGCCGGCAGGCTGCACAGTTCAGTTTCTATTTCACCCGGCTCAATCCGCAGACCACGGATCTTGAGCTGATTGTCGGCGCGGCCGACAAACACCAGATTGCCGTCATCGAGCTGGCGCACCAGGTCACCGGAACGGTACAGCCGCGCACTGCTGCCGGGCCGTGCCGGGTCGTGGTAGGGGTTTGGCACAAAACGCTCGGCGGTCAGCGCCGGCGCATTGAGATAACCGAGCGCGAGGCCCACACCGCCGATATAAAGTTCGCCGACCGCACCGGGCGGCAACAGGCGCTGCTGCGCATCCAGCACCAGCAGGCTGGTGTTGCGGCAGGCTTTGCCAATCATCAGGTTGTCCCCGATGAGGGCAAAGGCACTGTTGACGCCGGTTTCGGTCGGGCCATAGGCATTGAGCAGCCGGGTGCCGTGTTTGCGGGTATAACGCAGCAGTTTGGCCAGCGTGGCCGGCGCAATATCGTCGCCGCTTGAGATCAGCTGCACCGGATGGTCACCGAGGGCGTCCACCACCAGTTCCAGCAAGTGCGGCACGGCGTTTAACACTTGCACACCGTGGCGGACCACGAGGCCGGCCAGCTGTTGCAGGTCACCCATGTCGGCGGCGGTTGCCACCACCACAGGTTTGCCGGAGGCCAGGCACACCAGCCCTTTTAATGAAGCGTCAAAGGCAAAAGACGACAGCCACAACCAGGGCGCGTCGATCGGGTCCTGCAGCAGTTCTAACTGTTCGGCAAATTCGACTTTGAAGGACTTCAGCGTGCCGTGGCTCTGACAAACGCCTTTGGGCCGGCCGGTCGAACCCGAGGTGTAAATCACATAAGCCGGCTGCTGCGCCGGGTCGCCGTCAAACAGCAGCGGTAAATCCGTCACCGGCTGACCGGACAGCGCGTCGAAACCGACCTGCTGCAGCGTCGTGTCGGCAAAGAGCCCATGCAGATGCGATGGCCGCAGCACAGTGCTGAGGCCGGCGTCCTGCATGATGTAGCGCAGCCGCTCGGCCGGGTAAGCCGGGTCCAGCGGCACATAAGCAGCACCGGCTTTTAAAATGGCCAGAATACCGGCCACCATCTCGACCGACCTTTCAGTACACAGGCCAACCAGCATGCCGGGTTTGACCGCGCATTGCGTCACCAGGTGATGCGCCAGCTGGTTGGCACGGGCATTGAGTTCGCCATAACTAAGCTGCTCAGCACCGCAATACAGCGCAATACGCTGCGGCGTAGCCGCTGCAATGGCGGCAAAATCCTGCTGCAGGCAGACCTCTGGCTGATAATCGACCCAGCGGTTGTTGTGTTGCCACAACAGGTTGTGCTGCTCTTGTGCCGACAGCAGCGGCAGGCTGCTCAGCGCAATAGCGCTGGCCGGTGGGGTGTTTTCAGTGGCGTTGCCTGTGACCGGGTTGCCAGTGACCGGGCTGCCATTGACTGAGTTGCCAATAGCCGCCAGCGCAGTCAGGCAGCGTTGCAGATGCGCGTTCAGCCGCTCAATCCGCTCGGGCCGGAACAGTGCTTTGTCATAGACCCAGCTGATTTGGACGCCGTCCGGTTGCAGATCCAGCTGAATTTTCAGGTCGAATTTGGCGACCGGTTCGGCGTCGTCCAGCGCGGTCAGGGTCACACCATCGAGCCGGAACTCGCTGGCTGCCTGCTGAGTCGCCTGCGACACGGGCCTGGTCTGGTCATCAGCCCGGTATTCGGCCTGGTACACCGGGTCGGTCGTCAGCATGATTTGAAACAGCGGTGTATGCGCAGTGCTGCGTGGCACATTCAACCGCTCGACCAGTTGTTCAAACGGCAGATCCTGCTGGCTTTGCGCGTCCAGATGCACCTGGCGAACCTGCGCCAGATAGCTGGCCAGGTCCGGCTGGTCGGTATTGAGCCGCAGCACCAGCGTATTGACGAAGAAGCCAATCAGCGGCGTCAGTTCGGCCTGCAGCCGGTTGGCAATCGGCGTGCCGACCACAATATCGTGGCTGTTGCTGTGGCGGGACAACACCAGCGCGAGCGCGCCGTGCAGCAGCATAAACGGGGTCAGCTGGTGCTGACGGGCCAGCGCGGCCAGCCCTGCACTGACAGGCGCTGCCAGCTGGCTGCTGAGCCGGCCACCGGCATATTGTTTCACCGCCGGCCGGGGCAAGTCCGGCGTCAGGCCATGCACAGCCGGCAGGTCGGCCAGTTGCCGGGTCCAATAGTCCAGTTGCTGCTGCAGAACGTCGCCCTGCAGCCATTGCCGCTGCCACTGCGCATAGTCGGCGTATTGCACCGCGAGCGGCGGCAAAGGTGTGTCCTGCTGCTGCAGCACCGCCTGATAGTGCGCCATAAACTCGCGGGTCAGCACGGCCATCGACCAGCCGTCGGACGCAATGTGATGCATATTGAACAGCAGTACGCCGCAAGCCGGGCTGTGCTGTTGCGCCTCGCGCAGCAGGATCACGCTGGCACGCACCATCAGGTCCTGACTGAGGTTAAACGACTGTTGCCGGTCCAGCGCCAGTAATTGTTGCAGCTGCTGCGCCTGATCTTGCTCGCTGAGCGCGCTGAGATCGTGGCGTGTCAGACGCAGCTGCACATCGTGCCGGACAAACTGCCGCACGCCGTCCGGCGTTTCGCGGTAATTACTGCGCAGCACCTGATGGCGCTGTACGATGCGGTCCAGCGCCTGCTCCACTGCGGCAATGTTGAGCGCGCCGTCAAAACGAAACGCCACCGGCATGTTGTATTCAGCACTGCCCTGATGCAACTGGTCGATAAACCACAGCCGCTGCTGAGCAAACGACAGCGGGGCGCCATCAGCACCGATAGCCTGTGCGGTCACCGGGCTGCGCAGCGGCTGGCTGCTGGTCTGGTCAAGCAGAGCGGCCAGCTGGCGGATGCTGGGCGCACTGAAGATCTGCGCCATACTGACTTCTGAGCGCAGTTCGCTGCGCACCAGCGTCAGCAGTTTGACCGCCAGCAGCGAATGCCCGCCGAGGTCGAAGAAATTCGCGTCCACGCTCAGGCGGTCCGCCGCCAGGCCCAGCACTTGTGACCAAATCGCCGTCAGCGCGTTTTCGGTCGGCGTCTGTGGCGCGACATAATCTTCCTGACACCCGGTGAAATCGGGGGCCGGCAGCGCGCGTTTATCAATTTTGCCGTTGGGGGTCAGCGGCCAGCGCTGCACCGCGACCAGCACCGCCGGCACCATATAATCGGGTAATTGCGCGGCCAGTTGTTGCTTCCACAGCCGCAGCTGCATGGCGCTGACCTCGTCATCGCCTGCACTTTGCAGGTAAGCCACCAGTTGTTTCTGGCCGTGCTGCGCCTCTTTGGCCAGCACCAGTGCAGATGCCACGCCGTCCAGCGCGCTTAGTTTTTGTTCAATGTCGGCCAGTTCGATGCGAAAACCGCGGATCTTGACCTGGTCGTCCAGCCGGCCGAGAAATTCCAGCTGGCCGGCGCTGTTCAGCCGCACCAGATCGCCGCTGCGATACATGCTGGCGCCGCGCTGTGACTGCGCCGGGTCGTTATAGGGGTTGGCGAGAAAACGCTGCGCCGTCAATGCGGGCTGTGCCAGATAGCCGCGGGCCACGCCTTCGCCGGCGATATACAGCTCGCCGGTCACACCGGCCGGCACCGGTTGCAGCTGGTCATCCAGGATCAGCAGCTGGGTGTTGACGTTGGCGGTGCCGATGGGGATTTGGTTGCACTGCGGCGCCGCGTTCAGATGATAGCCGGTAGCGGTGACTGTGGTTTCGGTCGGTCCGTAGCTGTTGACCAGCGTGATGCCCTGCACCTGACTGAAATAAGATCGCACGGCTTCGGCCTGCAGCGCTTCGCCGCCCAGAATGATCAGCCGCAGCGACGGGCTGGCGATTTTGTCCGGCCCGCTGTTGAGCTGTAACCAGAACGCCGTTGGCAGACTGACCACGCTGATGTCATGTTCGCGGCAGAAACGGTTAAAAGCGGCTGTGCCTTCCAGACACTGGTCGTCGCGCAGCACCAGCGTGGCGCCATGGCACAAGGCGCCAAACAGTTCTTCGACAAAGATATCGAAGTTCATCGTCGAAAATTGCAAAACCCGGTCGGCCGGCGTCAGCTGGTAGCGGTCGGCGATATTGAGCAGAAAATGCAGCAGATTGCGATGTTCCACCATGATGCCTTTGGGCTTGCCGGTTGAGCCGGAGGTGAAAATCACATAAGCGAGCTGCCGGGCGCTGACCGGGTGCGCCAGATTGTCGGTGCTGAAGGCATCCAGCACCAGTGGCTGCACGGCGACGGTCTGGCAGCCGGCAAAGGCCGGGTGCTGCTGGTGAGCCGGGTCGGTCAGGATCAAAGACAAGCCGGCGTCGCTGACCATGTCATGTAGCCGGGCTGACGGGTAATCCGGGTCGAGTGGCACATAGGCGGCACCCGCTTTGAGGATGGC
>JACCDS010151976.1_pt1 | contig 13396 bp, 12 predicted proteins | sample 7446441 | NCBI WGS metagenome assembly JACCDS01 (sample SAMN15323445, study PRJNA562643) | freshwater metagenome | isolation source: river surface water | place: USA:Blue River Watershed | collected 2017-08-17
AACGTGGTGAACAAAGTCGAATGCTGCTCAAAACACACATCGAAACCAGCCAGGTGGAAGTGCGCAAGATCACCTTGCACCAACTGCAATTGGCCCGCAAGTCTTGAACACATCGCCCGCGACACAGGTCCAAGAGTCATTCGGAGCCCCCTTCGCGGCACCATCAGGGTTAACCATTGGTATTCAATCCGATTCAGTCCAGTAGTCCATCAAATTAGAGTGTTTTACGACTCGGAAAGCCTGATCGGTGTGGACGCCACTTAAAATGCGTCGATTCCTAAGGCTGTGAATAATCCTATGAACACCCTCATGCGCATATCTGGCAGCATCGATTCACTCAATGTCATGGTCGGCAAAGCAACAGGTTGGCTGATTTTGTTAACCACCTTGCTGAGCGCAGGCAATGCGGTGGTTCGCAAACTCTTTGACCTCAGTTCCAACGCCTTTCTCGAAATCCAGTGGTATCTATTCGCTGCGGTTTTCATGCTGGGCGCAGGCTACGTGCTGCTGCACAATGCTCATGTGAGGATCGATTTCGTTTCGGCCAAGCTCAGTGCCCGTACCCGCAATTGGATTGATTTCTGGGGCATCATTTTGGTCTTGTTCCCCTTTTGCATCCTTTGCTTTTACCTGGCTTGGCCTCTCTTTGTGCAGGCCTTGCAATCTGGTGAAATGTCCTCCAATGCCGGGGGCCTGATCCGGTGGCCGGTGTACGCCCTGGTGCCTGCCGGATTCGCACTTTTGCTGCTGCAAGGGGTCTCCGAGTTGATCAAGCGCTGGGTCTTTTTAAAAGGCGCAGGGCCCGATCCACTGGCTGATCAAGCCAACGCCTGACGCACGACGGAGACCCTCATGGAAAGCTCTTTTTTGGCTCAACAATTCGTCCCCATCATGTTCGGCGGTTTGCTGGTGCTGTTGCTCACCGGTTTTCCGGTCGCCTTTGCACTGGCCGCCACGGGCCTGGGGTTTGGCTTCATCGGCATGGAAGCGGGGCTTTTTCCGCCGACCTTGTTCCAGGCCCTGCCTTTGCGGATTTTCGGCATCATGCAAAACGACACATTGCTGGCCATCCCGTTTTTCACCTTCATGGGCATCATCCTTGAGCGCTCCGGCATGGCCGAAGACCTGCTGGAGACCGTGGGGCAGGTATTTGGTCCCGTGCGGGGCGGCCTGGCCATCGCCGTGATCCTGGTGGGGGCCTTGCTGGCCGCCACCACCGGCGTGGTGGCCGCTGCCGTGATCTCCATGGGCCTGATCTCATTGCCCGTCATGATGCGCTACGGCTACAACCGATCGATTGCCACGGGCGCCATCACCGCCTCGGGAACCCTTGCTCAGGCGATCCCTCCTTCGTTGGTTCTGATCGTCCTGGCCGACCAAATGGGGCGATCTGTGGGCGATATGTACGCGGGAGCCCTGCTCCCTGGCTTGCTGCTGGTAGGTCTTTATTTGGCTTTCATCGTCGCCATCGCCTTGCTGCGTCCCCAATGGGTGCCCGCATTGCCCCCCGAAGCCCGCATTTACCGCGAAGACAACGGCAGCTCGGGTCACCGCTCTTTGCTGGTGCTGATGCTGGTGTGTGCGGTGGTGGGTTACGCCTGGTCAATGCATCATGATCAACTGTTGGGCGCCTGGTTAGGACGCACCGAGCCTGCCCCTGGCGACGAAATCGTGATCATGTCAATGACCGTGGGCTCTTTGACGGCACTGTTGCTGTCGACCCTCAACCGTTTAACGCGTCTGGGCCTGCTCTCGCGGCTGGCCGAGCAAGTGACGTTTGTCCTGATGCCTCCCCTGATCCTGATCTTCCTGGTGCTGGGCACCATTTTTCTGGGCGTGGCGACCCCGACCGAAGGCGGGGCCATGGGTGCGGTGGGTGCGCTGATCATGGCCACGGCCAAACGCAAGTTGGGTTTCGATCTGCTCAAACAAGCCCTGGACAACACCGCCAAGCTCTCGACCTTCGTGCTGTTCATCCTGATTGGCTCGACGGTGTTCAGTTTCACCTTCAATGCCGCCGATGGTCACATTTGGGTTGAACACCTGTTCGACAAGATCCCGGGCGGCGCTTGGGGCTTTTTGATCATCGTGAACCTGCTGATCTTTTTCCTGGGCTTTTTCATCGACTTTTTCGAAATCGCCTTCATCGTCATCCCGATGCTGGCTCCGGTGGCCGAAAAAATCCTGCCGGCCTTGGTGCCGGGCATGACCCCGGACCAAGCCATGATCTGGTTTGGAGTCATGATTGCCATGAACCTGCAAACCTCGTTCCTGACGCCGCCTTTTGGTTTTGCCTTGTTTTATTTGCGCAGCGTCGCCCCGAAATCGGATTACCAGGACCGGGTCACAGGCCAAAACATTGCGGCCATCAGCACCAGCCAAATTTACAAGGGCTCGATCGCCTTCATCGTATTGCAATTGATCATGGTGCTGGCCATCATCATTTATCCCCAACTCGTCACCGGCGGCATGCAACAAAAGACCTTGATCGATGCCGATACGGCGCTGGAGCAAATGCTGCAAGACGAGGCGCAATCAGATGCCCCCGACGAGGATGACCCCGCCGAGGATCCAGCACGGGCCCTCGAGCGCGAGATCAAAGACAAGAAATAAGTCGCCCCACTGCAACTTTTGCTTTACGTCTTCTCCAGTGGCCACCCGAGTGTGGCCATTTTTTTGCCCATGAAAAAGCCCCGAAGCTTTCGCAACGGGGCTGTAGGAGCCACTCAGAAACGCTGCACCAGAGTGACAGCGTTGTCTGGATCTTCGATCAGAGCTTGGCGCCTTGCATGTAGCTGTCAAAGCGGGCTTCAGTGAAACGGAACCACTGGTTGGCATCTTTGCGGAAGGCCGCATAGTCACCGTAGATTTTCTTCCAGTTCGGGTTTTTGTTGCCCAAGTCGGCGTAGATGTCCATCGACTCTTTGAACGCCGCATCCATCAGGTCCTTGGGGAATGCAAACAACTTGGCGCCGTTGGCCACCAAAGACTTCAGAGCGTCCGCATTGCGGGCGTCGTAGCGCGCCTGCATGTCCAGATGGGCAAAAGCCGCAGCCGACTCAATGATGGCCTTGTTTTCGCCCGACAAACTGTCCCAGGCCTTTTTGTTGATGTGCAGATCGAGCTGAGGACCACCTTCCCACCAGCCGGGGTAAGCATAGTTCTTGGCCACTTTGTAGAAGCCCAATTTCAGGTCGTCATACGGACCCACCCACTCGGCGGCATCGATGGTGCCTTTTTCAAGGGCCTGATAAATTTCGCCGCCCGGAATGTTTTGGGGCACGCCGCCGATGCGCTCGACCACCCGGCCTGCAAAGCCGCCGATGCGGAACTTGGTGCCCTTGAACTCAGCCAGGGACTTGATGGGCTTGCGGAACCAGCCGCCCATCTGTGCACCGGTGTTGCCCATGGGGAAATTGACGATGTTGTAGTTGGCGTAGAACTCACGCATGAGTTTCATGCCGTTGCCCTGGTACATCCAGGCGGTCATTTGGCGGCTGTTCAGACCGAAGGGAATGGCACAACCCAGCGCAAACACCTCGTCTTTACCGAAGTAGTAATACGGAGCGGTGTTGGACATCTCCACAGTGCCGTCTTTGGTGGCGTCAATGGTGCCAAAAGCCGGCACCAGTTCGCCGGCGGCGTGGGTGGAAATTTCAAACTTGCCACCCGACATTTCCTTGACTTTGCCCGCAAAGACATCGTTGACGCCGAACAACGTATCGAGCGCTTTCGGGAAGCTCGAAGTCAGACGCCAGCGAATGGCTGCCTGAGCGTGAACCGCGGGTGCGACACCAGCGGCCAAGACGCCAGCAATACCGGCATTTTTCAAAATGGAACGACGATCCATGTAGAAACTCCTGTGTAAAAAAAAAGAACCCTCAACCTGGTAGTCAGATATGATGGCTTGATCATTGTAAAAAAGGCGACACCTTCTACCGAGTCGGGTTTACCCTTTTTCTGACAAAGCCTGTGGTTATTCATTCAAAACGTGAACCCTCAGAGTGACCCGGTCCGAGCCAAACAGCGGATCGGTTTTGCATGCCATCATCACCACTGTTTATCGATTGATCTGAAATTTCCAAAATGACCGCATCTGCGTGTTGGCGCGGATTGTCACGGACAGAGCCGTTCGGCGCAGGCCTGGGTCTGCTTCAGATCATCGCTGAGGTACATCAGCGGCTCGACCAGCAATCCCCATAGCTCGATCAGTGCCAACAGGTTTGGGGGAACGCCATTAATCAGGCTCTCGGCGCAGCCATTGCCCGCATCTTAGGCATGTGCGCCCAGGTCATCAACTCCGCCGCTTTGGCTGGGTCTGCGCTGAGCCATGTGTCATGCAGTTCTGCGTCGATGATGACGGGCGTCCGCTTTTCATCTCCCGGCTTGTGAAACTGGCACATGACCGAGTGCTCATCAGCATTGACCGTGAGCATGGAGAAGCTGACCACCAGCTCCCCAGAGGCTGGGTCTGTCCATCGGTCCCACAGGCAGGCGATGCCGAAGGGGTCACCAGAGGCCAGGTCGATCTTCCAGCGCACCGCTTTGCCCGATTCGTAGCTGGGTTCATAGAAGTTGTCGACCAGCACCAGGCCATACTGCCGGTGTCGCCAGGCTGCGCGGTAACTGGGCTTTTCAGCCGCTGTCTCGCTGCGAGCGTTATAGGTGTGGCGACTGATTTTGTCGTCCTTGGCCCACGAAGGGATGAGGCCGAACCTGGCGAGGCCGCAAGCCACTCGCCCTGTCTGGTGGCTCTTCACGACCACGGGGACTGCGAACCCCGGGTAGGCCTCATCGGGGAAACCTGAAGGCAGATCCACCCCCAGTTTCTCCTTGACCCACTGGGCGCGCTTGGTTGGCGTGAAGTTTGTGCACACGGGGGCAGTTTAGCTCTGGCGCATTACTGGCCAGATGACACTATGGGCAAACCGCGCTAAAATGCATGAAACTTCAATGAGAAATCTTTCATGCCAACGACCGTCACACTGCCAAACTCATCCCTGCGAGGTGCCACTGCGCACCTAGCGGATGAGCTGAAAGCCGGTCACGTCTATCGGCGGGAGGATCTCGCTCGCCTGAGCAATGCGGTGGATCGGCATCTGCGTGAGCTGGTATCAATTGGCAAACTTCAAAAGCTGGCCCAAGGGCTTTACCACGCTCCCAAGCAATCGAACTTTGGCCCCCTCCCCCCAGCCGACGATCAGGTTATAAAAGGATTTCTGCGGGACAAGGAATTCCTGGTGTTTTCGCCCTCGTCTTACAACGCAGTTGGCTTGGGCACCACCCAGCTCTACAACCGGACATTGGTCTACAACCATAAGCGCCACGGCGTCTTCCGACTAGGCAACCGACAGTTCGACTTTCGAGTGAAGCCCCGCTTCCCTAAGAAGTTATCCCGCGAGTTCCTCTACGTTGATCTGCTAAACAACTTGGACGAACTGGCCGAGGACCGCGATGAGGTTCTCAACCAGGCTCACAGCAAGCTACCCTCCTTCGATGTGAAGCGCCTGAAAGATGCTGTAGACAGCTACGGCAACATGGCCACCCGTAAACGGTTCCGGGAGTGGACCGGTGGCTGAGTTTCTTCACGAGCGACGCGATTTCGATCAATTGCTGGCAATTGTTGCCAACGATCGAGGCCTCGACCCCATGCTGGTCGAGAAAGATTACTGGATCATGCACGGGCTTTAGGGCCTACAAGCCCAGGGCTTTGTGTTTGAACTCAAGGGCGGCACCTCCCTGTCCAAAGGCTTTGGGGTGATCCATCGGTTCTCCGAGGATATCGACATCCGTATCGAGCGTTACTCGGGCTTAAATCCGGCACCTTTCAGCAAGTCTGCGCTCTCAGCAACGTAACCAGTCATGTATTTTTTGAAATCGTCTACGCTTTCGGTGATCGAATCAATTCCAAGGGGTTCAAAGGCCCCTGATTTGGTCAATTGCTGAATTGCCTCATTAATGGCTTTATTCAGATACTGAACACGGTCCATCGGTGTGGTCTTCGGTGCCCAAACTCCGTACCAAGACTCGGTCACGAACTTTGGATAGCCGCTTTCAACGGCAGTTGGTACGTTGGGCATGACGCCACTTCGCTTGGCTGAAGTGACCATGATGGGTTTTACCTTACCGGACTTCGCCATCCCCTGCAACGCAATAATCGAATCAATTTGGATTTGTACGTGCCCACCGGCCACATCAGTCAAGGCGGGGGCTGTTCCCTTGTAGACGGCTGTTACCAAATTAGGCAGATTGCCTTGCTTGGCGAACATGAGCGTGCCTAGATGGCTGGCCGCACCTAGCGCCGGTAACGCAGCTGTCCACTTGTCAGGACTTTGCTTGGCAGCAGAGATCACTTCGGAGAGCTTTGTCTGCGGCAAGTTCGGGGAAATCACCATCATCAAAGGTGCCTCCCCGACTCGGGCAACAGCCGCAAAATCAACGAGTGGGTCATAGGGCGGATTGGCCATTACCTGTTTTGCAAGCGCATGTGTTGATGCTGAAAACAAAAGAGTCAGTCCATCAGGGTTGGCCATTTGAACAAACTTTCCGCCCACTGACCCATTGGCACCTGGCTTGTTTTCAACAACTACCGCCACATTGAGATGAGTCCCCAGTTGTTTAGCAAGCAAACGTGCGGCGCTATCTACTCCACCACCGGCCGCAAATGGAACGACCATTTTGATGGACCCTTCAGGTAGTTTTGTTTGAGCCATCGCTGTGCAGCCGATCAGCAAGGTCAACACGGCCATGGTTCTTTTCAGTGCATTCATATAAATCTCCTGTTGTGATGAATAATCAATCGCGATAACCAGTACGCCATGCCCGTGACCCACCCATCAGCGGTGCCCCTACTGAGGGACCATGCAGTTTGGCGTAAGACTCGATGGTTTTTGTCATACGCGACAAAAGCCAATTCGCTACAACTGGCTGGGCTTGTTCTTCTTGGAGACGTGTCAAGATGAGTCGTATAGGCTGATGTTGCTCTGCGATGGGACCGGGTGAGAGCAAGAAATCCACCACCTCATTGAGATCAAATCGCTCGCTTTCAGCCCACAGATAATCAGCAATGTCACGCTCGAAATCTTCCAGCGTGACACTGATTCCACTCATGGTGCAAGAACACCCCAGCGCAATGTGTTGCGCCGATAACCGATGCCACAGTTCCGCCAGATAGGTGGCCTGGGCACGGGTGGTGTTCTCTTGCATCATGTCAAACATGGGCGCGCAGGGCTGAAGTTTCCGCCTCTTTGACCTGGTACTTGTTATCCAGTACCACGCCATAAAGCTTCTCGGCAGCTTCCCGGCTCACATAACCCTCTCGGACGTCCTCGGCCACTTTTTGGGCGTCCCGCTTGAGCGGATTGCCAAAACCACCCCCGCCTCCGGACAGCATCTTGTAGGCGTCACCGCGCTCGAGGCGCACGTTGAAGATCTTGGCATTGGGCAGGTCCTCTTCCCACTTACCTTTGTGACGGATGGCGATACCGTTACCAGCGGCCTCGCCGCCACCTTCTAGACCCCAGGGTTTGCAGTGCATACGGTCAATACGCGTGGTGACGGAGAACGGAGAAAGGGCCTGAACCACCATTTCCGCGCCAAGGCCACCCCGGAATTCACCAGCACCACCGCTGTCTTCACGAATTTTGTAACTTTCGACAAGGACGGGGTACTTGGCTTCGAGCTGCTCAGTGGGACTGTTGTGGGTGTCACCGTCGTTGATGCAGACCGTGACAGAAACGCCGTCCTCCCGGCTCTTAGCTCCCCAACCGCCACCGAGCGGGCCGATACCCACGATAAAGAGACGACCGTCTTCGGGTGAAATGCCATGGATGTTGGGAAACACCAGATCGGCGTGATGGCCCGCGATGGAGCGATCAGGAATCGCCGGTGCCAACGCTTTGAAGATCGTGTCGATCACCGTCATCGGGAACGTCATCCACACCCGCATGGGGTAAGGCCGCTCGGCACTGATAACGGTACCCATGGGCATGACCACCTTGAGTGGACGGAAACTGCCATCGTTCACCGGGTAATCGGTTGGTGTAGTCAGGCACTTGTAGGCGACCTGTGCACAGGCGATCCCAGTGGTAAAGCCGGAGTTGTAAAAGCCTTTGACCTGGCGGCTGACATCCGAGAGGTCAATCTCCATTTCGTCGCCCTTGACAGTCACTTTCACACGGATCGGAATGCGCTTGCCGACTTCCAGACCGTCGTCGTCCATGAACGACTCGGCCTCGTACACGCCATCGGGAATGGTCAGCGTGTTCTGGCGTGCCAGGGCTTCCGAAGCGTTCACTATCGCGCGGATCGAAGCTTGCACGGCCTCGTTGCCATAGCGTTGCACCAATTCCAGAAAACGACGCTCACCAGTGGTGATGGCGGTGATCTGGGCACGCAAGTCCCCTAATGCACGCTCGGGCATGCGAACGTTCATACCAATGATGTCGATCAGGTCCTGATTGACCTTGCCCGCATTCTGGTACTTGACGATCGGAATCTGGATGCCTTCAGAGAAGATGTCTGTCGTGATCTGCCCCAGGCTGCCGCCGACATCCAGCCAGTGGGCCATGCAGCAGGTAAAACCAATCAATTCACCCTCATGGAAGACCGGCATGGTGAAAGTGAAGTGGTTCAAGTGACTGCCGGTGGTGTAGGCATCGTTGGTCACCAAAATGTCACCGGGATGGATGTTCTCGTAGCCAAAATGTCGGATCTTGGACTTCACCGTCTCGGACATGCCGCGAATGAACATGGGCAGACCCAAACCGATGGAAACGGTATCCCCCTCCTTGGTGAACAGGCCCACTGTGAAATCCAGCGCCTCATAAATGATGAGGTTGTAGGCTGTTCGCATCAGGTTGGTTTTCATTTCCTCTGTCACAGCGAACAGGCCGTTGCGAATGATCTCCACAATGACGGGGTCTACCGTCTGTGTCGTGGTTTGAAGTACGTTGGCGCTCATGTGCGGTCGCTCCCGATGGAAATTTGCAAATTGCCGAACTGGTCAACATGAACCGTGTCACCAGGCTGAACCACGGTGGTGGACGCATGCTCTTCCACGAGTGCCGGGCCTTGAATCATGTTGCCGTTCTTGAGGAAATCCCGCTTGTAGACAGCGGTAGAGATATAGTCACCTGTGCTGCGGAAATACACCGGCTTGTGTGCGCGCAGGGCTTGGGCATCGGGCTTTTCTTGTCCAGAAGCCACTTCATTGCGCGGCGGCTTTTTCATGCGACCCATCACGGTGACACGCAGACTCACGATGTCTGCGGCCTCTTTGGGCGCTGCGGTTCCATAGCGCACCTTGTGCACTTCATCAAAGTGATTCTTGATGCCCGAGCGATCTTTATGCTCGAAGAATTCCTGCGGCAAGTCCACCGTCACGGCATGCTCCTGACCAAAGTAACGCATGTCAGCAGCTCGTTCAAACACGATTTCGTCAGGACGAATCTGGGAAGCCCCGATGGCTGCACAACCTTCGTCTTCCATTTCCTTGTAAATGGATTCGATTTCTTCAAACGATAAGCCATCGAGGCGCCGGAACACCGAGCGCACATAGTCGTAGCGCAGGTCAGAGAACAGCATGCCGTAGGCCGAGAAGTAGCCGGGTGCGTAAGGGATCAGCACGTTGCGGATACCAATTTCACGTGCAATGGCAGACGCGTGCAAAGGACCTGCGCCGCCGTACACCACCATGGTGAAGCTGCCCGCATCCAGGCCACGCTCTGTGGTTACCGCCTTGACGGCATGCGACATCTGCGTAACCGCAATGCGCAAAATACCATCGGCAGCGCGGGTGGCATCCAGCCCCAAAGGTTTGGCCACTTTGTTTTCCATGGCTGCATGGGCACGCTCAAGGTACAGCGGCATTTCGCCACCCAGGAAATTGTGCTCGTCCAAACGGCCCAGAATCAGGTTGGCGTCGGTTACCGTGGGGTCCTCACCACCACGGCCATAGCAGACAGGGCCGGGCATTGAACCGGCCGAACGCGGGCCCACGCGGAGCGAATTGCCCAGTTCTACACGCGCAATTGAACCACCGCCAGTGCCAACCTCGAAAATGTCCATCATCGGGATCTGGATGGGCAGTGCTTTCTCATAGCCCCCAATCAGTGCGCTGCCTGTGGTGAGTGGACGACCTTCACTGATCACGCCCGCTTTGGCGGTTGTGCCGCCCATGTCGAAAGCGATGGAATTCGGTAGGCCCAGTTGTGCACAAATGGCCTGCGCGCCGATCACACCTGCTGCGGGGCCGGATTCCAGCATGCGTACGCAGTCGCGGCGAGCATGCTCCAGCGGGAAAAGGCCCCCCGTCGATTGAACGGCATAAAAATCACCGTCGAGCCCCTTTTCTTCCAGGTGTTCTTCGAGTTCGCCCAAGTAGGCCGACACACGTGGTCCTACATACGCGTTGGCCACAGCTGTAGAGACGCGTTCAAATTCGCGGTATTCCTGAGACAGCTCGTGCGAAGCACACACGAATGCGCCCGGGATCTCTTCCTGCAAGATGGCTTTGACGCGGCGCTCGTGATCAGGATTGCGGTAAGAGTGCAGCAGCAAAACCGCCACAGCTTCGATGTTCTCGGCCTTCAGCTGACGAGCCAGAACGCGCACCCGTTCTTCATCCAGAGGCTTGTGCAAAGAGCCATCTGCACGCAAACGCTCGCTCACCTCATGGCGTTGCGAACGCGGCACCAACGGCACGTGCTTGGAGAAGAACAGGTTGTAGGCATCCGGACGGTTGACACGCCCGATTTCGTAGATGTCACGAAAACCTTCCGTGATCAAAAGGGCTGTATTGGCACCATTGCGTTCAAGCAAAGTGTTGATGGCAATCGTTGAACCGTGCAGAAACAGGTACCCGTTGGTCAGATCAATGCCCGCTCCATCGAGGGTGTTTTGAATTCCGTCATGCAAATGACCATGGGTGGACAACGCCTTGCCGAACGAGATCTGTCCATTGGCTTCATCAAAGCAGGCCATGTCGGTGAAAGTGCCACCGATGTCCACTGCGATGCGCAATGATTTTTTATTTGTAATCATGTCGTTTCCTTCAAATGCCAGCGTTTGTCACAACGTTGCGCAGGGTGCCCAATCCGGTGATTTCAACTTCGATGACGTCACCGGCGTTCATGTAGACCGGTGGTTCACGCTTGTCACCCACGCCACCTGGCGTACCCGTCGCAATCACGTCACCGGCAGACAGATTGGTGAAGCCAGAGAGGTATTCGATGATCACGGGCAAAGTGAAAATCAGATCGGCCACCGATGCGTGCTGCATGACCTGGCCATTGAGGCGACTTTCGAGCGTGAGTTGATTGACGTCAGGAATAGCCTTGCGAGTCGCCATGAAGGGCCCCAGGGGCCCCGTGGCGGGGAAGTTCTTGCCTGGCGTCCACTGATGGGTGTGACGTTGCCAGTCACGTGCAGTGCCATCGTTAAAGCAGGCATAACCGGCAATGTGATCCCAAGCATCGGATTGGGAAATGTTGCGGCCCCCTGTGCCAATGATCACAGCCAGCTCACCCTCGAAATCGAATCGCTGGGTGGCGGCAGGCTTGGGCAGCGGAGCGCCGTGGGCGCTCAGGCTGTCTGCAAAGCGGGTAAAGATGGCGGGATGCTCGCTGTCTGCGCGCTTCATCTCGGCCACATGGGTTTTGTAGTTCAAGCCCACGCAGAAGACTTTTCCGGGGTTGGCGATCACTGGCAAGAATCGAGCGTCGCTGGCTTTGACTGGCGCACCAGACTGAACGGTTGCAGCCTCTAGGGCATCCAATTGATCGGCGGCGATGACCGACTTCAGATCCGGATATTGGGCAGAAAAGGCGGCTGGCACCTGGAGCCAGTTGTTTTCGTCCTTCCACAAGCCGTAGCTGGCTTTTCCTTGGTATTCAAAACTCACAAATCGCATATTTTTCCTCTGATGACTTGCACCGTGCGTCGATGCATGATGGCTATGGGAGCGAAGTCTAGGCAGACCATTGTCATCTGACTAGAATGCCATCAAAGATTTCAGATATGCCATTTAAGGCATATCAAAGGAGGTGCATGCAATTTCAGGACTTCAAGCTCTTTTTGGAAGTGGCCGAGATGGGCAGCTTTACCAAAGTGGCCGCCCATCGACAGACGGTTCAATCCCACATCAGCCGTCAAATCAGCACTTTCGAGGAGGAGTGCGGCGGACCATTGTTCAGGCGCACTGGCCGTGGCGTGGCGTTGACCGAATTCGGGAACCACGTGGCACTGAAGGCTCGTCAATGGGTCCGGGAAACCGACGAATTTTTTGCCGACATCAAGCAGACCGCCAAAGTGCCCATGGGTGAGGTACGCGTTGGCATTCTGCCTTCAGCTGCTCACCCGCTGATGACGCAAATCTTCAAACGCCTGCACCACGAGTTCCCCAAAATCACCCTCAACATCCGTGAGGGCCAAGGTGGGGAGCTGGATGCCATGCTCGATTCGGGGAGCGTGGACATGGCCATTCTTTTTAGATTCGACAAGCCCAGCAATCCAGACGAAACATTGCTGACGACCGCAAGCACCTATCTGGTTTCACGTCCGGGACTGTCCTTGACGCATGCAGACAATGTGGAATTTCGCCGTCTGGAGGGGCTTCCCCTGGTTCTGCCGCGGCGTCCCGCCCACTGGCGTTCCATCCTCGATGAAACCGCCAAAAGCAAAGGATTTCATTTGCAAGCCGCGTTGGAAGCAGACTCATTAAGGGTTCAAAAGGAACTCATTGCCGACAACCCGCACCTGTATGCACTGCTTGGACCCTTTTCTGTAAAACAGGAGTTGCGCATGGGAAGACTGCAAGCGGCAAAAGTGATCGCGCCCGACCTCAAGCGCTATGTGACGCTGGCCCACCCCAAACAAGGGCAACTGACTCAAGCCAGTCGAATCGTCTCAAAGCTGATCAGAGAAACTGTCGTCGCTTGGGAGGGGCAAATCACAGCACCCAACATCTAGTTTCAATATTAATTTTTAGATTTTCTAATTTCGGTCCTTCACTCTGCGGTGACGAATGTCTGATCTGGGATATTTTGGACTGTGAACGACAGCTGTCGGGGATAACTACTACCGACCGCAAATGGCCGACTACTGCCCCTTGCGTACGCCAATTCGCCCAATTGATCCAACTGCTATAGCAGTCGTCCACTCAAACTCATTGACGTTTTGCCGCATAAAACCATGGGTCGGGTGCGGTGCGCACCGGAGGTCTCGAGCGAAAACAGCGAAAAACAGCGAGTTTTTGACCCTGAGACGGGTGATTTGGAGGGAAAGTGGGGAGGTCAACGCACCGCAGGCAGCTTACGTAAATGGTTGATGGAAAAGGGAAAAAAGAAAGGGGTCAAACTCAGCGATGAATTTGACCCCAGGTGGTGATTGGTGGAGC
>JACCDS011749037.1_pt1 | contig 13396 bp, 9 predicted proteins | sample 7446441 | NCBI WGS metagenome assembly JACCDS01 (sample SAMN15323445, study PRJNA562643) | freshwater metagenome | isolation source: river surface water | place: USA:Blue River Watershed | collected 2017-08-17
CAGGGCGAATGGGACCCGGTGGCCGAATGGGACGGCGAGCCCAACGGCGCCAAGTTCCTCAACGACCGCGAACTGCTGGTCACCGACTACCGCAACGGCCTCATGGACGTGGACGTGCAGACCGGCGCCGTGCGGCCCTACCTCGGCCGCCGCAACAGCGAACGCTTCAAGGGCGTCAACGACCTGGTCTTCGACAGCCGCGGCAACCTCTACTTCACCGACCAGGGCCAGACCGGCCTGCACGACCCCACGGGCCGCCTCTACCGCCTGCGACCTAACGGCCAGCTGGACCTGCTGCTGAACAACGTGCCCAGCCCCAACGGCGTGGCACTGTCACCCGACGAGCGCGTGCTCTACCTGGGCGTGACGCGCGGCAACCAGGTCTGGCGCGTGCCGCTGCTGGACGACGGCAGCGTCAGCAAGGTCAGCGCCTTCTTCACCAGCTACGGCCCCAGCGGGCCGGACGGCCTGGCCGTGGACGAGACCGGCCGCGTCATCGTCGCTAACCCCGGCCTGGGCCTGGTGTGGGTGCTGAACCACCGCGCCGAGCCGGAGCAGGTGTGGGCCAGCTGCGCCGGCGCGTCGCTGACCAACGTCGCCTTCGGTGGCGCGGCGCGCAAGACGCTGTATTGCACCGAGTCCGTCACCGGCAGCGTGCTGAAGGCCGAACTGGAGCACGCCGGCCTGCCCCTGCACCGCGCCACGGCTTGAACAGGCTTCACAAGAACAACCCCAGGAGACCCCACATGACAACGCAGACAGGCATCCGCATCCGATCTTGGTTGAGCCAAGCCAGCTTGGGCTTGAGCCTCAGCGTGGGCCTGGTCCAGTCCGGCATCGCCCAGCCCAGCGAGGCCGCGGTGCAGGCCCACGTGGCTGCTGCCACGCGCGCCGCCGGCACCGACCTGACCGCCTTCCTGCGCCTGTGCCAGCCGGCCTCGCCCACGCGTCCGACGCCCAGCGACGAGTCGCTGGCCAAGCTGATCGCCACGCCCGGGCCCGCGGCGCAGGCGGCGTTCGACAACCTCTACTACCTGGGCAGCGGCTGGGTCAGCGCCTGGGCGCTGAAGACCAGCGACGGCTTCGTGCTGATCGACGCCCTGAACACCGTCGAAGAGGTGGACCGCCTGGTGGTGGGTGGCATGCGCAGCCTGGGGCTGGACCCGACGCAGATCCGCGCCGTGCTGGTCACCCACGGCCACGGCGACCACTACGGCGGCGTCGACCGCGTGAAGCAGGTGGCGGCCGCAGCCCAGCCGCGCGTGGTGATGAGCCAGCTGGACTGGACCATGACCGCCACGCAACTGGAATTTGCCAGCCCGCTGTGGCCGGCCGCGCCGCGTTTCGACGCCCAGCGCGACGTGGCGGTGCGTGACGGCGACGTGTTCAGGCACGGTGGCGCCGAGATCCTGACGCCGATCACACCCGGCCACACGCTGGGCACCGTGTCGCCGGTCTTCGATGTCAAGTCCGGCAACCGCAGCTGGCGCGCCGTGATCTGGGGCGGCACCGGGTTCAACTTCGGCCGCGACATGGACCGGCTGGACGCCTACATCCGCTCGACGGAGCGCATGAGGGAGCTGGCGCGCGAGCAGCGCGTGGAGGTGCTGCTGTCCAACCACCCGTCCTTCGATGGCACGGTGGCCAAGCTGGCGGCCCTGCGGAGCGGGCCACGGGCCGATGGCACCCACCCCTACGTGGTGGGCACCGACACCGTGGTGCGCGCCCTCACCGTGGCCGGCGAATGCGCCCGCGCCAACCGTGTGCGCTTCCAGATGCTGCCCTGAGCTTAGCCTGCCCGGAGTTTTCAACCATGCCTTTTCACCACATGCACCCCCTGAGCCACCTGCCCGCCCTGTGGCGCCGCAGCGTCCTGACCCTGGCAGCCTGCACCGCGCCGGCTGCCGCCTGGGCACAGCCCGCCTCCTACCCCGCACAGCCCGTGAAGCTGGTGGTGGGCTTCGCTGCCGGCGGCCCTTCGGACATCGTGGCGCGGGCCTTTGCCGACCACGCGGCCAAGGCGCTGTCGCAGACCGTCATCGTCGAAAACAGGCCCGGCGCCAATGCCGTCATCGCCACCGAGGCGGTGGCGGCGGCCAAGCCCGACGGGCTGACCCTGCTGGCCGCGGCCACCAACCACACCATGATCCCGGCGCTCTATGGCGGGCGCATCAAGTTCGACGCCGCGCGCTCCTTCGTGCCCGTAGGCACGCCGCCGGAGGCCCAGCGTGTGCTGGCCCGCGAAGCCGGCGAGTTCGCGCGTGCCGCGGCGGTGCGTGAACGCCTGGCCACCGCCGGGCTGGAACCCCAGGGCCTGTGCGGCGACGCCTTCGGGGCGCAGATCCTGCGCGAGATCGACGCCAACACCCGCATCGCGCGCGAGCTGAACCTCAAGGCAGAGTGAGCCGGTGAGCGCCGCCGCGCGCGCGGCGCGATCGTCACGCCGTCAACAGAGGGCGCCGACAAACGCTGCACGATGGATCAAGAACTCCCCGCAAGCTAACGTCAAAAAGACCTGACCTCCGGGCGGCTGCAAGGGCCGCGGGTTGACACCGTCACCCGTGGCGCCGAAGCGAATCAATCGATTGGAGCGGCATGAAAGACGCGCTGGCGTGAACCCCTGTCTGGAAATCACCCCGGGCAGCAGGCATAGTCAAAGCCTTGTCTCGACGCAGCACGGGCACGATGGCTGGGCATCCCCACAACGGCACGCAGGCCCCCACGGCCCAGGCAGACGCACCGCCGCGTGAGCCCAGGCGCATGGGCCTGCGCAGCCGGCTCTTCCTGTTCCTGCTGGCCAGCTTTGCCCTGCTGGCCGCCTTGCAGACCTGGCACTACACGCAGGACCGCGATGACGACATCGAAGCCGCCCGGGCGCGGCTGCTGGCCGAGGCCCGGCTCATCGCGGCGCGCCAGGAGGTGCTGGTGGAGCGCGGTGACGCCATCCTCAACGGCATGATGCTCAACCCGGCGCTGGAGCCGGGTGCGCCGTCTGCGGACTGCAATGCGCAGCTGGCCCAGCTGCTGCTGCGCGAGCCCGACTACGTGCAGGTGGGCGTGACCCTGCCCAACGGCGACATCGCCTGCGCCGGCGTGCCGCCCAAGGGCCGCGTCAACCTGGCCGACCGCGACTGGCACCAGCGCACGCTCAAGGCGCAGGACGTGGTGGTGGGCGACGTGGTGGTCAGCCGCATCGTGGGCAAGCCCGGCATCACGCTCAGCAAGGCCAAGCGCGACAGCGCGGGCCGCGTCACCGGCGTCTACTACATGGGCGGCCACCTGGAGTGGATGGCACGTGCGCTGGCCCGCATCAACCTGCCGCCACAGGCACGCCTGGCGGTGCTCGATGGCCGCGGCACCGTGGTCGCCCGCTACCCCGACCCTGAGCAGTGGACGGGCACACCAGGCCACGCCCCGCTGGTGGCCCACGTGGTGGCCGCCAACGGCAGTGGCACGCTGCTGGAGCCCAACCGCCTGGGCGAGCTGCGCCTCACCGCGCACACGCCGCTGCTGGTGACGGCGTCCGGCACGCGCTACCACCTGCTGCTGACCGTGCCCGCCGCCGGCCTGGAAGAGGCGGCGCGGCGCGACACCGTCACCGCGCTGGCCGCCCTGCTGCTGGTGCTGGGCGCCGCGGCGGCGGCCATGCTGCTGGCCGTCAACCGCTGGGTGCTCAGGCCCATCGAGGCCCTGGCCGGCACGGCCGCGCGCCTGTCGGCCGGCGAGCACCAGGTGCGCAGCGGCCTGGTGCACGACAGCACCGAAGTGGGCCGGCTGGCACGTGCGCTGGATGAGTCCGCCACGGCCATCGAGGACCGCGAGAGCCGCCTGGCCAACGCCAACCGCGCGCTGCGCGTGCTGTCCGCCGGCAACCGCACGCTGCTGGGCGGCCATGACGAGCAGGCCCTGCTGGAGCAGATGTGCAAGGCCATCGTGGACGCCGGCGGCTTCCGCATCGCGTGGATAGGCTACGCGCAGCCGGACAAGCGCATCAACCTGATGGCCAGCTGCGGCGCCGAGCCGGGCCTGCTGGACCAGCTGCAGGTCAGCTGGGACGAGTCCGACACCGGCCGCGGGCCCGTGGGCCGTGCTGTGCGTGAGGGCACGCGCCAGGTGTGGACCAGCGCGAGCACCCTGCCCGAGGACCAGGTCTGGGGCGCCGGCGCGCTGTCCCGCGGCTGCTCGGCCACCGTCAGCCTGCCTGTTGAATTGGATGGCACGGTGATCGGCGTGCTGACCATCTGCGCGGCCGAGGCCAACATCTTCGACGCCGCGGTGGTGGATGTGCTCTCCGAAGCCGCCCGCGACCTGGCCCTGGGCATACGCGTGGCCCGCGCGGAAGTGGAGCGCACGCGCGTGGACGCGCAGCTGCGCCTGCACCGCGACCGCCTGGAGGAGCTGGTGTCCGAGCGCACCGTGGCCCTGGCCGACGCCAAGGACGCCGCCGAGGTGGCCACCCGCTCCAAGAGTGCCTTCCTGGCCAACATGAGCCACGAGATACGCACGCCCATGAACGCCATCATCGGCCTCACCCACCTGATGGTGCGCGACACGCAGGACGGCGTGCAGCGCGAGCGCCTGCGCAAGGTGGACGGCGCGGCCAAGCACCTGCTGCAGGTCATCAACGACATCCTGGACCTGTCCAAGATCGAAGCCGGCAAGATGGTGCTGGACAACATCGAGTTCTCGCGCGACGAGCTGCTGTCCGGCGTGCTGGCCATGGTCAGCGAGCAGGCCCGGGCCAAGGGCCTGGAGCTGATCCTGGACACCGATCACCTGCCCGAGCGCATGCGCGGCGACCCCAAACGCCTGGCCCAGGCCCTGATCAACCTGCTGGCCAACGCGGTGAAGTTCACCGAACGTGGCTGGGTGCGCCTGCGCGGCGAGATGCTGGCCGAGGACGGCGAGCGTCTGCAGGTGCAGTTTGAGGTGCGCGACTCCGGCATCGGCATCCCGGCGGAACGCCAAGGTGCGCTGTTCGCGGCCTTTGAACAGGCCGACGCCTCCACCACGCGCAAGCACGGCGGCACTGGCCTGGGCCTGGCGCTCACCAAGAGCATTGCCGGGCTGATGGGCGGCCAGGCCGGGCTGGTGAGCAAGCTGGGCGAAGGCAGCAGCTTCTGGTTCACCGGCTGGGTGGGCCGCGCCGACACCCTGCCGTCAACCCAGCCGGGCCCGCAGCTGGCCGGGCGACGGGCCCTGGTGGTGGACGACCTGCCCGTGTCACTGACCGCGCTGACCGAGTGCCTGTCCCTGCTGGGCCTGCAGGCCGACGGGCGGACCAGCGGCCCCGCCGCGCTGGCCCGCGTGCGCGAGGAGCTCGCTGCCGGCCGGCACTACGACGTGCTGCTCATCGACTGGCACATGGAGCCCATGGACGGCATCGCCACGCTGGGCGAGCTGCGCGCGCTGCTGGGTGCGCGCATGCCGCCCTGCATCCTGGTCACCACCTTCAGCGACGGCAACCTGTGGCGCAAGGCGCGCGAGGCGCAGTTTGACCAGGTGCTGGTCAAGCCCATCACCGCCTCCACGCTGCTGGACGCGCTGATGCGCCTGCTGCACGGCCACCCGGGCAGCACGGCCGTGGCGCCGCTGCCGCTGGCCGCGGGCGCCGCTGAAGCCGGCCTGCGGCGCGAACACGCGGGCCAGCGTGTGCTGCTGGCCGAGGACAACCCCATCAACCAGGAAGTGGCGCTGGAGCTGCTCAGCTCCGTGGGCCTGCAGGTGGACGTGGTGGCCGACGGCGCCGCGGCCGTGGACATGGCCTTGCAGCGCCGCCACGAGCTGGTGCTGATGGATGTGCAGATGCCGGTGATGGACGGCCTCACCGCCACGCGCAAGATCCGCGCCGAGCTGGGCCTGACGCTGCCCATCATCGCCATGACCGCCAACGCCTTTGGCGAGGACCGCGCGGCCTGCCTGGACGCCGGCATGAATGCCCACATCGCCAAGCCCGTCAACCCCGAGCTGCTGTACAGCACGCTGATGCAGTGGCTGCCTGCCCGTGACGCGGCGCTGCCCAGCGCCAGCCCCAAGGCGGCACCGGACCCCTTGATGCAGCGCCTGTCGGCCGTGCCCGGGCTGCACGCGGAATTTGCCCTGCGCAACCTGGGTGGCCTGAGCGCCCGGCTGGAACGGCTGCTGCAGGTCTTTGTGCGCACCTACGAAGACCCGGCGGCCGGTTTTGCAGCCGCCACGGAGACCGACGCCGTGGCACGCTGGCGGGCCACGGCCCACTCCATGCGCGGGGCCTGCGCTGCCGTGGGTGCCAGCGAACTGGTACGCGACATCAAAGCCTTCGAGAAAGACCTGGCCGACCCGGCAGCCACGCCGCAGGGCGCGCTGGCCGAGTCCGCCAAGGCACTGCAGGCACGCCTGATGCAGCTCGTGAAGGCGCTGGACGCGGCCCTGCAGGCCTGACGCACGCCGCTGCGTCAGGCCTGAGACTACGACGCCATCACCACCAGCACCTGCGCCGGCGCGCGGCTGGTGGACAGGTAGATGTGGCCCACGCCGCTGTCGAAGTAGGCCGACTCGTGGCGCGCCAGGTCCACGGCCTCGCCGGTCTCGAACAGCAGCTGCACGCGGCCTGAGAGCACCACCACAAACTCCTGGCCGGGGTGGCGCACCCAGTCGACAAAGTCTTCGCGCCGGCGCGCCGCAATGACGCCGTGGATGGGCGTCATGCGCTTGCCCGGATAGCCGGTGGCCAGCGCGCGGTAGAAGTAGTGCTCGGCGTCGTAGCGCGGCGCATCCTGCAGCGTGGAGCGTTGCACCACCGGTGGGCGGGCCTTGCCGCGGCGCCCGGCGCTGGCATCAAACAGCGCGGCCATGTCCACGTCCAGTGCCCGGGCCACGGCCACGAACTTCTCGTAGTTCACCGACACCTGGCCCAGCTCCATCTTGGACAGCGTGGACAGCGGCACGCCCGAGCGCTCGGTCAGCTGCTGCAGCGTCAGGCCGTGTGCCTTGCGCACGCTGCGCAGGCGCTGGCCCACCAGCGCGCGGTCGGGCAGGGCGGCGGGGCGGGGCACGGAACGGGCCATGGGGACAAGCGAGCAGCGCAAGATGGTTGTCGCCGGAATTCTCGCATGAGAGAATTTTCGGATGAGAGAATTTGACGTCGCCGTGGTCGGCGCCGGCATCGCCGGTGCATCCCTGGCCTGGCGCCTGGCCGCCAGCCGCCGCGTGCTGCTGCTGGAACGCGAAGACCAGCCCGGATACCACAGCACCGGGCGCTCGGCCGCCATGTTCATGGAGAGCTACGGCCCGCCCGGCGTGCGCGCACTCACCCGCGCCAGCCGCGCCTTCTACGAGCTGCCGCCCCAAGGTTTTGGCGGCACCGTGCTCAGCCCACGCGGCTGCCTCTACCTGGCCGGGCCGGGGCAGGAGGCTGCACTGGACGCGCTGGAACGCACGCTGTCCGAAGGCGGTACGCCGGTGCAGCGGCTGGACGCCGCGCAGACCCTGGCCCGCGTCAGCTGCCTGCGGCCCGAGGCCGTGATCGGCTCGCTGGCCGAGGCCGGTGCGCAGGACATCGACGTGCACGCGCTGCACCAGGGGTTCCTGCGCGGCTTCAAGGCCGCCGGTGGCGAACTGCGCACGGCCGCCGGCGTGAGGGCCGCGCAGCGCGAAGGCGAACACTGGCAGCTGCAGCTGGCCGACGGCAACCGCGTGCAGGCCACCGCCGTCGTCAACGCCGCCGGTGCCTGGGCCGACGAACTGGCCGCGCTCTTCGGCGCCGCCCCCGTGGGCCTGGTGCCGCACCGCCGCAGCGCCTTCACCTTTGCCGCGCCGGCGGGCGTGGACGTGTCCGGCTGGCCCGCCGTGGTGGGCATTGGCGTGGGAGAGGGCGAAAGCTACTACTTCAAGCCCGACGCCGGCCGGCTGCTGGGCTCGCCCGCCAACGCCGACCCCACGGTGCCCCACGACGTGGTGCCGGAAGAGCTGGACATCGCCCTGGGCATCCACCAGATCGAGGCCGCCACCACGCTGCAGATACGCCGCCCGGCCAGCACCTGGGCCGGTCTGCGTTCCTTCGTGCGCGACGGCGAGCCGGTCATCGGCTGGGATGCCCGCCTGCCCGGATTCTTCTGGCTGGCGGGCCAAGGCGGCTACGGCATACAGAGCGCCGCCGGCGCGTCGGAACTGGCCGCGGCGCTGCTGCGCGGCGAGCCGCTGCCCGACACGCTGGCGCAGCACGGCGTGGACCCCCTCCTCCTGGCGCCCCAGCGCCTGCAATGACACCTCAACCCCTGGCAAGGCTCCCCATGCGCACACCCACCTCCCTGCTCGCCGGCCTGCTGCTCGCCATTGCTGGTGCCATCCCCGGCACCATCGCACCGGCCGCCGCCGCGTTCCCGGACAAGCCCCTGACCCTGGTCGTGCCCTACCCGCCCGGTGGCGCCACCGACACCGTGGCGCGCATCGTCGCCAAAGGCCTGGCGCAGCGGCTGGGCCAGAACGTCATCGTCGACAACAAGGCCGGCGCCGGCACGGCCATTGGCGCGGGCCTGGTGGCCCAGGCCGCGGCCGACGGCTACACGCTGCTGATCAGCTCCAACACCACCTTCACCGTCAACCCGGCGCTCAAGAGCAAGCTGCCCTACGACGCGCAGAAGAGCTTCGAGTCCATAGGCCTTATCGGCAGCTCACCCCTGGTGCTGCTGGCCAACCCCGCAGTGCCGGCGCAGAGCGTGAAGGAGCTGGTGGCGCTGGCCAAGTCGCAAGCCGGCAAGCTGAGCTACGGCTCCTTCGGTGGCGGCACCACCTCCCACCTGGCGGGCGAGATGTTCAAGCTGGAGGCCGGCGTGGATATCCTGCACGTGCCCTACAAGGGCAGCGCACCGGCCATGACCGACCTCATCGGCGGCCAGGTGGCGCTCACCTTCGACACCAATGTGGCCGCCCTGCCCATGCTCAAGGCCGGCAAGGTGAAGGCGCTGGCCGTGACCTCCGCCAAGCGCTCGCCCAGCCTGCCGCAGGTGCCCACCGTGGCCGAGTCCGGCTACCCCGGTTTCGAGATGGTGCCGTGGATCACCATCGTGGCGCCGCGCGGCCTGCCGCCCGCCGTGGCCCAGGCCCTGGGCAAGGCCCTGGGCGACACGGTGGCCGACGCCGCCACCCGTGCCGACCTGGAAAAGGCCGGCGTGGACGTGGGCTTCGAGCCCGGCAGCTTCTACGACGCCCGCGTCGCGCGCGAGCTGCCCATGCTGCGCGCCTACGTGCACAAGGCGAAGATCCCGCAGGAATGACGCGAACAGGAGCCCACGCCATGGCCCACGACAGCAGCCTGCCCCAACGTTCCGCCGTGGAGCTGCGCCGCCTCATCGGCGCGCGGCAGCTGTCGCCGGTGGAGCTGATGGACGCCTGCATCGCACGCATCGAGTCTCTCAACCCGGCCATCAACGCGATCGTCGCCCCCGACTTCGAGCGCGCCCGCCAGGCCGCACGCGAGGCCGAAGCCGCGGTGATGCGCGGCGCGCCGCTGGGCCCGCTGCACGGCCTGCCGCTGGGCGTGAAGGACCTGCAGGACACGGCCGGGCTGCTCACCACCTATGGCAACGTGGGCCTGCGTGGCAACGTGCCGGCGCGTGACAACGGCCTGGTGGCGCGCCTGCGTGCGGCCGGCGCCATCGTCACCGCCAAGACCAACGTGCCTGACATGGGCGCCGGTGCCAACACGCGCAACCCGGTGTGGGGCGCCACGGGCAACCCCTTCAACCCGGCGCTGAACGCGGGCGGTTCGTCCGGCGGCTCGGCCGCGGCGCTGGCGGCGGACCTGCTGCCCCTCTGCACGGGCTCGGACACCGGCGGCTCGCTGCGCATCCCGGCCGCACTGTGCGGCGTGGTCGGTCTCAGACCCTCTCCCGGCCTGGTGGCCAACGACGCCCGGCCGCTGGGCTGGTCCGTCATCTCGGTGCTGGGGCCCATGGGGCGCGACGTGGCCGACACCGCACTGCTGCTGTCGGCCAGCCTGGGCTTCGACGCCCGCGACCCGCTGTCGCACGACGCCGCGCCGTCGTCGGTGTGGCCGCTGCCCATGGCCGACCTGTCGCGCCTGCGCGTCGCCACCACGGAAGACTTCGGGGTCTGCAAGGTGGAGCCGGAGATCCGCCGCGTCTTCCGCCAGCGCGTGGACGCCATACGCCCACTGGTGGCCTGCTGCGAGCCCATAGCCCTGCAGCTGGGCGACGCCGACCGCGCCTTCGACATCCTGCGCGCCGAGAGCTTCGTGGCCGCCTTCGCCGACACCTACCGCAGCGCCCCCGACACGCTGGGCCCCAACGTGCGCGCCAACGTGGAGATGGCCGCCGCCATCACCCTGGCCGACCGCGCCTGGGCGCACCTGGAGCAGACGCGCGTGGCGCGCCGCTTTGCCGCTGCACTGGAACGTTATGACCTGATCCTGGCGCCCACCACGCCCATGACGCCCTTCCCCTGGACGGAGCTGTACGCGGGCCATATCGACGGCCAGGCCACGCGCAACTACTACGAGTGGCTGGCCCTGACCTACGTGGTGACGCTGGCTACGAACCCGGCCCTGGCCCTGCCCTGCGGGCGCGACGAACACGGCATGCCCTTCGGCCTGCAGCTGGTGGGCCGGCTGCGCGGTGACGCCGCACTGCTGTCGGCCGCGCAAGCATTGGAAGCGGCCTTCGCGGCCGACCCCACGCTGGCCCGCCCGCGGCCCGACCTGCAGGCGCTGCACACGCCAAGGCCCGAGCTGAAGAGCATCGTCACGCACCCGCCGCTGCTGCACGGCGGCGGCGCTGACAGTGCTGCGCTGAACGCCGTCTGATCCCGCACGCCGGCGCGCCTGCCGCCGTCAAGGCACACTGCGCGCCCATGCTGCACATTGCCTTCGACAACACCTACGCCCGCCAGCTGCAGGGTTTCTACAGGCCCTGGAAGCCGGCCGGCGCACCGGCGCCGCAGCTGCTGTTCCTGAACACGGCACTGGCCGCGGAACTGGGCCTGGACGCCGCCGCGCTGGGCGGCGAGGCCGGTGCGCAGTTCTTCGGTGGCAACGCCCTGCCCGCCGGCGCGGAGCCCATCGCCCAAGCCTATGCGGGCCACCAGTTCGGCGGCTTTTCGCCGCAGCTGGGCGACGGCCGTGCGCTGCTGCTGGGCGAGGTGATCAACCGCCAGGGCCAGCGGCGCGACATCGGTTTCAAAGGCTCCGGCCGCACGCCCTATGCCCGCGGTGGCGACGGCAAGGCGGCTGTCGGGCCCATGCTGCGCGAGGTGCTCATAGGCGAAGCCATGCACGCGCTGGGTGTGCCCAGCACCCGCGCGCTGGCCGTGGTGGCCACCGGCGAAGACGTGCAACGCGAAGCCGCCTTCCCCGGCGCCGTGCTCACGCGTGTGGCCGCCAGCCACCTGCGGGTGGGCACCTTCCAGTTCTTCGCGGCGCGCGGCGAGCGCGACAAGCTGGCGCAGCTGGCCGACTACGCCATCGCGCGCCACGACCCCACACTCACGGGCACACCCGGCCGCCACCTGGCCTTCCTGCACGCGGTGGCGCAGCGCCAGGCGAAGCTCATCGCGCAATGGATGAACATCGGCTTCATCCACGGCGTCATGAACACCGACAACATGACGATCTCCGGCGAGACCATCGACTACGGCCCCTGTGCCTTCATGGAAGCCTACGACCCGGCCACCGTGTTCAGCAGCATCGACCACGGCGGCCGCTACGCCTACGGCAACCAGCCGCACATCGCACGCTGGAACCTGGCCCGGCTGGCGGAAACGCTGCTGCCCTTGATGGTGGACAGTGACGACGAAGCCGAGGTGCAGCAAGCGGTAGCCGCCGTCACCGAGGTCATCGACGCCTTCCCCGCCTGGTACGCCAACGCGCTGCTGCAGGGCCAGCGCGCCAAGCTGGGCCTGCAGACCGAACGTGCCGACGATGCGTCGCTCGCCGACGCCCTCCTGGCCTTGCTGCAGCAGCACCAGGTGGACTTCACCCAGGCCTGGCGGCGCCTGGCCGATGCGGCCGCGGGCGACGCCAACCCGCTGCGTGCGCTGTTTGCCGAGGCCGCCGCCATCAACCCCTGGCTGGCGCAGTGGCAGGCGCGCTGCGCTGCGGAAGACGGCGCGGACAGCGCCGCAGCCCCCGCCCGCGCCACGCGCATGCGCCACGTCAGCCCGCGCATCATCCCGCGCAACCACCGCGTGGAAGACGCCCTGGCCGCCGCGTCGGCGCACGGCGACCTGTCGCTGTTCAACCGCCTGCTGGCGGCGCTGCAGCAGCCTTTCAGCGACGAGCCCGCGCTGGCCCTGTACGCCGAGCCAGCCCCACCACAGCTGACAGCGGCCTACCAGACCTTCTGCGGCACCTGAGGAGCCTGTTCGCATGTCCGCACTGATGCCCGCCTTCTTCTTCACCGTGGCCCTGCTGGTCACCACGGCCTACTTCCTGATGGGCGGGCTGCCGCTGCTGATCCTGCAGCACGACACACCGGTGGACGCGCGTTTCATACGCGGGTTCTTCAACCTCTACTACCGCGCGGCGCTGGTCACGGCCGTGGGTGCGGCGGCCAGCTACGCCTGGCTGGGCTGGCTGGGTTTTGCCGCCGGCACGGCCGCCATTGCGCTGGCCGCGGCCCTGCTGCGCAGCCGGCTGATCCCGGCCATGGAGCAGTTGGGCTCGCAGATCCAGACCGGCGACGAAGCCGCCCGCGTGCGCTTCCGCCGCGTGCACGGCGCCGCGCTGACGGTGAACCTGGTGCAGCTGGTGGCCTTGGTGTGGGGCCTCACGCGCATTTCGCTGTAAGTCGCGGCTGCGCGGCGCGGCGCGCCTACTCAGGTTCGCGGTCGCCTGCCGGTACGCCCAAGCGGGCGATCAAGAGTTCCAAAGCGTCGTACACACACGACGACGGGCAGACTTGCTAACGGATCCTGCACTTGCGGAAGTGGCCTTTGATATCAACATTGATCTCAGCAAGAACTTCGCCAGTCGCCTCGAGTTTGGCAAGTACATGGTCGATCTCTTTGACCATGATGACGAGAAGGCACTTCTCTCGCCGAAGAGCGACGGCCTATGGGATTGGCTGACCGTCGCGTACTTCACGCAGTTCGGCAAGAAGATGAGCCGACCATGGCACTACTCCGTGACACGCAAAGGACATGCCGGTTCGCTGGCTTACCGTCATCTTGCTCGCACTGCCTTTGAGATGTACTGGCGGCATGGCGAGGCGTCGCTCGTCATGCTCCATGTGGACATGGCGACCTGGGGCGATCTCGCTGAGCAGTTGACTTCTCGCCAGAACGTAGCGCATCACCGCGGTTACATCACCACAGCAAGCGCGCTCTACATGGCAGATGGCAAGTTGCGCCGTGGCGCGGCAAGCCGTGTGCGCCCGCTCAAGAAGCGGAAACCTGGCGAAAC
>JACCDS010295253.1_pt1 | contig 13395 bp, 10 predicted proteins | sample 7446441 | NCBI WGS metagenome assembly JACCDS01 (sample SAMN15323445, study PRJNA562643) | freshwater metagenome | isolation source: river surface water | place: USA:Blue River Watershed | collected 2017-08-17
GCATGCAGGAGATGCTCTACCCGACCAGCTACATCAAGTCCAAGGGCCTGGGCAAGGCCTGCGCGCTGCTGACCGACGGCCGCTTCTCGGGCGGCACCTCGGGCCTGTCGATCGGCCACTGCTCGCCCGAGGCGGCCGCCGGCGGCGCGATCGGCCTGGTGCGCAACGGCGACCGCATCCGCATCGACATCCCGAACCGCACGATCGACGTGCTGCTGAGCGATGCCGAGCTGGCCGACCGCCGCGCCCAGCAGGACGCCCTGGGCTGGAAGCCCGCGCAGCCGCGTCCGCGCAAGGTCTCGGCCGCCCTGAAGGCCTACGCCCTGCTGGCCACCAGCGCCGACAAGGGCGCCGTGCGGGACCTGTCGAAGCTGGAAGGCTGAAGGTTTCCTGATCCGGGCGGCGGGATGGGCCGACATGGCAGCCAGCATTCAGGCTACCCCCGGAATCAGGTGCCGACCCGCCCGACTTGACCCGCATCAAGATCGGGCCGATACCCGGCATGGCAAAGTGAACGTCCTGGAGACCCGGGCGTTCATCCATGGGCCACGTTGGCCGGTGTGATCGGCACGTCCAAGACCGACAACGGCAGCGACGTGTGGCAGAGCATGGACAGACGAGCGACGGGGCAGCTACGACAGACCCAGGTCCGGAGCGCCGATCCGGCCGACCGCGAGGCGGTGGCCGATGCGGTGCGACGCTTTCATGAGGACATCGACCAGCCCGATGCGGCGCTGGTGCTGTTCTTCTGCAGCCCGGCGCTGGACCCGGACCTCGTCTCGACCGAGCTGGCGCGCCGCTTTGCCGGCCAGCGCCTGCTGGGCTGCACGACGGCCGGCGAGATCGGGCCGGCCGGCTACCTGGGCGGCACGATCAGCGGGCTGAGCCTGCCCCGGTCGAGCTTCAACGTCGCCAGCCGCAGCTTCGGCGCGCTGGACACCTTCGGCATCACCCAGGGGCGCGAGCTGGTGCAGTCGCTGCTGCGCGAGCTGGAACGGGGACACGGCCGCACCACGCCGAGCTTCGCGCTGCTGCTGGTCGACGGCCTGTCGGGCTGCGAGGAACGGCTCACGCGCACGCTGCAGGCGGCGCTGGGCGGCATCGCGCTGGTCGGCGGTTCGGCCGGTGACGGGCTGGACTTCGGCCGCACCCGCATCTGGGCCGACGGCCACTGGGCCAGCGACCGCGCGGTGCTGATGCTGGTCGCCACCGACCTGCCGGTGCAGACCTTCATGACGCAGCACTTCGTGCCGACCGACCGCCGGGCGGTGGTGACATCGGCCGATCCGGCCCGCCGCACCGTGCACCAGATCGACGGCCTGCCCGCTGCCGAGGCCTATGCGCGGCTGATCGGCGTGCCGGTGACCGCCCTCGATGCGGCCGTGTTCGCCGCCGCGCCCATGGCCGTGATGATCGGCGGCGAGCCGCACATCCGCTCGATCAGCAAGGCCCTGCCCGACGGCAGCCTGAGCTTTCACTGCGCCATCGACGAGGGCATCGTGCTGCGCACCACCCAGGGCGTGGACCTGCTGGGCAAGCTCGAACGGACCTTCGAGCGCCTGAACGCGCGGCTCGGCCCGCTGCAGGCCGTGATCGGCTGCGACTGCATCCTGCGCCGCCTGGAGATCGAGCAGACCGGCCAGACCGAGGCCGTCGGCGAGCTGATGCGCCGCCACCGCGTGGTCGGCTTCAACACCTACGGCGAGCAGTACCGGGGCGTGCACGTCAACCAGACCTTCACGGGACTGGCGATCGGCACGGGCGGCGGGGACGGCGTCCATGCCTGATCCTGACGGCGAGCTGGCCGCGCTGCGCGCCGAAAACGCGCGGCTGCACATCATCATCCGGGCCCTGATGGACCGGGCCGAGCGCGCCACCGAGATCCAGGGCAACGAGTTCAGCCTGTTCGAGACCGCCGTGATGCTCGATGAGCAGGTCCGCTCGCGCACCGCCGAGCTGGAGGCCGCGGTGCACGAGAACGAGCGCATCAACCGCGTGCTGCGCGAGTCCGAGTCACGCTACCGGGCGATGTTCGACCAGTCGCTGGTGGGCATCGCGCTGATCGACAAGGGCCACTTCAGCTACACCAACCCGCGCTTCGACGAGATCTTCGGCCACACCGCCGACGAGATGCGCCAGCTCGGCCCCTACGACCTGGCGCTGCCCGAGGAACACGAGCGCATGCGCACCCAGTTCGAGCGCCGCCTGAGCGGCACCGTCTCGCGGGTGCACTACCAGCTGCGCTGTCGCCACAAGGACGGCCGCACGCTGGATGTCGAGATCCACGGCAGCCTGATGGAGATGGCCGGCCGTCGCGTGCTGGTCAGCATCGTGCAGGACATCAGCGAGCGCTGCCGCGCCGAGCGCGAGGTGCAGGTGCTGCAGGAGCGCCTGCGCGAGCTGTCGCTGCGCGATCCGCTGACGGGGCTGCACAACCGCCGCCACCTCGATGCCGCGCTGCCGTTGGCGCTGCATTCCGCCCGCGCGCGGCATCTGCCGGTCAGCGTCCTGATGGTCGACCTCGACCACTTCAAGCGCATCAACGACCAGCACGGCCACCCGGCCGGCGACGAGGTGCTGCGCCGCGTGGCCGACCTGCTGCGCCGCTGCGCCCGCGCCAGCGACATCACCGGGCGCTACGGCGGCGAGGAGTTCCTGCTCGTCCTGCCCGGCCTGGACCGCCGCGCCGCCGCGCAGCGTGCCGACCAGCTGCGCGAGGCGATCGAGGCGCTGCGCATCGACGTGGTCGGCGCCGACGACGTCGGCCGCAGCCTGAGCCTGACCGCCTCGCTGGGCATCGCCACCTGCCCGGCCGACAGCGACGCGCCCTGCGACGGCGACGCCCTGATCGCCGCGGCCGATGCGGCGCTCTACGCCGCCAAGGCGGCCGGACGCAACCGGGTCGAGCTGGCCTGAACGGCGACGGAATGCGCACGCCGGTGCGCGGACGTCCCCTCGTGCGGGGACAAGCCACTGGCCCTGCAGCGGCCGGCGGCGCAAGATCGGCTCCCCACTCATGAGGCAAGGAGAGCGTCCATGTTGCGCATCGAGAACCACCGGCTGGTCGGCGACGACTGCTCGTTCCAGGCCACACCCAACATCGGCGGACCGCTGAGCCCGCGCTACCTGGTGCTGCACTACACCGCCGGGCGCTCGCTGGAGAGTTCGGTCGCCTCGCTGTGCACCCAGAAGCCCAGCGGCAACGCCTCGGCCCACCTCGTGCTCGGCCGCGACGGCCGGATCGTGCAGCTCGCGCCCTTCAACGTCGTGACCTGGCATGCCGGGCTCAGCGCCTGGGACGGCCTGACCGGCCTGAACGCCCACAGCATCGGCATCGAGATGGACAACGCCGGCGCGCTCGACCGGGTTGGCGGCCAGTACCTGAGCTGGTTCAAGCAGGCCTATCCGGACGACCAGGTGCACGTGGGCGCCCACCCGCACGGCGGGCCGGTGCGCGGCTGGCACGCCTACAGCGGCGTGCAGATCGAGCGCGCGATCGAGCTGGCCGAGCTGCTGGTGAGCACCTACGGCCTGCAGGAGGTGCTGGGCCACGAGGACATCGCCCCGGGCCGCAAGTCCGACCCCGGCCCGGCCTTCCCGATGGCCGCCGTGCGCGCCCAGGCCTTCGGCCGCGAGGACGACAGCCAGCCGCGCCGCTGGGTCACCGCCAGCACGCTCAACATCCGCAGCGCCCCGGACGGCCTGGCCACGCCGGTGGCCGCCCCGCTGGCGCGCGGCACCGAGCTGCTGCTGCTGGAAGTCGGCAGCCGCTGGAGCCGCGTCGAGGTCGCCGGCCCGACCGATCTGGAAGGCTGGGTCAACAACAGCTTCCTCACCGACCAGCCGCCGGCCCGACCGGCGGCGCGCTCGTCGGCCGGCTCGCGGGCCGTGCCGAAGAAGGTCGCCGGCAAGGTCGCCAGCAAGGTCGCCACGAGGGCCGCCGCAAAGGTCGCCGTGAAGTCCCCCACGAAGGTCGCCGCCAAGAAGGCCGCCCGAGCGCGCTGAACGGCCGGCTTCGGATCGAAACTTTCAGATACGGCTGCGCACTGGACAGCGCGCGATGCGTTGCGCTGTACTCCCTCGCCGATTCGGACCTCACAACAAGCACCCAGGAGCAGGACATGGCAACAGCACGGACACCGGCCGGGAAGGCCGCCGCCAAGAAGGTGGTCGCCAAGAAGGCCGCCGCAAAGAAGGCGGCCGCCAAGAAGGTCGCCGCCAAGAAGGTCACCGCCCCGAAGCCCGTCACGCCGACGGTGGCCGTGAAGGCGGCGGTCAAGGTCGTCGCCAAGGTTGCGGCCAAGGTCGCCGCCAAGGTCGCCGTCAAGACCGCCCGCAAGCCGGTCGGCCTGTCGCTGCACCTCGGTCTGAACTCGGTCAGCCCCAGGCACTACGGCGGCTGGACCGGTGACCTGGTCGCCTGCGAGGCCGATGCGCACGACATGGCGGCCATCGCCACCTCGCGCGGCCTCAAGCCCACCGTGCTGCTGACCCGCACCGCCACCCGCGCCCGCGTGCTGGCCGAGCTCGACAAGGCCTCGCGCACGCTGGTCTCGGGCGACTACTTCCTGCTGACCTTCTCGGGCCATGGCGGTCAGGTCGACGACGTCACCGGCGACGAGGACGACAAGCTCGACGAGACCTGGTGCCTCTACGACAGCCAGCTGATCGACGACGAGACCTACCTCGCGCTCAGCCGCTTCGCCGCCGGGGTGCGCATCCTCGTGCTGACCGACAGCTGCCACAGCGGCACCTCCGTGCGGGCGGCACCGCCGATGCCCGGCCTGAGCGGCCTGAACGGCCTGGGTCCCCGGCCGCGCCAGATGCCCACCGCCGTCGCGCGCCGCACCTACGCGGCCCACAAGGCCTTCTACGACAAGATCCAGCGCGAGCTCGCCCGCACGGCGGCCGGCCGTGCCGCCACGGCCGATCCGGACGCCGTCCTCGCCAGCCTGACCATCGCCCCCAACAGCGACCGGCTGACCGGTATCGTCAGCCGCTTCAAGGCGTCGGTCGTGCTGATCTCGGGCTGCCAGGACAACCAGACCTCGATGGACGGCGAGCACAACGGCGCCTTCACCGAGCAGGTCCTGAAGGTCTGGAACGGCGGCAAGTTCAAGGGCAACCACCGACTGTTCCATGCCCGCGTGCGCGCCGGCCTGCCGCCCACCCAGTCGCCCAACCTCTACACGCTGGGCCCGGCCGCGACGATGCTCACGCACACGCCCTTCCTGATCTGAGCGTTCCGACGCACCGAGCCTCGCCGATGTCCCTGCATGCGCCGATCTGCCTGAGCCACCGCGGCGAGCTGGGCGCGCGCACCGCCCAGCGCCTGCTGGCCGGCCTGCGTGAGCTGTTCGGCGAGCCGGTCGTCGACCTGGTCAGCCTGACCGAGGACGAGATCCCCGGCCAGCTCGGCCCCGGCAGCGTGCTGCTGGTGCTGCTGACCCCGGACTACGCCGACCTGCCCGACGACCCCGATGCCGACGGCGCCGGCGCACCCCGTGCGCCGGTACGCCGCCACCTGCTGGCCGCCCAGGCCACCCGCGCCCACCTGCAGGTGCTGCGCATCGACCAGACCGGGCCGCTGATGGCCCACGGCCTGCCGCCCGACCTGGTGACGCTGGCCACGCAGCCCTCGCTGCCGCTGCGCCACGGCCACTGGGGCGAGGACCTGGCCGCCCTGAGCGCCGAACTCGCCACGCTCGGCTTCCTGCCCGACGAGCGCGGCGCGCCGGCCCTGGTCGCGCGCGGCCCCGTGCCCCGCGCCTGGCGCCGCGTAGCCACCGTCGGCGCGCTGGCACTGGGCTTGGCCTTCGCGACCCAGTTCGGCCTCGACGCCCTCGACGAGCGCGAGGCCCAGCTGCAGATGACGCTGGCCCAGCAGGCGCAGTTCTCGATCACGCCCGACCTGGTCGCCGCCCGCGCGGCCTACGAACGCGCGCTGGCGGCCCGTCCGGACATCGGCCTGGCCCATTTCCAGCTGGCCCACCTGCTGCTGCGCCAGCGCGAGTACACGCTCGCCCGAACCCATCTGTCGGCCGCCCTGCGCGACCACGACGGCCTGCCGCTGCCACGTCGCCAGGAAGCGCTGCGGCTGATGGCCATGCTGTCGGTCGACGACGAGCCCGCCCCGGTCGACCGGCCGGCCGACCGTCTGGCGGTCACACCGAGCGCCCCGGCGGTGGCCGACGGCGGGCTGGAGATCCCGTTCGAGCCGACCGCAGCCGGTCAGCCGACCTCGTCGGGCGCCACGCCCGTCAAGGCCAACCCCAAGGCCAACCCCAAGCCCGGCCGGCGCGACATCGAGGCGATCGCCGCCCAGGCCGAACGCGCCGCGCTGGCCGCCCTGCGCCCGCAGCCGTCGGCCGATCTGCTGTTCGGCGCCGACGCGCCCGAGCTGGCGCTGCTGGCCACGCGGGTGGCGCCCTCGTCGGAGCTGCAGCGCGAGCTGGCCATGCGGCTCGACGCGCTCTACGCCGTCGACCCGCAGGTGCGCTGGAGCGCGGCCAGCGAGCTGGAGGTGTCCAACCAGCTGCATTCGGACGTCCTGCCCCTGGCGGTCGAACGCGCCGAGGCCAACCTGCTGCACCGCGCCGGCACGGCGGCCGTGACCGAGGCGGCCCGCCACACGCTCGGCCTGATCGGCGAGGCCAGCCCGCTGACGCTGGCGCTGCACCGCCAGGCCGTGCTGCGCTTCGTCGACGCGGCGGCCGTGCTCGGCCCGGAGGCACGCCAGCAGGGCGAACAGGTGCGCGAGCGCATCACCCGTTTCACGCGGGTGCCGCAGCCCATCGTCTACATCCAGCTGGCCGACGAGGCCCAGCGCCCGCTGGCGATGCGGCTGGCCACGCAGCTGGCGCAATCGGGCTGGCGCGTGCCCGAGCTCGCCGTGGTCGGCGACCAGGCCCCCAGCCGCACGGAACTGCGCAGCCAGGGCACCAGCCACCAGGGCCTGGCCCGCTGGATGCGCCGCCTCGCCAGCGACCAGGTCGGCCAGACCGCCGACCTCGTCCACCTGCGCCAGGCCCGGCCGTCGGGCGACGTCTACGAGCTCTGGCTCGACCGCGACCTGTGCCGCTCGGGTGGCAGGGCGGTGAACGGCTGTCCGGGGTGAGGCGGGGGAGCCCGGGGGCCCTCGTCAACTTCCCCCCGTCGACTTCCCCCCGTCATCGTCCTCCGGTCACCTCCACGATCGCCGCCGTCGTGTACGACGCCTGCGGCGACAGCAGCCACACGAGGGTCTGGGCGATCTCCTCGGCCGTGCCGGGGCGCTGCATCGGGATCTGCGGCGCAAGCTGCCAGGCGCGATCGGGCTGGCCGCCGCTGGCGTGGATCTCGGTGTCGATGATGCCGGGGCGGACCGAGTTGACGCGCACGCCCTCGGCGGCGACCTCGCGGGCGAGGCCCTGGGTCCAGATGTCCAGCCCGGCCTTGGTGGCCGCGTAGTCGACGTACTGGCCGGCCGCGCCCAGCCGCGCCGCCACCGATGACAGGTTGACGATCGAGCCGCCCGCGCCGCCGTGGCGGGTGCTGAGGCGGCGCACCGCCTCGCGGGCGACGTACATCGCGCCCAGCAGGTTGATGCCGACCATGCGGCGCAGGCGCTCGCCGCTCATCTCGTCGCAGCGCTGGGCGCGGTCGACCACGCCGGCATTGTTGACCAGGCCGCGCCATTGCAGGCCTTCGGCGCCGGCCCAGTCGTCGATCTCGGCGCAGACGGCCAGCACCTGCGCCTCGTCGGCCACGTCCAGCGGCCAGGCGCGGGCACGGCGGCCGAGCGCTCGCACGTCGTCGACGACGGCGCCGGCCGATGCGGCGTCGCTGACGTAGGTCAGCGCCACATGCCAGCCCGCCTGGGCGGCCAGCCGGGCGGTGGCCGCGCCGATGCCACGGCTGCCGCCGGTGATCAGCAGCAGCGGCTCGCGCCCGTCATCAGAGGGCATCGGGGACAGATTGACGGGGGTCATGACATTCAGGTGCAGGTTGTTCTCGCTCGGGTTATTGTTCAATGTTCTTCCCTGCGTTGCCCAGCCCCAGGAGTTCCGATGTCCGGCCTGCACACCGCCTGGTTCGAAGGCTTCCAGCCCCAGCAGTTCGAGATCGACGGCCAGCGCATCTACGCCCGTCTGGGCGGTCGGCCGATCGACGACACCGGCGCGCCGGTGCTGCTGCTGCTGCACGGCTTCCCGCAGACCCACGCGATGTGGCACCGCGTGGCGATGCGCCTGGCGCCGCACTTCCGGCTGGTGATCCCGGACCTGCGCGGCTACGGCGATTCGGACAAGCCGCCCGGCCTGCCCGACCACGCCAACTACAGCAAGCGGGTGATGGCCGCCGACCTGGTCGGCCTGATGGACCGGCTCGGCCACCGCCGCTTCAACGTCTGCGGACACGACCGGGGCGCGCGGGTCGCCCACCGCATGGCGCTGGACCATCCGCAGCGGGTCGACCGGCTGTGCGTCATCGACATCGTGCCGACGCTGACGATGTACGAGCGCACCGACATGGCCTTCGCCTCGGCCTACTACCACTGGTTCCACTTGATCCAGCCCGCGCCGCTGCCCGAACGCATGATCGGTGGCAACGCCACCTACTACCTGCACGCCAAGCTCGGCGGCTGGGGCGCCGACGGGCTGGACCATGTCGAGCCGCCCGCCCTGCTGGACTACGAACGCTGCTTCTGCAACGCCGCGGGCATCCACGCCGCCTGCGAGGACTACCGCGCCGCCGCCAGCATCGACCTGGTCCACGACAGGATCTCGCGCAGCGCCGGCCAGAAGGTGGTCATGCCCCTGCACGTGCTGTGGGGCGAACGTGGCGTGGTGCACCGCCTGTTCGATCCCCTGGCCGACTGGCAAGCGGTCTGCGAGGGACCGGTCAGCGGTCAGACCCTGCCCGCCGGCCACTTCATTCCGGAGGAACAACCAGAAGCCTGCGCGCTGGCCTTGAGCCGCTTTTTCCTGAGTGAGTGCTAGCATGAAAAACGGCTTTTCCACCGCTGGTCCAGGGGGGGCGAGAACGCCATGAAGACCTTGCGCATCGTGATCCTCGATGACGGCACGGACGCCCCGGCCGGTCTACGCAGCGGACTGCTCCCGGGCATCGACCTGAGGCAGCTCGAAGGGCTCAGTGGTCACGATGTCGCCGCGCTGCTGCGCGAACACTCGATGCCCGCGCCCTTCGTCGACACCCACCTCGACAGCATCGGCACACCGCCCACCGACTTCGCCAACAGCGACCTCGAACTCGAACTGCGCAGCGCCCTGCAGTCCAGCCACGGCCATGCCTTCGCGCTGCTGCTCGGTCATGGCGAGCCCGGCCCCGACAGTCCGCTGCAGGCCTCTGGCGGCGGTCTGCCGTTCGAGCGCCTCAACGCCAGCCTCATGCGTGCGCTGCGCCGCCATGAGCTGGAGGCGGCGCTGGCCGAGTCCGATTCCCGCCTGCGCCGCATGGGCCTGTGCGACCGCCAGACCGGTCTGCCCAGCCGCGAGCTGTTCCTCGACCGGCTCGAACAGGCCACCGCCTCGGTCATGCGCGGGGGCAACGCGTTTGCCACGCTGGTGATCGGCTTCGAATGGCCGCAGGGCAGCACCGACACGCTCAGTCCGGCCGGCGCCGACGCGCTGATCGAGGCCCTGGCGCGGCGTCTGCAGCGGCTGGGTCGACGCTCGGACAGCTACGCCCGCATCGGCGGCCACACCTTTGCCGCGCTGCTGCTGGGCAACAACAGCGTGGCCGGCTCGACCGCGATGGCCCACAAGATCACCGAACAGCTGGCCCGCCCGGTCATGGCCGACGGCCGCTCGCTGGACCCGAAGGTGCGCGTGGGCATCGCCCTGTGTCCGCAGCACGGCACCGACGCACGCAGCGTGATGCTGCATGCCCAGGCCGCGATGGAGCAGGCCCAGCACAGCCGTCGCGAGGTGGCGGTCTACGACGCCCGACTCGGCCTGCGCGCGGCCACCAGCCTGCCCGGCGGAGCGGCAGCCCCGACGATGCTGCGCGCCGACGCGATCCGCCCGCCGCCGACCGAAGAGGCCATGGCCGCGCAGCTGAACCACGCCATCGGGCATGACGAGCTGGGCCTCGTGTTCCAGCCGGTCGTCAACCTGCATCCCGGTGCGGACGGCAGCCTGGACTGGACCCTGCGCCGGCTGGAGGCGCTGACACGCTGGCACAGCGCCAGCTGGGGTCCGATCTCGCCGACGACCTTCATCCCGATCGCCGAACACCACGCACTGATCGCGCAGCTGACCGACCGGATGCTCGAACGCGCACTCAAGGCCGCCACGCCGTGGCGCGAACAGGGTCTGGTGCCGGCGCTGTCGATCAACGTGTCGGCCCGCCTGCTGGACGATCCGGACCTGCCCGAGCGGCTGCTGTCCCAGCTCCAGGCCCACCAGTGGCCCGCCGACGCCCTGATGCTGGAACTGCCGGCCACCGCGCTGGCGCAGCCCGGACCGGTGGCTCAGTCGGTGATCCACCGGCTGGACGCGATGGGCGTGCGACTGATCGTCGACGACCTGGGCAGCGGCCTGTCGGCCTACCTGTCGCTGGCCGATCTGGCCGCCTTCGCCGAACTGAAGGTCGACCTGCGCAGCCTCGGCCGCAGCGCCGGTCACGGCGCGCCGTCACCATCGCCCGAACGCCTGCACAGCAGCATGGGCGGCCCACCACCGGACCGCGGCGCCGCGGTGCTCAACTCGCTGCTGACGCTGGGCGCCGGTCTGGGCGCACAGGTGGTCGTCTGCGGCGTCGAGGACGCGCAGACCGCAGCCTGGCTGCTGAAGGTCGGCTGCCACGCCGCCCAGGGCTACGCCTGGAGCCGCCCGCTGCCACCCGAACAGGTCAAGGGCTGGTGCGCGGCGCAAGCGGCGACGCGGGGGTTGAGGCACTGAGCAAGCCGGTCGCTCATCGGCGTTCGGTTGGCGCGGCACCCTGCGCAGACCGGCGCGCTGCGGCGGCAGACCCCTCACCCTGCCCTCTCCCGCAAGGGGAGATGGGATCTTGCCTCGTTTTGATCGATGGAATTGGCAGTGGCTCATTCGATGAGCCAGTCATGATTCCGCGCCAGCGCGACACCCTTGCAACCGAGTCATCACTCTCTCCCCTTGCGGGAGAGGGAACGAGGGTGAGGGGTCTCGCGCCAGGCGCGACAAGGTCACACCCGGCGCCCAACTCAGCGGCCGTAGGTCGCCGTGAACGTCGCCTTGCCCAGCAGCTTGTCGCCCAGGCCCTTGTTCAGCACGAACGACATCAGCGCGGCGCTGCCCGTGCGGGGGACGCCGGCGGCGGCGATCATGTCGTCGACGGCGAGGGCGTAGAGGGTGAAGTTGTAGCGGTGCGGCTTGTCGCCCTGCGGCGGGCAGGGGCCGCCCCAGTTTCCGTTGGCGCCGGTCGCGCCGGTGTCCATGAAATCGGTGTTGCCGCCGAAGGCCGCACCCGGCAGCTTGGTGGCGCCGTTGCCCGCGCCGCGCGGCAGGCCGGTCGTGTTGGCAGGCAGGTTGTAGATGGCCCAGTGCCAGAAGCCCGATCCGGTCGGCGCGTCCGGGTCATGGACCTGCAGGGCCAGCGACTTGGTGCCCGCCGGGACGTTGCGCCAGACCAGTTCGGGCGAGACGTTGGCGCCCTGGCAGCCGAAGGCGCCGAGCACGTAGTCGTTGCTGAAGGTGCCGGAGGCAAGGTCCGGGCTCTCGAGCGTGAAGGTGCCCTGGGCGACGCTCGGAAGCGCGGTGAAGGCGGCCAGTCCAAGGGCGAGGACCGCAGGGGTCAGCCGGCGCGTGATGGCGGGACGGTGGATCGGGAACTGGGTCGTGTTCATCGGTGTCCTTTCGATTCGACGGGGCATCGATGATGCACGTTTTTGCCAGCTCAGGCAGCCACCGCCGCCGGCTGCGCATGACCGGCGCGCCACTGGCCCGGCGTGTCGCCGTAGTGGCGCCGGAAGCTCTGGATGAAGTAGCCCGGCGTGGCGTAGCCGCAGGCCCAGGCGATCTCCTTGATGGCCATGTCGGTGTCGGCCAGCAGCCGTGCGGCGCGTTCCATGCGCTGGCGGTTGATGTAGGCCACCAGGTGTTCGCCGCTGGCCAGCCGGAAGCGGTGCGACAGGTAGTCGGCGCTGACGCCGCTCTGCTCGGCCAGCCGGCGCACGCTCAACGCGTGGTCGCCGAGCTGGTTCTGGATCAGCACGCGCAGCCGCGCGATGGCTGCGGGCTCGGCGCGGGTGGCGGGCAGGCCGCTCGCGTCGATGGCGCGGCGCGCGCCGGCGACGGCGGCGATGACCAGTGCGCGGACCTGCCAGTCGTGCGCATCGGGCACCTCGGCGGCATGGCTGAGCCAGTCGAGCGCGCGGGCGGCCTGGGTGTCCTGGCGCGATTCGAGGTAGTGGATGCCCGGCAGGCCCGGCGCGTGTTCATGGGCCAGATGGCAGGTCAGCACGCTGCCGTCGGCATAGAGCACGAGGTTGCAGAAGGGCTCGCCGCGCACGCCCGCTCCGACCTGTTCGTGGTGCAGCAGGCGCGCGGGCATCAGCAGGGCCTCGCCGGGGCCGACCGTGACGGCGTCGCCCGGCAGGCCGAAACGGGTCCAGCCGGAGACCTGCAGGAACAGCTCGGGCGCGAGGTGGAAATGGCCCTCGCCGCGCGCCACGCCGGACACGCCGGCGCAGGCCGGACGGTGCAGCGGCCAGCCGCCCCGGCCGAGTCCGTCGGCGAAGGCGGCGAGCTGCTCGCGCAGGCGTCGGGCGAGCGCGGCGTCCTCGTCCGGATGGCGGTCGGCGGGATCGACGAAGGGCGCCGGGCAGTCGGGGCGGTGATCCAGGTTTTTTGACATCGATCGCAGTTTTCTGGCTTTGCTTGCGCTTGAGGCGGGTGGCCCGGCGAATCTATCCTGCCGGCTGTCCATCGTGCAAGCCCGGGCGTTCCGAGGCGCAGCACACCCCCAGCCACCACCTGAAAGACCTTCCGATGAAGTCGAAGATTTCTGTCATCGTCTGGAACGAGTACGAACACGAGCAGAGCAACCCGGCGATTGCCGCGATCTACCCCGAGGGCATCCACGGCGCCATCGCCGCCGGCCTGCGCGAGGTGCCCGGCCTGAACCCCGGCGCGCTGCCGGTCGAGGTCACGACCGCCACGCTGGACCAGCCCGAGCACGGCCTGACCGAGGCGCGTCTGGCCGCGTGCGACGTGCTGATCTGGTGGGGCCACCGGGCCCACGGCAAGGTCGCCGACGCCATCGTCGACCGGGTGCAGAAGCGGGTGCTCGAAGGCATGGGCCTGATCGTGCTGCACTCGGGCCACTTCTCGAAGATCTTCCGCCGCATGCTGGGCACCAACTGCTCGCTGAAGTGGCGCGAGGCCGACGAGAAGGAACGCCTGTGGGTGGTCGAGC
>JACCDS011687607.1_pt1 | contig 13395 bp, 12 predicted proteins | sample 7446441 | NCBI WGS metagenome assembly JACCDS01 (sample SAMN15323445, study PRJNA562643) | freshwater metagenome | isolation source: river surface water | place: USA:Blue River Watershed | collected 2017-08-17
GGACGCCGTGATGCGCGAGATTTAACGCCTGTGCCCGTGAGCGCGACGACGCGTGATGTGCAGCGCTTGGGTCAGGCGATCAACGCGTTGTTGGGCCGCATTGCACACAGCGTGCAAGCACAGCGCGAGTTCTCGGGCAATGTGGCGCACGAGTTGCGTACGCCTTTGGCCGGTATTCGCGCGTTGACCGATTACGGCTTGCGTCACACCAACCCCCAGGTTTGGCGTGAGCAATTACTGGGCATCGCGCAAAGCCAAGAGCGCGCCAGTCATTTGGTGGACCAGTTGTTGGCCTTGGCCCTGGCCGATGAAGCGCAACATACGCTCGAGACAAAGCCGGTGGCACTTGATGCCTTGGTGGGCGAGGCTGTGCTTCGCTTTTTGCCGCGCGCGGATGCACTCGGCGTAGACCTCGGTGCCCGTGGCGTGGATCAACCCGTCTGGGTGCTTGCCAATGACGCGTTGTTGGAGGGCGTGTTAAATAATTTGCTCGACAACGCACTTCGCTATGGCCGTGCTGCTGAGGGTGAAAGCCGCATCACTGTGTCTGTCGTGGATGCGCCGCAAGCGGTGGTTCTTTCGGTGATTGATAACGGTGCGGGTGTTTCGCCCGAGCAACTCAAGCAGCTCACGCAACGCTGGGTGCAGGGCTCGGCCGGTGAGGCGCTCAAGGAGGGGTCGGGTTTGGGCCTGGCCATCGTCAGTGAATACGTCCGCTTGCTCGGCGCCAAGGTCAGCATGCAAAACGAAAGCCCCCACGGCTTGCGCGTGACGATCGCTTTGAACAAGCCCTTGTAAAATCGCCCCCTCGGCTAAAAGGGCGGCGCACAACCCTGAGGCCTCGCACTTGTGCACACCCCAAAGGTTGGTTTTATGTTGTACCCCCAAGAGTTTGATGTCATCGTCGTAGGCGGCGGCCATGCAGGCACCGAAGCCGCGCTGGCCGCGGCACGCATGGGTGCTAAAACTTTACTCTTAAGCCACAACATCGAAACCTTGGGGCAGATGAGTTGCAATCCATCGATTGGCGGCATTGGCAAAGGGCACTTGGTCAAAGAAGTGGATGCTTTGGGTGGCGCCATGGCCTTGGCCACAGACGAATCGGGCATTCAATTCCGAATTCTCAACAGCTCCAAAGGCCCGGCCGTTCGAGCCACTCGCGCACAAGCTGACCGCATTTTGTACAAAGCCGCCATCCGCCGCATGTTGGAAAACCAGCCCAACTTGTGGTTGTTCCAACAGGCCGTGGATGACTTGATGGTGGAGGGCGACCGCGTGGTCGGCGCCTGCACCCAAGCCGGTATTCGATTCCGCAGCCGCACGGTGGTCCTGACCGCAGGCACATTCTTGGACGGCAAAATTCACGTAGGCTTGAACAACTATGCCGGAGGCCGTGCGGGTGACCCACCCGCCGTTAGCCTCTCGGCCCGACTCAAAGAGTTGAAGCTGCCACAAGGCCGCCTCAAAACTGGCACGCCCCCGCGTATCGATGGTCGCACGATTGACTTCAGTCAATGCATCGAGCAACCGGGTGACGGCGTCGCCAACCAAACCGAAACCGGCGCACGCTCGGCAGGTGTGTTGGGCGAGGTGCCCGTGTTCAGCTACATGGGTCGCGCATCCATGCACCCGCAACACATGCCATGCTGGATCACGCACACCAACCAACGCACCCACGACATCATTCGCTCCGGCTTTGACCGCAGCCCCATGTTCACCGGCAAGATTGAGGGTGTGGGCCCGCGCTATTGCCCAAGCGTGGAAGACAAGATCAACCGCTTTGCCGACAAAGACAGCCACCAAATTTTCTTAGAGCCAGAAGGCCTGACCACCCACGAGTACTACCCCAACGGCATCAGCACCAGCTTGCCGTTTGACATCCAGTATGACTTGGTTCGCTCGATGAAGGGTTTGGAAAACGCCCACATCATTCGCCCCGGTTACGCCATTGAGTACGACTACTTTGACCCCCGTGAGCTCAAACGCAGTTTCGAAACCCGTGCCATTGGCGGCCTGTTCTTTGCTGGCCAAATCAACGGCACCACCGGTTATGAAGAGGCGGCGGCCCAGGGCTTGTTCGCTGGCATCAACGCCGCACTGCAATGCCGCAGTCTGGCCGGTGCGGCCAACGACTTTGGCGGCGCTTGGACGCCCGGTCGTGACCAAGCCTACTTGGGCGTGTTGGTCGATGACCTCACCACGAAGGGTGTGACCGAGCCTTACCGCATGTTCACCAGCCGTGCCGAGTTCCGTTTGCAGCTGCGCGAAGACAACGCCGATGCCCGCTTGACCGAAGTTGGCCGCCACATGGGCTTGGTGGATGACGCCCGTTGGGACGCTTTCAACCGCAAGCGCGATGCTGTTTCACGTGAAACAGAGCGGCTCAAATCTATCTGGGTCAGCCCCCGCAATCTGCCCGCCGCTGAGTCAGAGCGTGTGTTGGGTAAATCCATTGACCGCGAATACAACTTGGCCGATTTGCTGCGCCGTCCCGATGTGAGCTACCAAGGCTTGATGTCTCTGGATGGCGCCAAGCACCAAAACCAAGAGTTGTTGGCCGGTTTGAATGGCGATGATGTTTCACGTGAAACCACTCGCGCCATCATCGAGCAGATTGAGATCGCGGCCAAGTACTCAGGCTATATCGACCGCCAGCGCGACGAAGTCGAGCGCGCCGCCCACTATGAAAACCTCAGATTGCCCGAAGACTTGGACTACAACCAAGTGACCGCTTTGTCGTTTGAAGTGCGTCAGCGCCTCAGTCGCCAGCGGCCAGAAACTTTGGGTCAAGCCTCCCGTTTGTCGGGCATCACGCCGGCGGCCATATCTTTGCTGCTGATTCACCTCAAGCGTTCGCGCGTCAAAGGCTTTGCCCAAGACTCGGCTGCTAGCAATTCAATCGAGGCGGTCTGATGCACCCTTTGCTGCCTGCTCTGCAAAAAGGGCTCGACGGTTTGGGTTTGGTGTTGACGCCTGAACAGCAAGCCCAGCTCTTGGCTTACATGGATTTGATCGCCAAATGGACCAAGGTTTACAACCTGACGGCGGTGCGCGATACCAATGAGATGCTCACGCATCACTTGCTTGACAGCTTGGCGGTGGTGTTGCCCTTGAGGCGCGAGGCGGCCAAGCTGGTTCTGCCAGAAGGTCAAAGTCAGTTCAGTTTGTTGGATGTCGGCGCGGGCGCCGGACTGCCTGGTGTCGTCATTGCCATCACTTGCCCTCATATCTCCGTGACCTGTGTAGACACGGTGGCCAAAAAGGCGGCGTTCATTCAGCAGGTGGCTGCCACTTTGAGGTTGCCCAACCTCAAAGGTTTGCATGCGCGGGTTGAGAGTCTGAATCAACCCTTTGATGTGATTTGCTCTCGTGCCTTTGCCTCTTTGGTGGATTTCACCACTTGGTCTCAATCGGCCTTGGCCGACCACGGCATCTGGATGGCCATGAAAGGCAAGCACCCAGAACAAGAGTTGGCTGTGTTGCCCCAAAACGTCAAAGTGTTTCACGTGGAACAGCTTCAAGTGCCTGGCTTGGATGCCGAGCGCTGCATCATCTGGATGCGCGGTTAAACTCCCCTCAGTTATAAATCTGAGACTTCTATGTTCGGTATTGCGGACTACGGCGCTTTCGTCGTGGCCATCATCGTTTTTTTGGCCATCCCTGGTCCCGGTAACTTGGCCTTGCTCACCGCAACAGGCAAGGGCGGGGTGCGTGCGGGTATGGCGGCCACGCTGGGTGTGATTGCTGGCGATCAAGTTTTGCTTTGGTTGGCGGTGGCAGGTTTGTCTGCCGTGCTCATCAACTATCCCAGTTTGTATAGCTCGGTCAAGTGGGCGGGTGCTGCTTATTTGATGGGGCTGGGCTATTCCTTGTTCAACGTAAAGCCGGGCGATGCGCCGGTGTTAGACATGAAGCCCGACCATTTCTGTCGCCAAGGCTTGTTCATCACGGTGCTCAACCCTAAAGCGATTGTGTTTTATATGGGGTTCTTTCCTTTGTTTGTGGATCCGAAAATCCACTTAGGGTTGGTCACATTTGGGTTTATGGCGCTCACCATTGCAGTGCTTACTTTGGCGTATGGTTTGGTGGTTGTTTTGTTGGCTCATCACTTGGCTGAGCGTGTGCGAGCCAATCCGATGGTGGCTGTGATGCTCAATAAAGTGGCGGGCACATTGCTCATGGGTTTTGGCCTGAAGCTGGCTTTGTTTTAATTATTTTTCTGTCTCTTTCGAAAGCGCTGTATGGCCAAAATATTTTGTGTTGCAAATCAAAAAGGTGGTGTGGGTAAAACCACCACCACCGTCAATTTGGCGGCGGGCTTGGCATTTGTCGGTCAGCGGGTGTTGATGGTCGATTTGGATCCACAAGGCAATGCCACCATGAGCTCAGGCGTAGACAAACGCGAGATGGAGCTGTCGGTTTATGACGTCTTGCTCGAAGAAGCCAGCGTGGCCGAAGCCCGTGTTCGTAGCAACTGGGGAACTGACGGCGTTCGTGCAGCAATTCCAACCTACGATGTGTTGGGTGCCAATCGCGACCTGGCTGGAGCCGAAGTTGAGTTGGTGTCTTTAGAGCGCCGCGAAAACCGCCTCAAGCAGGCGCTGGCTGCGGTCGATGCTGAGTACGACTTTGTGCTTATTGATTGCCCGCCCTCGCTGTCCATGCTCACCCTCAATGGCTTGTGCTCGGCACATGGCGTCATTGTCCCGATGCAGTGTGAATACTTCGCACTTGAAGGCCTGACCGACTTGGTCAACACCATCAAGCAAGTGCATGCCAACCTCAACCGTGACCTCAAAATCATTGGCCTGTTGCGCGTCATGTTTGACCCACGCATCACCTTGCAGCAACAAGTGAGCGACCAACTCAAAGACCACTTTGGCGACAAAGTGTTCAGCGCCGTGATTCCTCGCAATGTGCGTTTGGCCGAGGCACCTAGCTATGGTTTGCCCGGCGTTGTGTTTGACCCTTCGGCAAAAGGCAGTCACGCCTTTGTCGACTTTGCGCAAGAAATGGTGGAGCGCGTCAAAGCGTTTTAAGCGTCAAGCCTGCACATCCTCATGACGGCCTCAGTCCTCATTCTTCCCGGCTGGCAAAACAGCGGACCTACCCATTGGCAAAGCCTGTGGCAGCATGCGCACGGCTACACACGTGTTGAACAACACAACTGGGATTGGCCTTTGCGTGGTGACTGGATGATTCAGCTAGAAGAAGCTGTGCTGGCCAACCCCAATGCGGTGTTGGTGGCGCACAGCTTGGGCTGCGTGCTCGTGGCAGCTTGGGCCGCGCACTCATTGCACGCGCACAACGTCAAGGCGGCTTTGTTGGTGGCGCCCGCCGACGTTGAGCGCCCCGAAATGCAGCACATGCTGCACAGCTGGAGTCCCATCGTGCGTGAGCGCTTGCCGTTTCCCAGCGTCATGGCCACCAGTCGCAACGACCCTTTTTGCAGCTTCATGCGTGCCAGTGCATTGGCGCATGCATGGGGTTCGCGCATGGTCGATTGCGGCATGAGTGGACACATCAACGCCGACGCCCACCTTGGCGATTGGCCCGAGGGCTTTGCCCTGTTACAAGATTTACTCAAAGAAGAAGTTACCCATGGTCACTAAAAAAACAAAAGGCCTCGGCCGCGGACTCGAAGCCCTGCTCGGACCTAAAGTTGACGACAGCATTGCCGCACAAACTGCTGCCGCCGAAGGCTTACCCAGTGTTTTGCCGCTCACTCAAATGGTGCCCGGCATGTACCAGCCGCGTACCCGCATGGACGAGGGCGCCTTGTATGAATTGGCTGAGAGCATCAAAGCCCAAGGCATCATGCAGCCCATCTTGGTCCGTCAATTGCGTGATGGCCCCAACGCTGGCAAATACGAAATCATCGCGGGCGAACGCCGCAGCCGTGCCGCCAAATTGGCGGGCCTAGACACAGTGCCCGTCCTCGTGCGTGACGTGCCGAACGAGGCCGCCGCTGCGATGGCGCTGATTGAAAACATTCAGCGCGAAGACCTCAACCCCCTCGAAGAAGCGCAAGGCTTGCAACGACTCATCAAAGAGTTTGGCCTCACGCACGAACTTGCGGCACAAGCCGTGGGCCGCTCACGCAGCGCTGCCAGCAACTTGCTGCGCTTACTCAACTTGGCTGAGCCTGTGCAGTCCATGCTCATGGCGGGCGACATCGACATGGGCCACGCACGCGCCTTGCTCGCCCTTGACCGTGCGACTCAAATCACAGCCGCGAACCAAATCAGCGCTAAAAAAATGTCGGTGCGCGAAGCCGAAAGCTTGGTGAAAAAACTCAGCGCCGAATTCAACCTCGTGCCGCAAAAACCCAAGGGCGAAAAGTCGCGTGACATCAAACGTGTCGAAGAAGAGCTTTCTGATTTGCTCACCGCACAAGTTGAAGTGCGCGTCAAAAAGCGCGTCAAGCGGCATGGCAAAGTCGAGGAAATGGGCGAGCTCGCCATTCAGTTCGGCTCCATAGACGAACTCAACGGACTCATTGACAAACTCCGCAAACCTTAAAAGCCAATGCTCGAAAAGCTGCAACAGGTCTTATTGCCAAAGAGCTTTTTTGAAGGTTCGGAGCTAGAGCGCCGTCGCAGCTTGCTCACCTACATGTTGCTTCTTGTAGGCGCATGTTCGTTACCGTTTTACTTTATCCATCACCCCGACTACAACCACGTTGCCAACTTGATCGGTACAGCGGGCTACTGGGGTTTGCTGGTTTTACTGGTGTGTGGTGCGCCATATTTGCTCATTGCACATGGCACCTTGCTTTGGTCGGTTTCTTATGTGGCCTACTTGGCGGCCATGACGGGCGGCATCAACTCCCCCGTGTTGGTGTGGATGACCGCGGCCGTGCTGCCAGCCATTTTGTTGCTTGACCGCATGTCCGCTTTCGTTTGGGTGGCCATCGTCTTGATCGCCAACTTGATGCTGCTGTTGATCAGTCAGCAAGGCTTGGTCAACAGCGATATCAACATGGCCAACGACGTCATGGCCTGGACGGTTGCCAATAAATTTTTTGTGCTCAGCTTGGCGATGTATGTGGTGTTTGTGACCGAACGCATGCACCGCAGCCAAGTGGCCAAGATGGACCAAAGCAACGCTGAGTTGGAGCAAACGCACCAAGCCCTGATTCGCGCGCAAGCGCACAAAGACGAATTCATTGCCTCTGTCGGGCATGAGCTGCGCACGCCCATGAATGCCATCTTGGGCCTCAACGGCATCTTGCGCAGTGAACTTGCAAACCGCGCTGAAGATGCAGAGGTGGTCGACCTGATCCGTCGCTCCACCGAACAACTGTTGCAAGTCGTCAACGACATCTTAGATTTTTCGCAACTCCAAGCAGGGCGCTTGGCCTTGCGTGAAGATGAGTTCTCGCTGCGCGAAGTCATGTCTGCTGTGCTGACCACCTTCCAAGTCAAAGCACAAGCCAAAAACCTCTCGCTCCATTTAGAAACTGCGGCGGTTCACAACATGTGGGTCAAAGGTGACAAGCAACGCTTGACCCAAGTGCTAAACAACTTGCTCGACAACGCCCTCAAATTCACCGCGACAGGTAGCATTCATGTGCGCGCACAAGCGGTGGGCGGCGGCGTTTTGTTTGAAGTGCAAGACACGGGCATTGGCATTGCGCCGGACCGACAAAAACAAATCTTCAACGGCTTTGAACACGCTGACGTGCAAACCAACCGCCAATACGGTGGCACGGGCTTGGGCCTGTCTATTTGCGAACGCTTGGTCAGCCTGCAAGGCGGCACCATTGGCGTGAGCAGCGTGCAGGGGCAGGGCGCACGTTTTTGGTTTCAGCTGCCCATGCGCAGCATTGCCGTGCAAGAGGCCAAAGCGGCAGCCGAAATGGCTCGGTTGTTGGTCGACAAATCTATGCAAATCCTGCTGGTGGATGACAACGCCGTCAACCTGCTTGTCGCCCGCATGATGCTCAAAAAGTGTTTCCCCAAATCGGACATCGTTGAAGCCGGCAGTGGCGCCATCGCACTCGAAAAGCTACGCACGCAAACCTTTGATTTGGTGTTGATGGACATGGTCATGCCCGACATGGATGGCATGCAAGTGACCCAAGCCTTGCGCAACACGTTTCCTGCGCCTGCGTGCGACTTGCCCGTTTTGGCGCTCACGGCCAGCGCCAACCCCGTGGACCAAGACCGTTGCTTGGCCTCAGGCATGAACGACGTGCTCCACAAACCGTTGGACGAGCAGCAGCTCATCTCCAAAATTTCTAATGCACTCGTGGTTCACGCGGCAAGAGGCAAGCTATGAGCCGTACCAAATTTGACGCGTTAGCTGCATGGGCTGTGCCACACATTCCCAAGCGTTTTCAAGAAGGGCGCTTGCCCTATTTGTTTTTCATCGTTTGGCTGTTGATTGTGGTCATGGTGGTGCTGGCTGTCATCACCCCTTACCCCAATGGTGTACCTGTGCCATTGGCCTTTGCGTTTGTTCTGTTGGTTTTGCAACTCCTATTCATTTGGGGCTTGCCTTTGCAGGCCGCCGTCAACTTGGGCTTGCTCGCGGGTCTGTTGCAGGTCTCTTATGCTGCATGGATGTCGGGTGGCATCTTCTCGCCCCGCATGGCCTGGATGGCCGCCATCCCGCTCATTCCTTTTTACGCCATCAGCCGCATTACAGGTTTGGTGTGGATGCTGGTTGTTCTGTGTGTTGAATTGGCCATGGCCTACATCACTTGGCAAGCTTGGTTGCCTGCCAACCCGACCTTGGGCGCAGCGCAAATCATGTCCTCGTTTGCCAGTTACACCGTGGTCACGCTCATCGTCATCACCGTGCCGTTTTTGTACGACAACCTTTTTCGCCAAGCCTACGCGGCCAGCTTGCAGCGCAACTTAGAACTTGAAGAAAAACGCAAAGAGCTGCTGCGCACCGCTACGTTGCGCGAGCAATTCATTGCCACCGTCAGCCATGAGCTGCGCACCCCCATGAACGCTATTTTGGGCTTCAACAACATGTTGCTCGCCCGCGTCTCTGACAACCCGCAAGCGCTCAAAATTTTGAACCACACGCGTCAATCCGCCGACCACTTGCTCACCGTCATCAATGACGTGCTCGATTACTCACAGCTGCAAGCTGGCAAGATCACCGTGCAATACGAAACCTTTGCCCTGCGCGACACCGTGCACACCGCATTCGACCTGTTTGCGCAACGCGTGGAGAGCATGCACCTGCAATACACCTGCACCATCGACGACAACGTGCCCCACTGGGTGTCTGCCGACCGCCATCGCTTGATGCAAATATTGGTCAACCTCTTGGGCAACGCCATTAAGTTCACGCACCAAGGCCACGTCATCTTGCACGTGCGCCAAGAACCCATGTGCGTGCGCTTCTCGGTGCGCGATAGCGGCATTGGCATTCCTGGAGCTCAGCAGCCCAAAATCTTCCAGCGTTTTGTGCAAGCAGAAGACGACATTCAATCGCGCTACGGTGGCAACGGGTTGGGCCTTTCCATCACGCAGCGTTTGGTGGAGCTGATGGGCGGCCACATTGGCTTTGAGAGCAAGCCCGGCGTTGGTTCTATGTTTTGGTTCACCTTGCCCTTGGTGGAGGTTGCGGCACTGCAAGTCGAAGCCCCCAAGCGCAAAACCCCCAATATGCCCAGTGAAGCGGCGCAACGGTTTTTGGTGGTCGATGACCATCCCATCAACCGCTTGCTGGTGCGCCAAATTCTTAAAAACAACTGGAAGAACTGCGAGCTCGTTGAAGCCGACAACGGCCTCAAGGCGTTAGACGCGCTGCGCCAACAACACTTCGATGTGGTTCTCATGGACATGGTCATGCCCGAGATGGATGGCATCGAAGCCACCGCTGCTTTGCGTCAAACCTTTGATGCTCCCGTCAACGCCACGCCTGTTCTAGGCCTCACGGCCAACGTCAACCCTCAAGACCTCGAGCGCTTCTCTGCAGCAGGCGTGAACGCTGTGGTGCTCAAGCCTTTCGATGCCGTTAAGGTCTGCGCGCAAGTCGCGCAGATGCTCACAGAGAAAAAATCTTCCCTGGGTTCATGATGTTGTGCGGGTCCAGCGCCCGCTTGATTGTGCGCATCATGTCAATCGCACCTTCGCCCGTTTCGCTGCGCAAGAAATCCATCTTGTGCAAACCAATGCCGTGCTCACCGGTGCAAGTGCCGCCTAAGTTGAGCGCCCGCGTGACTAACTTTTGGTTCAAGTCCTCTGCCAATGCGTGCTCGGCCGGATTGTTGGGGTCAATCAAATAGCCCATGTGGAAATTGCCATCACCCACGTGACCCACGAGGAAATAGGGCAGCCCAGACGCGTCGGCTTCGGAAATGCAATCAAGCAACGCATCTGCCAACTTGCTGATGGGCACACACGTGTCGGTTGTCACAGCTCGGCAGCCGGGGCGGCTTTGAATGGCAGCAAAGTAGGCGTTGTGTCGTGCGGTCCATAAGCGTGTGCGCTCTTCCGGTGTGGTGGCCCACTCAAAAGACACACCGCCGTATTCGGCCGCAATCTCTTGCACCGTTGCTGCTTGTTCTTTCACGCCTGCAGGCGAGCCGTGAAACTCCATCAACAACATCGGTGTTTCAGCCAAATTGAGCTTGGCGTACTGGTTCACCATGCGCACCGAGCCACCATCCAACAGCTCTACGCGAGCAATCGGCACCCCCATTTGAATGGTGGCAATCGTGGTGTGCACAGCCGCTTCAATGCTTGGAAATGAACACACAGCCGCCAGCACTGCTTCTGGCAAAGGGTAGATGCGAAGGGTAATTTCGGTCATCACCCCCAGCGTGCCCTCGCTGCCCACCAACAAACGCGTTAAGTCGTAACCCGCTGCTGACTTTTTGGCGCGTGTGCCTGTGCGAATCACTTCGCCACTGGCCGTGACCACTTCAAGCGTCAGCACGTTCTCACGCATCGTGCCGTAGCGCACGGCATTGGTGCCGCTTGCGCGAGTGGCGCACATGCCGCCGATGGAGGCATCGGCACCAGGGTCAATCGGAAAAAACAAACCCGTGCTTTTGATCTCTTCGTTCAGTTGTTTGCGTGTCACGCCGGGCTGCACCGTCACGGTCAGGTCTTCGGCGTTGATGCTCAACACCTTGTTCATGCGGCTCACATCCACGCTGATGCCACCTTGCACCGCCAGCAAATGCCCCTCAAGCGACGAACCCACCCCAAATGGAATCACCGGCACTTTGTACTGCGCTGCCAGCTTCACGGCATCAGCCACATCTTGCGTGCTTTCAGCAAACACAACTGCAGCCGGAGGCGGCACGTGTGTGTAAGGCGACTCATCGCGCCCATGCTGCTCGCGAACGACCAAAGCCGTCGAGCAATTCGTGCCAAAACGCGCTTGCAGTGAGGCAATCATTTCGGCAGGCACTTCGCGTTGTGTCACGGCAGGAATGAGGTGTTCGTGGTGCGTGGGCGCGTTCATGGGGAGTCTCCTGTATGAGTTTTGATTTTATGGAAGTCTTGCCAAGACTTGCTAGATACATACAATGTAATTATGAACGCATTGAAGTTTGAATGGGATGAACGCAAGGCCAACGCAAACCTCAAAAAACATGGCGTTAGCTTTGATGAGGCTAGAACTGTGTTCTTTGATGAGCGCGCCAAGCTCATTGACGACCCAGAACATTCAGATGATGAAGAAAGGTTCATCTTGCTTGGGCTAAGTAGCGCATTACGCGCCATGGTCGTTTGTCATTGCTACCGAAGTTCGGGCAATGTCATTCGCATCATTTCAGCGCGCAAGGCCACCACCAGCGAATCCAAGTTTTACCCATAAGGTGCAACATGAAAAAAGAATACGACTTTTCAAATGCGCGTAAGAACCCTTACGCGTCGCAACTTAAAAAGCAAATCACCATTCGTTTGGATGAAGATGCCATCACCTACTTCAAAGACATTTCAGATCAGGTGGGCATCCCCTACCAAAGTTTGATTAACCTCTATCTGCGCGACTGCGCCGCATCGCATCGCAAGCTGAACTTGCAGTGGAAATAACGTAAAAAACCAAAGAACAGAGGCAACTGCACATGGGCAACCGACTTACACAAATCGCCACCCGCACCGGCGACGCTGGCACCACTGGCTTGGGCAACAACCAACGCGTGTCTAAAAACAGCTTGCGCGTCCACGCCATGGGCGAGGTGGACGAACTCAACTCCAACATCGGTGTTTTGCTTTGCGAAGACATGCCGCAAGATGTGCGCGACATCTTGGTTGAAATCCAGCATCAGTTGTTCAACCTAGGCGGCGAGCTCTCCATTCCCGGCTTCGAGCTGCTCAAAGAAGAAGCCGTGCAAGCCCTCGACGACGCGCTTGAAACCTACAACGCCAAGCTCCCCAAACTTGAAGAATTCATCTTGCCCGCAGGCACCCGTGGGGCCGCGCTCTCACACGTCTGCCGCACTGTAGCGCGCCGCGCCGAACGCGCTGTGGTGGCGCTGGGTAACGAAGAAGCCATTGGCGAAGCCCCTCGCCAATATCTCAATCGCTTGAGTGATCTGATGTTCGTTTTAGCCCGCATCCTCAACCGCATGAATGGTGGTGACGACGTGTACTGGAAAAGCGAACGCATGAAGCGCAACGAGGCATAAGCGCTCAATCAATATTTGCATACAGCGCTGACGCTTAAAGAGGCAAATTCCTACTTCAAATTCACACGAGTTGTACGCACAACTCAAACGCTTTTTTATAAAAAAACAAGCGCATACGCCAATGGGTCTAGACCTCAGGGCTTACACCTGTGAGCGTATATACGGAACAGGGAAAACCCCAGAAAATTAAATTTATTGGTTTTAACAGTTTGCTGTTATTTCCAATGTTTTTTAAGTTTTTTGGGCTTTTTTCGATTGGGGAAATGGCCTGCAACCTTTTCCTGTCCGCACCATGCATTCCAAATTCCTCCAGCGTGCGTCTCGCTGGCAACTCATCCTCGCTGTTCTTGCCTGTCTCGCCTTTAGCAAATGGGCCCCTGCGCAAACCGCCAACGCGGACACAACCAAAAAACCCAAATTCGACATCACCAAACCCTTGGGTGAGTCCTATGCTGCCGCATCCACCGTTGCCATTGAGCAAGCGCGTTTGGTGGTCTACCGCCCACGTCGCACCGATGAAAAAGCGGGCGTCATCTCTGTTTATCTCAACGAGCGCTACCACACCTCGTTACAACAAGACGCCTACTCCATCCTTTGCCTAGACGCCAACAAAGCAAAGTTGCTCACTCGACTCATCGACGCCGACGGCGAACAAGACGACGAGCTAGAGACAAGCAAAACCTTGGCTTTGAAGCGCAACGAATCTGTGTTCCTTCGAGTCACCGACCTCAAAAACGGCCGCACCCGCATGGACATCGTTCCTGCCAAAACTGCTAACGAAGAACTCA
>JACCDS012238881.1_pt1 | contig 13395 bp, 14 predicted proteins | sample 7446441 | NCBI WGS metagenome assembly JACCDS01 (sample SAMN15323445, study PRJNA562643) | freshwater metagenome | isolation source: river surface water | place: USA:Blue River Watershed | collected 2017-08-17
ACAAAAAGGCCAACCGTACTTCAATTCAATGCAGGTACTACTGGCTTTGGTTTAGACATTAAAAAGAGCATTTCAAAAAATTTAGCATTACGCTTGGGTTATGCTGCGGTTTCTTTAAATAGAAATTTGGATAGCTCTTTTTTTGATGAAATTACTTCTGATAACGTAGCCAAAGTAAAGTCAAGTAATTTTCATCTTAAAGCCGAATTGGGTCACAAATGGGTAAGGTTAGTATTGGGAGCGGCTTATTTTACACAAACAACAGCAGAAATTTCTGTGAAACCAACAGCTACTTACAAAGTTAATAATGAAACTGTTGGGCCAGACCAAATAGGCAATATGAACGCAAAAGTGGATTATAGCGGCATAGCCCCTTATGTAGGATTGGCCTTATTTAGAGCAAACCCGAAAAAAGTATTCAATATTACGCTTGACTTGGGTACTTATTATATGCCAAGCCCCAAAGTTACTATTGTTGGTAACGGGTTGCTAAAAGCTAGCGAAACTATAGCCCCCCAATTACAAGAAAACCTAAAAGATTGGAATTGGCTTCCTAATATTCAACTGAATTTAAATTTTAAACTTTAATCAATAACTCAAAAAAAAACGTCATGAAAAACTTCATCAAACCATTGTTGATGGCCATCGTCCTGATTGTCTCAATGAATGCGTGTAAAAAAATCAATCCTACCGACGACATTACATTTGTCATTAATTCGGACATTTACCGTTCTCCGGTATTGGTTAAATTTATCAATGCCAACCCCAATTCAACAACACAACCAGGCTACAACGCAACAAGTCCGGAAGCTACTTATAAAGTCGGAATTACTGGTACCGAAGCAAAATACATCGTAATGAACGATGGTGATACTTCACTAAAAGCTAGTAGAGGGTTCCTACAGTTTAGTATTGGAAGTAATCGAGTACCATCCGCAACTAGTCCAATAAGTTTTACTTTAGATGTTACCTTTCCTGGATTTGCTCGTGTAAACAAAACCTTTTACATTACGGATACCTTAGAAAAATCAATTGAAGTTTATGTTCAAGAGTTGGCAAGTCCAGCGCCGGGTAGCAGTATAGTAGATGCAACTGATGTGCTTAGTGCCACACAGCCAACAGTTATACAAACTTCTACTAGCGCTACCATGACAGAGGCTACCAAAATTACCATCCCTGAAGGGACGGTATTAAAGGATGCAAGCGGTAATACCATCAATTCAAACAATTTGCATTCTACCGTTATTCATTACGGTATTGGCGATGAGGCTTCTTTAAGGGCTTTCCCCGGTGGTTTACAAACAAGAAATGCAGTAGATAAAAATGGTAACAAAATAGATAGCGTTATTGATTTTATTACAGCAGGTTGTTTACAAATTAATATGCAAGCAGGTGGGAAAGAGGTGCGACAGTTTTCTAAACCTTTAGAAGTGGAGGTGGATATTAATCCAAGCTTCTATAACGCTTATAGTGCAGATGGAAAATTGAAAGAAGGCGATTCTATCCCTGTTTGGAGTATGGAAGAAGGATCCGGTCAATGGGTGTTGGAAGGAGAAGCTCCAGTTATTGTAAAAAATAATAAATTGGTTGCTAAGTTTTCTGCATCGCATTTGTCCGTTTGGAATTTAGATTATTGGGCAAATTCAACAAGTTACTATTATCGTTATGGAAGATGGTATCCGGTTAAATTGCCAACTTGTAACAATGTAGCTACCATTAATCTTCAGTCTGCCCCCGATAACTTTACAGGGAATGTGTATTTAGATATGTTCGATCAAATTGGAAATAAATTGACTTGGGGTTCAAGTTACTACCCAATTGCTATGGTGAATGGTAAGGCATCCATTGTTGCCGATTTTAGAGGAAGAGTCGCTATTCCATCTGCTACTATCAAGGCCTATGCTACCGCTTATGGTAAAAGTGTTAATGCTTCAAGTACATTTTCACCATGTAGCCAATCAAGCGTAACTGTAACTTTGCCAATAACTAGGCCAGCACCTACCTCAAGTATTAATTTAAGTGTTGATATTGCTGCATTTTGTTCAAACAAAAATTTGAAAGTGAATTATAGCGGATGGGTATACATGTTTGATAACAGTGCAACACAGTGGTGGAATGCCTGGACCTACAAATACATTGTTGCAGGTCAGCCAGCTTATTTTAACAATTTAAAGGAAAATGGCAACTACACATTTTATGCATGGAATGGCAGTTGGTATTCAACCCAAGTGGTGTTGAAAAAACAAGACGAAGCCAAATGGGGTAACCTACCCGCAACAGGTGCAGTAGAAGCTAGTGCTAAATACGATGCAGCTAGCAACACTTTAAAAGTAACCGGTATTTATAAAATAAAATGTAAATAATTACAACTTAATTTTTTTAGTACGTAAGGGAAGTCTTTAAATGACTTCCCTTTTTTTTGGTTAAACAACATAGGATGCTTACCTTTGCGCTCCCAAAAGTTCTTTTATAATTAAGAATGGTTCAACTTGGGAGTTGTTGGTATTGCTAACAACGTTAAAACCAATTAAATCACAAATTCATGGCTAAAGAAATTTCAACCTATGTGAAGTTGCAAGTGAAAGGCGGTCAAGCCAATCCTGCACCACCAGTAGGTCCTGCCCTTGGTAGTAAGGGTGTGAACATTATGGAGTTCTGCAAACAATTCAATGCAAGAACCCAAGACAAAATCGGAAAAGTTGTTCCGGTAGTTATTACAGTATATAACGATAAGTCTTTCGACTTCGTTATCAAAACTGCTCCAGCCGCTATCCAATTAATGGAAGCCGCCAAAATTCAAAAAGGTAGTAAAGAACCCAACAGAGCTAAAAATGGCAAAGTTACTTGGGCTCAGGTAGAGGAAATTGCTAAAGACAAAATGCCCGACCTTAACTGTTTCACCCTCCAAAGTGCAATGAAAATGGTTGCCGGTACTGCGCGCAGTATGGGTTTAACAATTGACGGCGCTGCTCCTTGGGAAAATTAATTTATTCACCTTAAAAATCTGAAAAATGTCATTGACTAAAAAAAGAAAAATAGCGAACGCTAAGGTGGATAAAAATAAAATTTATTCCCTTAAAGAAGCCTCAGCTCTAGTAAAAGAAATTAACTGCACCAAGTTTGATAGCTCAGTAGATGTACACGTTCGTTTGGGCGTAGATCCTAAAAAGGCAGATCAACAAGTTCGTGGAACTGTTACATTGCCTCATGGTACCGGTAAAACCAAAAAAGTATTGGTGTTGTGTACTCCTGATAAAGTAGCAGCCGCAGAAGGTGCTGGTGCAGATTACGTTGGCTTGGACGAATTTATCCAAAAAATAGAAAGCGGTTGGGTAGATGTAGATGTTATCATTGCCACTCCATCTGTAATGCCTAAAATTGGTAAATTGGGTAAAATTTTAGGTCCTCGTAACTTGATGCCTAACCCTAAAACCGGTACTGTTACCAATGATGTAGCTGCGGCCGTTAACGAAGTTAAAGGCGGTAAAATTGCATTTAAAGTAGATAAGTCAGGTATAGTACACGCTTCGATTGGTCGTGTATCATTTTCCGCAGATAAAATTTCTGAAAATGCTGCCGAATTCATCAGCGCTATCATCAAATTGAAACCTGCTACTTCAAAAGGTACTTATTTAAAAGGTGTAAGCATGGCCACAAGTATGAGCCCTGGTTTAACCTTAGACGCAAAAGCATTAGCCAACTAATTCCTAGTGAGTTTTGCGAAAGCAATTCAATGACCTAGGTTTATAAAAAATTTAGTTATGAACAAAAACGAAAAAAATGAAGTGATTGAACTTCTTAAAGAGAAGTTTACTCAATACAATAATTTTTACATCACCGATACAGAATCATTAACTGTAGCTCAGGTGGGTACTTTACGCAAAGCTTGTTTTGATAAACAAGTGGAACTTAAAGTAGCTAAAAACACCCTTATTCGCAAAGCATTAGAATCAATTGATGCAGAAAAGTATGCAGGTGTTTATGATAGCCTACACAATGTAACCGCATTGATGTTTAGCGAAAATCCTAAAGAACCGGCTCTTATCCTTACCTCATTCCGTAAAGATAAAAAAGTAGACAAACCTACTTTAAAAGCTGCCTTTATCAATGGCGACATCTACGCTGGTGATGAAAACCTTGCTGCTCTTACCAAAATCAAAACTAAAAATGAATTGATTGGTGAAGTAATCGGCTTGTTGCAATCTCCTGCAAAACGCGTTTTGGCTGCATTGTTGCACCACCACGAAAAACAAGCAGAAACAGCTACCGCAACAGAAGAAGTGGCTGGATAATCTAACAGAATACATTATATGTATACTATAGCCTTGACTCTGGCTTAAATAGAGCGAATTTTTTTAAACCCTCCGCCGGAGATAACACTGTGAAGGCGGAAAAAATGTAACAATCATGGCAGACGTACAAGCATTAGCCGAACAACTAGTAGGCTTAACAGTAAAAGAAGTTCAAGAATTAGCTGATGTACTTAAAAATCAGTACGGTATCGAACCAGCAGCAGCAGCAGTTGTAGTTGCAGCAGGTGGTGGCGAAGCAGCAGCAGCAGTAGAAGAAAAAACTGCATTTGATGTAGTTCTAGTAAGCGCAGGTGCTAGCAAATTAACTGTAGTTAAAGTTGTTAAAGACTTAACTGGACTTGGTTTGAAAGAAGCTAAAGACTTAGTTGATGGTACTCCTCAAGAAATCAAAGAAGGCGTTTCTAAAGCAGAAGCTGATGATATCGCTGCTAAATTGAAAGAAGCAGGTGCTGAAGTTGAAGTTAAATAATTTTAACTACTATACTTTTGAAAAAAGCTGTTGCAAATCTATTTGCAGCAGCTTTTTTGTTTATACACATTTAGCTACTTTGTTCTAAACTTTGCTGCTACAGTTGTCTAGCATACATTTTGTGAAAAGCTTTTCTATTTGCTATATTGTTTTTTATCTGAAAAGTATTAGCATAATTTGGCACGCCTTTATTAATGTGTCATTGCAATAGGATGCCAATATTGCTGCTAAGTTACTTAGGCTAATGCATGTTTGTGGGCGTTTGTTTCAAGTGGTTGGTAATCAAGTTAGAAGGTTGATACAACAGCATTTAGTGTGTTGTTTTAGGCTAAGCTTCATTAACGAATGAGGATCTTGAATTAGGGCTTCGAAGGGATGTTGATGCAGTTTCTTAATCGATATACCAAAAAATACCTCACTACAGCACCACCTCTTATTTGTGGAAGCGTGTCGGGAGTGGATATTTTTTCAAAATATTTTCCATATTCCTCCTCTACATTCATTGGATTGTTGGAAGGTACAATGCAATACGCGTTTTGATGCAGTTGTAACCAAGTTCGTTCTTTATTCAGCCATGCAAATTTGTGTAAATTGGGTAAGGTTCCAACGCCAAGCAAAGTATGTTGGGGCATTTTGCTACCTACATACAATTCCAATTGTGCAGCAGGAAACCATTTGTTGACGAGTATGGGGCTGTTTTCTTGCATGATTCCCTTTTCAACATCGGTTTTTGATAAGCTATCAAAATCGGTGTATAGCGCTTGCCAACCACTTACATCAAGCGTAGGACAACCTTCTCCATATCTTGCTACGGTTTTGTTGCCCGTTTGAAATGGGGCTAATTGAATAAGTAGGGTAGCCGCTACCAGTGCAATGAGTACGAGACTCCCGGCTATTCGTAAATACAATGGTGTGTAGGATGTTTGTTTGTGATGCAAATAATACGCCCCAATGATAAAGAGCGGTATATAGGCTGGGCCACTCCAATGTGGTAGGGTAGGGTTAAATAATGAAAGCCCCCAAAACAACAACAACATGGGAATGCTCATGCACAGTAACCATATTAACACGGCTTGTTTGGTTGACTTGCCCAATAGCTGCTTTGTAGCAAATATTACCGACACCGCTGTTAAGAGGGCAATAACAGGGTTTTGGTATAGCACTTCGCCTAGTATCTCTTGCAATAAACTGTCCCACGATAAATGGCGATGCGTTACCCGTTCTGCATGAAAAGCATAAGTAATAAAGTTGTTTTGCACATTCCAATACCAAATAGGCAATAAAAAAAGCAAGGTTACCAATGCGGCTAAGTACAATCGGTAGTTAAGCAACCATTTGGGTTGTTGTAGAATTAAATACAGACCAAAACCTGCCCATAAGTAAAGCGCATGAATTTTACACAACGCTGCCAAACCAATACAAGCACCTAAAAGCAACCAATATATCAGCTGCAAATGCTTTGCTGTGTTATCGAAAAGTAGCGATGCCATTAGCCACAAAGCACCTATATAGAGTGGCATTTGAGGCGAATCTGGCAAAATAAACAATCCTGCAATCACACTCGTATAAATACTACATTGGAAAATTAGGCTGCTAAACCAAGCCGTTCGGCTGTTAAATAACAAGCTGGTTAGTCGGTACAAGAAAAAAGTAGCCGCTGCCGAACAAGCAATGGCCCCAAGCCGCATACTGATATTGTTTACCCAATGTAGGTTGAAGGTAGTTAGTTGAATAAGAAACCCTACCATGGGCGGGTGGTCGAAATGGTTGTAATCGGGTTGAAGGGCATAGGTATAATAATAGGCTTCATCATTCCCTAAATCAATAAAATAACTCGCTATCAGCTTGATTACTACAACAAAAAGCAACAGTCTTTTTAATTTTCCGTATTCAGCATTTTGCATATTTCCCATATTTGAAAGGGCAAAGTTATTCTATTTGTATGGCTATCGTAACGCTATACAACGATTAATACACCACGCAACAGCTAGGTATGCCGCTATTCAACAGTGGTATATATTTTTAAAATCTTTTTGCAGCCACAATAATTATCTTTACCGCTTTAAACAGATTTATCATGCTGAAAATAGGTGTTTTTGGAGTTGGTCATTTGGGTAAGTTTCATTTGAACAATTGGCAGGAAATAGAAGGTGTAGAAATTGTAGGTTTTTTTGATCCCAACACCGAGAATGCAGTTGCCGTTGCTGAAAAATATGGTATTCCACGTTTTTTAGACGAGGACGAATTGCTCAGTTTGTGCGATGCAATAGATGTAGTGACTCCTACGCAACACCATTTCGATATTTGTATTCGGGCAATTAGAAAAGGCAAACATGTGTTTGTAGAAAAACCATTGGCTCAAACCATGGACGAAGCTAGAACGCTTGTAAGTATGGCAAGAGAAGCCAATGTAAAAGTGCAGGTAGGACACGTAGAAAGATTTAATCCGGCTTATTTGGCCATAAAAAATATGCCGTTGCAACCGATGTTTATCGAAGTACATCGTTTAGCGCAGTTTAACCAAAGAGGAACAGAAGTAAGTGTGATACTTGACTTAATGATTCATGATATAGATATTATTTTAAACATTGTTCAAAGCGATGTTAAAAATATATGGGCAAGTGGGGTATCGGTTTTGACCGATACGCCTGACATAGCAAATGTTCGTATCGAATTTAATAACGGTTGTGTGGCTAATTTAACTAGTAGTCGTATTAGCATGAAAAAAATGCGCAAAATGCGCCTTTTTCAAAAAGACAGTTATTTGGGAATTGATTTTTTAGAGAAAAAAACAGAACTTATCAAGCTGAAGGAATCCACCGATACCAATGTGTTTAGCTTTGATTTAGAAACCCCTAATGGTACCAAAACCATCGCGGTTGCTAGTCCGGTAATACCTGCCGGCAATGCCATTAAGTTGGAATTAGAATCGTTTGTACAAGCAATTAGCAACAATACACCTACCGAAGTAAGCGAAATAGACGGCTATTTGGCGATGGAAGTAGCACACCAAATTTTGCAAAAAATTAGTAGTGCTAAAGTACTTGCCTAAGTGTTGTGTATGAGTACGAAACCCCTGCCTATTTATTGGTATGCACTAAGCGATTTTACTTGCCTGCTACTTGCAGGTATTGCTATGTATTTAACTAGTCCTAGAGGGGCAATGCATCACTTTACGGAGCCTACATTTTGGTTGTACAATGTGGGGGTGGCGTTAGGGGGTGTTATGTGGTATGGGCTTACCGGCGCTTATCGGTTGTCGTTGTATAAAAAATCGAGATTAACCGAGCTGAGCAATACCTTTATTTTTGGATTGGCATATGTGTTTTTGGTGGCCAATGTTGCCCTATTGATACACCAATTGCCCCTAACAGAACAAAGTTTTGTGGAAGCTTTACGGTTTTTATTGTTGGCAGTAGCCTTGGTATTTGCCGGCAGATGGGTTATCCTAATTCGCGTTAAGCAACACCTACTGCAAAAAAAAGTCATTTTTCCTACCTTATTCATCGGCAATAATGTGCAAGCGGTGAAAGCCTACAAAGAAATTACACGTAATTTTTTGTACCTCGGTTGTCAGCCCGTGGGGTATATAGCCAATGAACAGCCTCCCAAAAACGGATTGAGCAAATTTTTGCCTTATTTAGGTACTTTACACCAATTGCAGGACGTAATTGCCCAATACCAAATAGCCGAGGTAGTCATTGCATCCGATAAACATACACAACCGAATACCGAACAAATAGTGGAAGCATTGATGGACGCTCCGGTGAACATCAAAATTGTTCCCGATGTATTGGATATTTTGGTGGGTTCGGTAAAAACAAGCAATGTATTTGGTGCCACACTCATTGATGTGCAAACCAATGTATTGCCTTTATGGCAACAAAACATCAAAAGGCTTATAGATGTCAGTTTTTCGGTAGTAGCATTGTTGCTTTTATTGCCTTTGATGTTATTATTGGCTTGTAGATGCGCTATTGCCAACAAGGGTGGTATTTGGTACACCCAAAAAAGGGTGGGACTTAAAAATAGGGAGTTCGTTATTTATAAGTTTAGAACCATGATGCCCAATGCCGAAATGAATGGCCCGCAGTTGAGTAGCGACGATGACCCGCGGATTACACCGGTAGGTAAGTGGATGCGCAAATGGCGCTTGGACGAACTGCCACAACTGTGGAACATCATCAAGGGCGATATGAGCCTTGTGGGGCCTCGCCCTGAAAGGGCTTTTTACATTCACCAAATTGTTCAGCAATCGCCTTATTATAAGTATTTGTTGCGGGTAAAACCCGGACTTACTTCTTGGGGAATGGTGCAGTTTGGTTACGCATCGTCGGTGGAGGAAATGATTGAACGAATGCAGTACGACTTAATGTATATCGAAAATGCATCGTTGTTGCTCGATGCCAAAATCATGGTACATACACTCCGCATCATTTTGTCGGGCAAAGGCAAATAGTTGATAGCTAAAAAAATACTACTTATGCATAATTCATTTATTTACCACATTACCACGCAGGCAGAATGGCAATCCGCTTTACAAGATGGTTGGTATGCTGCGGCCTCGTTGCCTATTGAAGGCTTTATACATTGCGCCACGTTGCAGCAAGTGCCAGGCGTTTTGCAGCGCTATTTTGCCGGTAAAACAGATTTGGTGCAGTTAACTATCGACGTGCAATTACTTGTACACCCGTTGCAGTACGAATTGGCCCCTTCTGTAAACGACCATTTTCCGCATATTTATGGCCCTATTAATACCAATGCAGTAACAAGTGCTGTGTCACTATAAAACCGTTTGTAGCTATGCATCCTTATACCATTAATGCCACTATTCAAATAGTACCTATTGTTGCCAATCCCACCAAACATCCGTATGTATGGGTAGATGAAGCAATTGCCATTATTCAGCAATCGGGGATTCGCTACCATGTTGGCCCTTTTGCAACAGAGTTAGAAGGCAGTTATAGTGAGGTTATTAACGTCATCAATGCCGTTAACGACTATTTGTGCAAACAAGCCTGCCCCGAGTGGATTAGCAATATTCAATTGCAAATACGTAGCCAAGAAGCGATAACCGGTGCAGAAAAAACGGAAGCGTATCGGTAGTTAGAAATTTAATTGTAAAAAAGGGTGTAGCTAACTACCAACAGTGCATTGATACATTCTGCGATTGACGATTTTTGGAAAGTCAAAAAATTGGTTTTATTAAATTAAAACAAACTACTTTGTATTTCTTTTGGTGGCTGAAAAGTGCCAATAATCATGAATGGATTTATAGACTTGTAGTGATTGGACAATGTTGTTCCTAAATAAAAGTATAAGTCTTTCGTTTTTGCAAAATCGTCAAAGTATTTTTTGCGAACATCTGCAACAGCTTTTTCTCTGTTACCATCATGATTTTTAAGGCAATTCCAATACAACTGACCTGTTTCCCAATCTTCAATCATCATATTGCTTTCTTTGCCTTCATTATCTTTTATCCGATACCTGAATTTGTAAGGTACTTTTCTTACAACATCAAATTTACCTGCGGCATTGGTTTCAAACAGATTGAGTTGATTAAGACTAGCCAACTTATTCTTATCCCAATTTTCATCTGTTTTTTCTTCATAAAAGTCCAATATCTCCGTAGGTTTAAATACAGCCAATGAAGTGCCGATACTTTTATTTTTGGCTTCTTCTGCCAGTTCGCTTATGTTGTAATAAATTTTGTTGAGGCAAATTTGTTTACGTTCAAACCAATTATGTTTTGTATCTAAATGCCCTACCACTTTAATTTCTGTTTCTAACGATTTAGGTCTATAACTTTCAGGACGAAAATCGCTTTCGTTTTTAACTAAATCAATTTCAATCCAATCGTATTTTCTGTATTGTTCGTTGTAAGATTTTTTACGAAAAGGAATTGGATAGATTCTTATCCACGTTCCGTCTTCTCTAAAACCCGCTGTACAAACCAACTCGTCGTATTTGGCTGATATAGTAGGGTATGTTTTTACAGTAATAAGAACTTTTGTTAAAGCCATAATTAAATATGTTTTAAAACATAGTTAAATTCTGGTAGTGCTGTTATAGCTTCTGCCAAATGCTTACGATGGCACTGACAAATATTTGCTTCGAAACAAGTAAGTGCAATACGTTTATGTTGTATTAACAAGTTTAAGATTTGCTGTTGGGCACTTTGGGTTTTTGTTAAACTTTCTTTTTTATAAACGTCAAATAATTTATCGTAATCAGCCTGCGTATTTAGTGCTTGCCTTTGTTCGCTTTGAATACCCACTTCGGGCAAATGAATGTATTGTATGTTTACGCTTTCGCAGTACTTTTTAAGTTGGCTTTTACTAAAACCATACTTCATACTTAATGGATTGTTGCGTACATCTACCAAAAGCTGAACGCCGCTTTTTATTAGTTTGTTTAAATACGCTTCTAACGAAATGCCTTCGTAACCAATTGTAAAAAGCGTGGTATTTTCTGCTGTGCTTTTGTATTGATTTACTTTTTGTAGTTCCGTTGCAGTTAAAACCGAGTTTGCAATAGTGCTGTTAATAGCCCAATAGGGATAGTTGGTGTAGGTATGTTTTATTAATTGGTCTTTACTATACTTACCGTACAAAATTTTTATTTGTTGTACTATTCTTTTATCGGCATCTTTAAGCGTACTGGTATAATCTGTTTTTTCCAGGCATTTGTAGCTGCTTTCTGTTTCGGCTAATTGTTCCTTTTTAACCATTGTAAACAAATCTGCATTGGCTGAAAATGAGTAGCAGCCGTATTTATAGGGAATAAAATCGTATTCGGGCTTTTGCTGTTTGATAGTGAATAGGAAAAGTAATTTCTGCAAAGGAATTTTTTCTAACTCTCCATTAAATGTTTGCAAAAGGGCTAATATTATTTTGCGGCGATAAAACATTGTGTAAAGATAGCTTTTGTACTTTATTACTTTTTTACGAAAGCAGATACTGTTAATCTATGTACTCCTAATATTCTACCAATGGCACTGTAAGAAACCTTTTTATCTAACAGTTCTTTTATTTTTTTCTCCTGTCCAGTTAGTTTTGTTTTAGATGATTTACGCCCTTTGGGTCTTCCAAGTACTACACCTTCTGCTCTTTTTCGTGCCAAAGCTTCCTTTGTGCGTTGAGAAATAAGATTACGTTCTATTTCAGCCGATAGCCCAAAAGCAAAAGCTAATACTTTAGAATTGATATCACTACCTAATCTATAATTGTCTTTAATAGTCCATACTTCTACTCCTTTTTTCATACATTGATTGAGAATGCCCATAATCATTAATAAATTTCTACCGAGCCTCGACAACTCAGAACAAATCATAACATCATCCTTTTTCATTTTGTTAAGTAGTTTTCCAAGTTTACGTTCTTCTACTGTTTTTGCACCCGATATGGTTTCTTCAATCCATTTATCTACTACAATAGCTTGATTTTCACAAAAACGATTGATTTCAAATCGTTGGTTTTCTACTGTTTGCTTATCACTGCTTACTCTAATATAACCGTATATCATAAAAAAAATTTACAGCGAAATACTGTATAAATTATTAGACCTATTTTGAGGGGCCGTGATATTAAACGATATAAATACGATTTTGCCGATTTGTATTTAATTTCCACGTTTCCAAGTTTGAAAATTGACATTGAGGAATATCCCGCTGTTAAAAACCATTTACTAAGTTTCGGATACGATAGATTAAAACAAACTGGAGAAATTGGGGCTAGAAAGAAAACAAACAATAAATGGTTTGAAACACAGGATAGTATAAGTTATTGGGACGATTTTTTTAAACAAAAAATTGTATGGGGCAACCTAAATCTAAAAGCTTCTTACGCTATAGCACCAGAAGGTTTTTTTGTAAATGCACCTTGTCCTATGATTGTCCCTGCAAACAAGTATTTGTTAGTCGTTCTTAATTCTAAACTTGCAGATTATTACATAAGAAATTTAGGTGTAACAAGAAATGGAGGCTACTTTGAGTATAAACCAATGTTTATTGAGCAGTTGCCTGTCCCAATTATTCCAGAAAAAGATCAAGCTAAAATCTCAGAACTCATCGAAGGAAGCCCAACATCAAATACTGAAAGAATAATAGATGAAGTGATTTTTCAGTTATATGAACTCACCTCTGAAGAAGCAGATTTTTTGCGTTCTCAATAAATAAAATTTCATCCTTTTTAAGGTCGTATAACTGATATACAATTTCGTTTATTTCTTTTTCAATATTATCGTTCAACTCATTTGCAATCAACTTTTCAAGTTCAGATGAATATGGTGCAATCGGTATTTTTTCTAAATATATTTTTTGCATTAAATACCCTCCTTCATCTAAAATGGAAACAAATTGAGACAGCAAGTATCTTCCAACTGTAGAATTTAAAACTCCAACAATAAATTTTAATTGTTTTCCTGTAGCAAAAAAACACGTCTTATCTGTTACATACTTTCCATTGACTTCAAACCCAAATCTTGGAAAATTATTTATGTCACTTTTGTGAATACGCATTGTTTCAGCCCAAACGATTTTTTGTTTATAAAAATCGTCCCAATAACTTATACTATCCTGTGTTTCAAACCATTTATTGTTTGTTTTCTTTCTAG
>JACCDS010344641.1_pt1 | contig 13394 bp, 14 predicted proteins | sample 7446441 | NCBI WGS metagenome assembly JACCDS01 (sample SAMN15323445, study PRJNA562643) | freshwater metagenome | isolation source: river surface water | place: USA:Blue River Watershed | collected 2017-08-17
AGGCTCCGGATTCAGCTGCGTTAACAATCCGTAAGAGAAACCATAATCTCATGCCCGGCCTAATTCGTAGATTCTTAGAGAGTGACGTTGGATATAGCTTTCGCTCGTCGCCAGTCGCGTGGGTATCCTTTTGTGCGACGGCTGTTTTTTTGTGTGCCGCGCTTTTCTCGAGCTGGATTGCGCCTCATGACCCTTTTGACCTCGCTAGTCTGGTGCTCTCTGACGCGCGACTACCGCCAGTGTGGAGCGAGGGTGGGCGTTGGGAGTATCTGCTTGGTACGGATGATCAGGGTCGAGATATGTTGTCGGCGATTTTGTACGGGCTTCGTATCTCGCTTGTTGTGAGTCTGATCTCGGTGGTGTTGTCTGTATTGATCGGCATTACGTTGGGATTACTCGCGGGTTATCTTGGTGGATGGCTTGACGCAGTTCTGATGCGCATGTGCGACATTATGTTGAGCTTTCCCTCGATACTCATCGCCCTACTCATTGCCGGCGTAGGACGAGCGCTTTTTCCGCAGGCCCCAGAGATGTTGGCATTTGGGGTCCTTGTGCTGTCAATTACCTTACCCGGCTGGGTCCAGTATGCGAGAACGGTCCGCGCCTCCGCACTCGTTGAGGCGAAAAAAGAGTATGTCCTTGCGGCGCGACTGATTGGTGTAAGTTCGGCACGAATTGTCTATCGACACATTCTTCCCAATGTCCTAGGACCGATTCTGGTCCTTGCAACGATTCAAATTGCGACCTCGATCATTACCGAGGCAACTCTGTCGTTCCTGGGGGTGGGTGTTCCGCCGACTTCCCCTTCTTTGGGAACGTTGATTCGTATTGGAAATGATTATCTGTTCTCGGGCGAGTGGTGGATTATTGTGTTCCCGGGTCTTGCGTTAATTGGTCTTGCTGTCTCCGTGAACCTTCTAGGAGATTGGATGCGTGACGCATTCAACCCTCGCCTGCGTGTTGGGAGATAAGGCGTAATGGCACCACTTCTTGAGATACGCGATCTGACTGTTGAGTTTCCAACCCGACGTGGTGTCTTGCGAGCATTGGACTCAGTGTCTTTACAAGTGGCGCCAGGCGAGATCCTTGGACTTGTTGGTGAGTCAGGGGCAGGGAAATCAATGACGGGGCTTGCTACGATTGGGCTGCTCGATCCTCCGGGCGTGATTGCCTCTGGGCAGGTTGTTCTTCAGGGTCAACGAATCGACAATCTCTCTGATTCCGAGTTGCAGCAGATCAGAGGCCGCCGAATTGGGGCTATTTTTCAGGATCCTTTGACCGCCTTAAATCCGCTTTATACGGTAGGGCGGCAGCTGACGGAGACAATTCAACGGCATTTAAATCTCACGGGGAATCAGGCTCTGACGCGCGCAATTGATCTCTTGAAAGAGACCGGAATTCCGGCGGCTGAGGAACGGATTCATCAGTATCCGCATCAGTTTTCCGGAGGCATGCGTCAGCGAGTAGTGATTGCCTTAGCGCTTTGTGCTGAGCCTGCCCTGGTGATCGCGGATGAGCCGACAACGGCTCTAGATGTCTCTATTCAGGCTCAGATCATCCGTCTTCTAAAAGATGCCTGTCACCAGAGAGGTGCTGGCGTTATGTTAATTACCCACGATCTTGGTGTTATCGCAGAAACCTGTGATCGATTGGCAGTGATGTATGCGGGCCGTGTGATTGAGCAGGGTCCAGTTGCTGATGTGATCCATCAACCAAGTCACCCATACACCGCCGGTTTGATGGCAGCGATTCCGACACTAAGACGACAGGAGAAGCGGCTACGATTCATTCCTGGCAACATGCCACGGCTCGATGCTCATCCCTCGGGTTGTGCGTTTCATCCTCGATGTACCGCGGCCAATCAGCGGTGTCGTGATGACCGTCCTGGGCTGTCACCCATTAGCACGACTCGTTCGGTGGCTTGTTGGCGCGTCGGTCAGATTCCTGTTGTCGACAGTGATGACGGCGACCAAAGACTGGAGTCAACACGTCGAGAGGCATCTTATCCGCTTGTGTTCGCGAAGGCAGTGGGCCGAACGTTTGATGTCAGCCCGCCGTGGCTAACGCGTGTTATGTCAGGTAGTGCAAGAAGGTTGCTTCATGCAGTTATTGACGCTTATTTCGAGATCCGGAAAGGCGAAACCTTTGCCCTTGTGGGAGAGTCTGGCTGCGGAAAAAGTACTCTTGCGCGTCTGTTGGTAGGGCTAGATCAGCCCACCGATGGAAGCATTTCATTCGATCAAAGGTCTCTTCATCAAACGCTGGCTACCGCAGATGCAAAGGATCTTCGTCGACGAATCCAGATGATCTTCCAGGATCCTTACTCGAGTCTTAACCCTCGCTGGTCGGTACATGACATTATTGCCGAGCCGCTTTACGAGCATGGACTTGTTCAGGATGCTCAAGGAGCTCGCAAACGAGTCGAAGAGCTTCTTGTTGCTGTTGGACTCTCGCCGAAAGATCAGCAAAACTATCCCCATCAGTTTTCTGGGGGGCAGCGTCAGCGTATCTCCATCGCGAGGGCACTTGCAACAAACCCAGAATTTCTTGTCTGTGATGAACCGACCTCCGCGCTTGATGTCTCTGTCCAGGCCCAGGTGCTGAATCTTATGCAGGACCTTCAGCGTCAACGCGGATTAACGTATGTCCTGATTTCACATAACCTTGCTGTTGTTCGTCATTTTAGTGATCGTGTTGCGGTCATGTATCTAGGCCGAATCGTCGAACAGGGTGATACTCACCAGGTTTTTCATCAGCCGCGACACCCATATACACGACTTTTAATCGAGTCGATTCCTCGTTTAGAGCCCGATACGACCGAAAGGGTTGTACTTCAGGGAGAAGTACCGAATCCACTGTCGCCGCCAACGGGCTGCGTGTTTCATCCGCGCTGTCCACATGCAAATGCACGCTGCCGAGCTGAGTTGCCTACGCTCAGAAAGGTCGATGATCGAATCGTTGCCTGCCATGCCGTCGAAGAGTCCAGGCTTTCGCATTGAGCGATTGGTTAAACAGAGCTATCGGTTTAATAGATCTCGTATATGCGGCGACGCAACAGAAGCGCCTATCAGGGTTTTTCTCAAGACGTTTTCTCGTTCCTGCTCAGATTCGCAGTGTAAATTTTGTGGATGTAAGCCTTCGTCCAAATTCTTAAGATGTTCAACGTCATTCGACGATCAATGTTAGTCATTTCAACAAGGAGAAACAGATGGTGAAGCTGTCTGTAAATGGAAAAACTCAATCGCTAGATGTTGATCCGAATACCCCGTTGCTCTGGGTGATTCGTGAGCAGGTAGGGCTGACCGGCACTAAATACGGCTGTGGCGTCGCGCAATGTGGATCGTGTACTGTACTGCTTGATGGTGAGGCCGTTCGCTCCTGCAGCCTGCCAGTGAATGCCGCGCAGGGCAAGAAAATCGAGACGGTCGAAAGTCTCGCAAAAGGCGGCAAGCTCAGTAAAGTCCAACAGGCCTGGGTGGACAATCAGGCGCCTCAGTGCGGGTATTGTCAGACTGGCATGGTTATGGCGGCGACGGCACTACTGCGTAAAAAGCCGAATCCAACAGATGCCGATATTGATGCGGCTATCTCCAACATCTGCCGTTGTGGCACCTTCCAAGAAGTCCGCGCTGCTATTCATGCCGCCGCCAAAGCCTAAGGAGACATCATGAACGCACGCGTACCAAACTTAAACCGTCGTCAATTCATTGTCGGGTCCTCTGCGATTACTTCTGGGCTTGCCATTGGCCTTCCGTTCCCTGTTTGCTTCAGTGAGGCCCAGGCTGCCACCGCGCAGTCGAGCGCCAGCCCCGAGATCGGGGCCTGGGTAGTGATACAGCCAAATGACACGGTCGTCATTCGAGTTGTCCGATCCGAAATGGGCCAAGGAACAATTACTGGTCTGGCGCAGCTCGTCGCGGAAGAGCTTGAATGCGACTGGAAAAAGGTCACAGTTGAATACCCGACACCTGGTGAGAGCCTAAAGCGAAAGGGTGTATGGGGTTCGTTCTCGACAGGCGGCAGTCGCGGCATCCGGACATCTGAAGAATACGTGCGTAAAGGTGGTGCGGCAGCACGAATCATGTTGGTGCAGGCGGCGGCCAACCAATGGGGGGTTCCAGTTTCAGAGTGTCTGGTGTCTAACAGTGTGATTAGCCATCAGGCATCCGGTCGGAGCCTGAGCTTTGGGAAGGTTGCGGCGGCTGCTGCAAAGCTGCCAGTGCCTGATGCGAAAACGATTTCGTTAAAAGATCCAAGTCGTTGGAAGGTGATCGGCAAACCAATGCCCCGTTTGGATAGTCTTGCCGATAAAGTCACCGGTAAGCAGGTCTATGCGATTGATCTCAAGATGCCCGGCATGTTGGTTGCAACGATCAAAGAGTGCCCGGTCTTTGGTGGTAAGTTGAAAAGCTTTGATGCCAGCAAAGTCGCCGGTCTAAAAGGAGTGAAAAAAGTTGTTCAAGTGGGGGATACAGCAGTGGCGGTAGTGGCTGATACCTTCTGGCAGGCGAAGACTGCGATGGATCAGTTGCCCCTCTTATGGGACGAGGGTCCCAATGCCACCGTGAATCAGTCGGATATCCTGAAACGACTTGAGGATGGCTTGAAAGCCGAGCAGGTGTTTGTTGGAAACGAAAACGGAAACTTTAAAGCTGCGGCCGCACAAGCCGCAAAAACTATTGAATCCCAGTTCTTCTATCCGTTTCTGAACCATGCGCCGATGGAGCCGATGAATGCGACGGCGATCTGGACAAAAGACAGCTGTCGTGCCTGGGTACCCACCCAAGACGGCGAGGCCTCATTAGCAGCGGTAATTGCTGCATCTGGACATACCGCAGACAAGTGCGATGTGATTAAAGTAAATCTCGGCGGTGGGTTTGGTCGTCGCGGCGCTTTTCAAGACTACACAACCCAGGTCGTGAACATTGCTAAGCAGATGCCGGGCACCCCGATCAAGCTCATCTGGACGCGTGAAGAGGACATGACCCAAGGTCGTTACCATCCGATCATGATGTGTAAGATGACCGGTACCTTTGACGCGAACAAAAATCTGACCGGTGTTCATATGAGGCTATCAGGCCAGTCAATCTTGGCTTCGGTTCGTCCCGCTGTCGTGGCGCAGAACAAAGGGATGGACCCCCTGGTCTTCCAGGGGGTGGCTAAAGGCGGGGAGCATGGCATTAGTTATGACTTCCCCAACTTGCTGATTGATCATGCCATGCGCAATACGCATGTCCCGCCTGGATTTTGGCGTGGTGTCAACATCAATCAAAACGCAGTCTTTATGGAATGTTTCATCGACGAGCTGGCGGAGTATGCCGGGATGGATCCCGTGGAGTTTCGTCGTAAATATTCCGCGAAACACCCCAGAAATCTCGCGGTCTTGAACGCCGTTGCGAATCGAATTGGTTGGAATAAGCCGGCACCCGCAGGGGTCTTTCGGGGCGTTGCGCAGCAGCACTCCTTCGGTAGCTGGGTTGCTGCCGCCTGCGAGCTATCAGTAACTGATGGCAACAAGGTCAAAATCCATCGGATCGTCGCGGCGACGGATCCCGGCTACGCTGTGAACCCGGCGCAGATCGAGCGTCAGGTATCTGGGTCGTTTGTCTATGGGTTGTCTGCTCTTTTCGAAGAGGAATGCACCATCAAAAATGGTCGTATCGAGCAGACGAATTTTGATACGTTTGGATCAATCCGTCTGCGCCAGATGCCCAAGGTGGAAACAATCATTATCCAGGGCGGTGGCAAGGAGTGGGGCGGGGTCGGTGAGCCCACGATTTCAGTGGCTGCACCAGCAGTGCTGAATGCGTTTTACAAGGCAACCGGCAAGCGTATCCGTACGGTTCCTCTAAAGAACAGCGGTATCACGCTTATTTAAGCGATGCGTATTTTGGCGGGGCTGGTTTGTTGTGTTGGACTGGCTCTCGCTGGGACCTCCGTTGCGCAAGAGTGGGTGGGTGATGCAGTTCTGAAACCCCTCACTCAGCGCAGCGGTGATCCCGTGAGCGGGAAGGCGATTGTCTCGAGTCGTCAGACTGGGCTGTGTCTTCTCTGCCATAGTGCCCCCTTTGCGAGCGACCGTTTTCAGGGAGATTTGGCACCCGATTTGAGACAGAGCGTACGCCATCTATCGGAAAGTCAGATTCGGGCAAGGTTGGTCGATCCATCAAGAATAAATCCTGCCACAATCATGCCGTCTTATTACCGAACAGATCACTTGAATCGGGTTGCTGAGTCATTCCAGGGAAAGACTTTGTTAAGCGCACAAGAAGTAGAAGATGTCGTTTCTTTTTTACTAACACTTAAAACACCGTGACTCAGAACACCGTGAAAGATCGTCGAACCTTTACAGTTGCGATGACGGCATTAGTCCTAGCGCCGTGGCCGCGTGTGCAAGCCAAACCCTCGGACGCGGCAGAGGCTATCGCAAAAATCGTGGGTAGTCGCCCGATCAATGATGGTCGGGTGAAAATTGAGTTAGCACCGCTCGTGGAAAATGGTAATTCCGTAAGCGTGAAGTTCTCGGTTCAGAGCGCCATGTCTGAAACGGATTTCGTGCGGTCACTTCATGTCGTTTCCGAAGGAAATCCACTGCCGAATGTTGTGTCATGCCACTTTACTCCCTTGTCCGGTAAGGCTGAGGTCATGACGCGAGTGCGACTCGCCGAGTCACAGCGTGTCTGGGCAGTTGCAGAGATGTCGGATGGGTCATTGTGGCGCGCATATGCAGATACGGTTGTGACGCTTTCTGCTTGCACGGAGATGATATGAGTCAATCCTCTAATGCGGTCGTCACCGTTCCATCAGCCGTAAAAAAAGGCGAAATCTTCACTGTTCGTACCATGGTCCGCCATGAAATGGAGTCAGGCTTTCGGCACACAGAGCAGGGTGTTCGAGTCCCGCGCGACATTATTCGCGAGTTTGTCTGTCGCTACAACGACAAAGAGGTTTTCCGTGCATCCCTACATCCAGGTATCAGCGCGAATCCACTCTTCGTGTTTTACTGCCGCGCTGAGGAATCGGGTGTCTTGGAGTGTCGTTGGACGGGAGATAGTAATTATCTGACCGTATCAAGACATTCGATTTCCGTGACATGAAGGCTTATCGTTACGTAGCCTTCGCTTTATCTCTTGTGTTGGGCGTCTCATGCGCTGTGGCCCAGACGGATCATCGGCAATCGGCCTACAGCCTCATGTCGCAAGAAAATCAGCTCATGCAAAATGACCTGTCGATCAATCCCGCGATGTTTTGGGTGATGGATGGGCAGGCCCTGTGGAGTCAGAAAGACTATCCAGGCACCAAGACTTGCTTGGGCTGTCATGGTGATGGTGTTCAGAGCATGAAAGGTAAAGCGGCGACATTCCCAAAGCTCGTTGAGGGTCGACTTTTAACTCTTGAGGGTCAGATTAATCGTTGTCGCGTCAATCGACAGGGTCTGGCTGCCTTGGCCTATGAGAGCCCTGCGATGTTATCGCTGTCGTCTTTTGTGGCGGCGCAGTCACGCGGATATCCGATCAATATTGATCAAGCCCCGGTGATGATGCAGTACATTGAAAATGGGAAGAGTCTGTATTTCAAGCGTCTAGGTCAGCTCAATCTATCGTGCGCTCAGTGTCACGATGATCGTGCGGGGAAAAAATTAGGGGGCGTTACCATTCCCCAGGGGCACCCGACGGGCTATCCAATTTATCGGATTGAATGGCAGACAGTGGGATCGCTACAGCGTCGGCTACGAAATTGTATGGCGGGTGTTAGGGCCGAGCGCTATGCGTTCGGATCGGAAGAATTGAATGTCTTAGAAGCCTATCTTATGCATCGCGCCAATGGCATGATGCTAGAGACGCCTGGGGTACGGCCATAATCATGGAAAACATCGATGTCCTAGTGCTTCGCCGGCTATTGGAGTGGCGGCAGTCCGGTCACCATGCAGTGCTCGCGACGGTCGTTCGCACTTGGGGCTCTTCCCCAAGGCCGATCGGATCCATTATGGCCATGAGTGAGTCCGGGGCTGTGGTGGGGTCTGTCTCTGGCGGTTGTATCGAAGATGATCTGATCCATCAATATACTCACGTCGCATCACAGAATCGACTCTGTACGCTATCGTCTGAGACACCACGCCGTGTCCGATACGGCGTGACGGCAGATGAGGCTCATCGCTTTGGTCTTCCTTGCGGCGGAACTCTGGAGCTGGTGCTTGAGTTCGATCCAGATGCCAGACTACTTGCTAGTCTCGTTACACAGCTTGAACAAGGTCAACTCACCAGACGAATCACCGACCTAACTACCGGCGCTGTATCGATTGCGCTTGCGACAGCCGCTGAACAACTCTTTATTGATGACCACAGGCTGATCAATACCTTTGGCCCAGAGTATCGAATGTTGGTGATCGGAGCAGGTCCCATAGCGGAGTATCTCGCAACGATGGCCCAGTTTTCTGGCTTTATGGTGACGGTCTGTGACCCTCGGGAGGAATACACCGCGTCATTGTCCTTGCCGGGGATTAAGCTTGTCAGGGATTGGCCTGATGACTGTGTGCAGCAATTTAAACCAGACCGTCGTAGTTGTGTTCTTGCAATTTCACACGATCCCAAGTTAGACGATAGCGCGCTGATGGAAGCGCTGTCTTCCGATGCCTTTTATGTTGGCGCGATTGGATCTCGGGTTAATCATAAAGCGCGTCATGACCGGCTTAGGAAACACTTTGACGTCCCCGAAGAGCACCTGTCTCGTTTGCGTGGTCCAATTGGGATTTATATTGGCAGCAAAACTCCCGCGGAGATCGCGGTGAGTGTGATGGCCGAGGTCTTGGCAGTTAAAAATAACATCCCGCTACCACGCGACTTTAATGTCGCTCATGCAAAAGAGCGCGGCAATATCGCCGTCATATGAGACCAATGAATCGTGTGCTCGCCTATATCTTGTCGGCGGGATATGGCAGTCGGCTCGGCGGTATTTGTAAGGGGCGTGTCACGTTGGATGGCGTGCCTTTGATTGAGCGGCAGCTAGATGCAATGTTTCAGGCGGGTGTTGATGAAGTCCGGGTTCTCGTCGGTCACGAGGCGGAAAAAATTCAGGCGATTGTTGATGACTACCGCTTCCGTAAACTCCATGAAGCGTCGTCTCATTATGTGTCATGTCTAAGTATCCAGGAGTTATTTACGGCTCAGAGTCCCGTTCCGGAGATACGGGAGTCCGTTCGTCGTGCGGTACATGATGCTAAAACGAGGCTTCTATCTCACGGCGATATTGCTGGAGTCTTGATTTCATTGGTGGACTTAGCTTTGCTCAGCCACAGAGAGATTGTCCAGATCTTAAACGCCGCAAACGACTCGGCTACCTCTGTTGTGATTCCCTATTCAATCGATGACCAGCCTGGGCATCCTATTTGGATCGCATCCCGGTTTCTAGAAACACTTTCCCCAGAAAAGCCAGAGTTTTCTCTGAGGGAAATAATTCATAGCGAGACAAATACTGAAGCGTCATTCATTCTTAAGATGAAGTCGGCTGATCCGGGATACTTCTGTGATGTGGATACTAAAGACAGTCTTGATGCTTTGAACCGACAATATCTGTTTAAACTTGAGATACCCGCTTCTTAGATGCCGTCGTCTATTTTCAGATCACTGTGGCCTCAGCTTAAAAAGCGTTTTGCACGTTCCATAAATTCAGTAGGCTTTTCAAAGTAGTGCAGGGCACCGGTATCTTGGAAAACTTCGATCTGCCAATCGTGCTTGTGAGCGAATAACCCAAGGCCCCGGTAATCGGTAAAGTCGCCGCGTGTGCCATGCGTGATCAGGATGGGGACTTCAAGCTGATCGTAAAGGGTGTGAACGTCTTTACTAAAGAGCCCCCCACTGAGAAAACTTAAGGGGGCATACTCTGCATTGGGCTGTCGTGTGGTCAGGGTATCGTAGGCCCACAGCGCCTCGTCGATCTCATCTGAGCCCCAGGTACGTTTTAAAAAATAGCGAATTACAGAAGGCCGTGTCAGGCCACGAAACACGGCGCCACCCCAGCCAGGTCCGCGCAAGATACGGTCTAGCCAGGCCATATAGCGTGTACTGCCCGCGGGCTCCCGTAGGCTGCGCGTGCCACGGAAACCAGTCGGGCTCACCATGATGAGCCGGCGAAACAAATGGGGATGCTCCGCCGCAGCTCGTGCGAGAAACTCGGTCGAGAGCGACAGTGCTAATGCGTCAATTGGCTTTCTGCCCCCTTGTTCGTAAGCCTGCTGTGCGCAGGCAATGACCGTATCGGTCATGATGCGAGCGGTGTAGGGTATTGCCCTTCGCTCCGATAAACCATAGCCGGGAAGATCTAACGCCCACGCTTGTCCCGACTTCGAGAAATGCTCAAATAAAGGCTTAATCTCTGCGGCGCATGCCGCTGCGTTGATGCTATGCACCAAAAGTATGGGATCGCCGCTTCCTCGATGAAAAAGAGCGACTCTTCCTGACCCGAGGGTGAGGAAAGACTGATCAGCCGCAAAAGGGGCATTGAGCGTAGGGACCATAAGGGGATAGTAACCCCTAGCGAGACGTAGAATAACTGCACAGCCAAACCAAGGAGTGCTGCTATGCCCGGGCTTTTACCGAACATTGATCCAGATGGTCTGCTCGAGTTTTCGGTGGTCTACACCGATCGTGCACTCAATCACATGTCAAAGCGTTTTCAGGGCGTCATGTGTGAGATCTCCAGCATGCTCAAAGAAGTCTATAGCGCGCATTCCAGCATTCTCGTGCCGGGGAGTGGCACTTTCGGAATGGAAGCCGTGGCGCGGCAGTTCGTCAGCAACAAAAAGGCTTTAGTGATCCGTAACGGATGGTTCAGCTTTCGTTGGACTCAGATTTTTGAAATGGGTGCAATTCCTTCCGAGACAGTGGTCCTAAAGGCACGGCCGACACAGACTGGGTCACAGGCACCGTGGGCGCCTTGTCCAATTGAAGAGGTCGAGGCTGCAATCAAAAAAGAAAAGCCTGCCGTTGTCTTCGCCCCCCACGTCGAGACGTCTGCGGGCATGATCTTGCCGGACGATTATCTAACCCGCGTGGCGAATGCAGTACACGCTGAAGGTGGCCTTCTTGTCTTGGATTGCATTGCCTCTGGCGCGATGTGGGTCGATATGCGGGCTACTGGTGTTGATGTGTTGATCAGTGCACCACAAAAGGGGTGGAGCAGTTCACCGTGTTGTGCCATGGTCATGCTCAGCGAGAGGGCTCGTAAGGCGATCGATCAGACTAGCAGCACGAGCTACGCCTGCGATCTGAAGAAGTGGCTTCAGGTCATGGAAACCTACGAGGCAGGCGGCCACGTCTACCACACCACCATGCCCACCGACGCCTTGGTCCGGCTTTGGGAGACCATGGAAGAGACGCGCGACTACGGTTTTGCCCGCGTACGTGAGGAACAAATCGTCTTGGGTGAGCGTGTACGGGCGCTGCTTGAGTCTCGCGGTTACCCCAGTGTAGCGGCATCGGGTTTTAAAGCCCCTGGGGTCGTGGTGAGCTATACACGAGACCCGGAGATTCAAAACAGCAAGAAGTTTCTGGCGCTTGGCCTTCAGGTCGCCGCTGGCGTGCCGCTCCAGTGCGATGAGCCCGCTGATTTCATGACCTTCAGGATTGGTTTGTTTGGGCTCGAGAAGCTGCATAATCCCGACCGAAGCGTGGGGCACCTTTCGAGCGCCCTTGATCGTATCGCGGGCTAGCGCCCGTTGAACTCTTGGCTTGCCGGTGGGTCTTAGTCGCCGGCTTAAAGTATTTTTAACCTAAAGGAATTGTCGATCTTATGAAACGGATCTTTTTGTTTCTGTTGACCAATATCGCTGTAATGGCGGTCCTGGCCGTGATTATGTCGGTATTTGGTCTGGGCCAGGTGTTAGATCAGGCAGGGGTCGGCTTGGATCTCGGGGCGTTGCTACTCTTGTCAGCTGTAGTCGGGATGACAGGCTCGATTGTGTCCTTAGCCCTGTCGAAGTTCATGGCCAAACAAATGACGGGCTGCCAAGTGATTGACACACCGCGCAACGACATGGAGACATGGCTTTACACCACAGTCCAGAAGCAGGCGCAGGCGGCTGGCATTGGCATGCCGGAAGTCGCAATTTATGACGCTCCTGATATGAACGCCTTTGCAACCGGTATGTTTCGTAATGGCGCACTCGTAGCGGTTAGTACGGGATTGTTACGCGGCATGACCCGCGATGAGGCGGAGGCGGTCTTGGCCCACGAAGTGAGTCATGTCGCTAATGGTGACATGATTACCCTGGCGCTAATTCAGGGGGTAGTGAATACCTTTGTGTTCTTCTTGTCCCGCGTAGTGGGCCATTTCGTTGATCGCGTCGTGTTTAAGACTGAGCGTGGCCATGGGCCTGCGTATTGGATCACAGCCATCATTGCCCAAATTGTGCTGGGTATTTTGGCCAGTGCCATCGTGATGTGGTTTAGCCGGCAGCGTGAATTCCGCGCGGATACGGGCGGTGCAGATCTTGCTGGTCGCCAGAAAATGGTGGCGGCGCTCAGGCGCCTTCAACAGTCAGCGAATCAGCCACATCTGCCTGAGCAGCTTGAAGCCTTTGGAATTTCTGGCGGGATGGCGAGTGGGTTTAAGAAACTATTCATGAGCCATCCGCCTCTTGAGGAGCGAATTCAGGCTCTGGAGCAGACACCCTATTACGCCATCCAAAAGGACGGTTTTTAGTAGTCATCCTGAGGCAACGACTCGGGACGACCGTCCTTGGTCGTTGCGTTTACAAGTAATGGCTCAGTAAAGGCATAGCCGTAGCCGTGCACTGTTCTTAATGGCAATGGAATACCAAGTGTCTGCTCAACTTTACCGCGTAATCGCCGAACAAGAATCTCCATGCGCCGCCAGTCGTACAGTTCTGGCTTGTGTCCAAGTCCCTTAATAAGGGCATCTCGTATCCAGCCCGATGGGTCTTTGGATTTGTTTAGACGAAGGTTACGAGTGCGCGAAATATTCGAGAGGCTCCTCGTACTTCCGCATCAAGCCTACTATCGTCGACTTTGATGTCGCTTTGTCGGCTGAAGATTCAAGTACGAGTTTTGACGAGAGAGAAGACCAGATTCGTAGATTTTGGTTCTACGTTCTTAACTTTTTAGATAGAGGAATGGTGGCGAATCAGGGATTCGAACCCCGGACCTGCGGATTATGATGAAAACCGCTCCAATTTTCGTCAATAAAATCAGTAGGTTACAAGCCCAGAACCCTACCGTGTAACAAAACGTGTAATGCGGGTTCGGATCTCTGGGCGGCCATCGAAGCGTTACTTTAAGTAACGCATTAAGTCCGTGTCTACGATACCGGGCTTAGCGCACAATATCCTCTTCTGTCTCATGGTAATTTTAAGCGTGGCTTCGCGCCATGAATAGATC
>JACCDS012510939.1_pt1 | contig 13393 bp, 9 predicted proteins | sample 7446441 | NCBI WGS metagenome assembly JACCDS01 (sample SAMN15323445, study PRJNA562643) | freshwater metagenome | isolation source: river surface water | place: USA:Blue River Watershed | collected 2017-08-17
CCAGAAAAAGCAAGCAGAAATAGGAGTATTGAATATATTTTATTCATAAGGAGGTATTTGATACGATGAGATAAGGTATTCTCGTCAAAAGTATCCATTTTGTTTTGAATGTCTAACATGAGGAATGCTTTTTGAGATGAAGTTCATTTTAAAAACCGTTCATTTATATTTTTCATTGGTTTTAAAATATATTCTTTCAAATAATAATAAACCAATATATTTTTTTACTAAACCAATAATAAGCCTTAAGTTTATTGTTTAAACTTAACAAACGATTTTTAAAACCATCAATCTTTAAGAAGTATGAATTTAAAACTACCCATTTTACTTCTTTTGTTGTTTAGTGCATTCTCAGGTTTTGCACAAAAAACAATCAAAGGACAAGTGAAAGATGACAAAAGCCAAGAGGGTTTACCTGGTGTTTCCGTTCTCGTTCGAGGAACGAATGTTGGTACCTCGACCGATTCTGATGGTAATTTTTCGATTAATGTGCCTGCGAATGCAACCCAACTAAACTTTAGTTCAGTTGGCTATAACGCAAAGCTTATTGCCATTGGAACACAATCCTTTATCAACGTTAATTTAGAAGAAGATGCCGTGAATCTACAAGAAGTTGTAGTGAACGCCTTAGGATTTAAAACGAAAAAAGATCGTACAGGATCCACTTCTTCCAGTGTTTCTTCTGAAGCTATTCGCTCCAGTGGAGAAGCCAATATCTTGAATAGTTTGGCAGGTAAAGCATCTGGTGTTAAAATTGCTCGTGCTAATGGTGACCCAGGCGCAGGTACAAACATTCAGATCCGTGGTGCCAATACGATCGGAGGTTCTTCGCAGCCGTTGGTGATTGTGGATGGTGTTCCGTTATCCAATGATAACTTATATGGCTCAGGTAGTTCTCGGTCTGGTGGGGTATCCCAGCAGTCACGTTTGAATGACTTGAACCCAGAAGATATCGAGTCGACTCAGATTTTGAAGGGTGCTTCGGCGGCCGCATTGTGGGGTTCAAGAGCTGCTAACGGGGTTTTGGTGATCACGACTAAGCAAGGTAAGTTAAATCAAAAAATGAAGATTAGTTATTCCGCTACTTATTCATTGGATGAGATCAATAGAAAACATCCCTTGCAGTCTACTTTTGGTCAAGGTACTGGTGGGAAGTTTAATCCTACAGCAACTAACTCATGGGGAGATAAAATTTCTTCACGCGCAGGTGGAGAGGATGTATTCAATACGACTGGTGAATATTTCTTAGGGAATGACGGTAAAAAATATTATCCAATCACGACGAAAAACTCCAAAGAAATCTATTTAGACAAAAACTTTGATCAAGTATTTCAAAAGGGTTCATTCTTAGAACATAATCTGAGTATTTCTGGTGGAAGTGGAAAAACAACCAACTTCTTTAGTTTGGGTTATTTGGGACAAGAGGGTATTATTAAAAACAGTGATTATGATCGTTTTACGCTACGATTTAACAATCAGACCTATTTTAACAACAATGTTAACTTAACGACGAAAGCAAACTACATTCGGACAAGTAGTAACCGAATTCAGCAAAACTCAAATTCAGCAGGTTTATATTTGGGCCTTTTACGCCAGCCAGCAGATTTTGACCAAACGGCATATATAGGAACTTATTTCTCGAGCACGGGGGTTCCAACGGCAGGGCGTCAAAGAAGTTACAGACGCTATTTAGGTAGCAATATCAACCCATTTTATAACAATCCGTTATGGACGATTAACGAGCAAGAAGCTACTTCCGTTGTGAATCGTTTTAATGCAAATACGGACTTGAATATCAACCCAATCTCTTGGTTAAATATTGACCTTCGTGGTGGTATTGATACCTATGTGGACAAGCGTGTTTATTTCTCTCCAATTGGTTCGACCAGTTTTAACAACGGTCGATTAGACAATGAGAACTTCATTAATACGGAAATCAATTTAGATGCCATTGTACGTGCAGACTTTCCAGATTTAATTCCGGAAAAATTGGGATTCAATGCGACGGTCGGTTATAACATCAATGATCGTCTTAGAAATACGATGTATGCTGCGTCTCAAAACTTCTTAGTAAATAGCCGCATTCAATCTTTCAGCAATAGCGTAGCTCCATATGAGGTGAATAATAGTACGAACCACATTCGCTCGAATAGATTGTATTCGATTTTTGCTTTTGATCTATACAAGCAAGTATTCTTGAGTGTTTCAGGTACGCAAGAAGCTGCATCTACGATCAAAGGTGGTTATTTTTATCCTTCTATGGATTTGGCATGGCAGTTTACACAATTACCTAACATGACGAATAAAGTACTTTCATTTGGAAAAGTACGTATGTCGTATGGTCAAGTGGGTGTTCAGCCTTCAGCTTATAAGTTTGGTACTACGTATGAGAATTTTACGTATGGTACGTATGATGATGCTTTGGATATCAATGAGTTTGGTGGTGGTTTTAGATTAAACGATGACCAGGGTAATGATGTACTTAGACCAGAAATTAAAACGGAAATGGAGTTAGGTACAGATTTACGTTTCTTTAAAGACCGGTTAAGCTTAGGATTGACTTATTATAAAAATGAGATAAACGATATCCTTCTAGCGGTGAACTTATCTCCTTCGTCTGGATTTCTATCCAAATACACGAATGCTGGTAAAATGGAAAACCGAGGTCTTGAGGTCGATTTAGGCTATAAGATTTTAGCGCAAACAAATTATGGTTTGGAATTGTACGGAAACTGGAACAACAATAAGAATAAAGTCTTAGACTTGGCAGGGGTAGCTCGTGTAGCGTTAACTGATCAATCGATCACTTCTAATGCCATTGTTGGTCAGCCTTTAGGAATTCTTTTCTCAAGTAAAGCAGCTAGAAATGAAGACGGCTCATTGGCTTTAGATGCCAATGGCTTCCCGAAATTAGCTCCACAACAAGGCATTATTGGTAATCCAAATCCAGATTGGCGCGGAGGTCTTGGACTTAAAGGATTTTACAAGAAATTGAATTTCAATGTATTGTTTGAGACCTTCCAAGGGGGTGATTTTGCAGAGCGTTCTCGCTTCGTCTTGAACGCATTCGGAACGTATGCAGATACGGGAAATGAAGTTACGCTGACTAAGGATCTGAAGAATTCTGCCGGAAAGGTTTTCCCAGCTGGTACGACTATGCGTGGTAATATTTATAATTTCGGTGGTGGAGATGTATTATTAGATGAAAACTGGTACAACACATTGGGTGGTGGTTTAGGTGGTTCAGCGATTAATGAATTCTCGATCACAGATGGTAGCTGGACACGTCTTCGTGAGGTTTCATTGGGCTACAACTTAGGCGGTGCGAAGTTTAGAAAAGCAACGCGTTTTGATTCGGTCGATTTATCTATTTCTGGACGTAATCTATTTATCTGGACAAAGGTGAAAGGAATTGACCCAGAGGTAAATCAATCTGGTGTAGATAATGGATTTGGTATCGAATACTTCACGAATCCAAGTACACGTTCGTGGGTGTTCTCTGCAAAATTTAATTTTTAAAATCTTAATTTGATACAATGAAAAATATAAAATATGTAGCGTTATCGCTCTTGTTGATATTTAGTGTAGGGTGTGAAAAAGTAGTTGTGGGGATCAATGAAAATCCGAATGAAATATCATCCGATTCCTTTGAAGCGGGTGTATTATTATTGAAAGGAATTGAACTCGCCAATATTTCTGTTCAAGCTGGCCATCAAACACGTATTAGTGGGATGTGGACCGGTCATACCAAAGGTTTGATCTTGTTGTATAAAAGTTTAGCTGAATACAATATCTCGGCAGAAGAATCCAATAATATCTGGCAGAATGCGTATCAAGGGGTGGTTAAACAAGCTCGTCTATTGCGTGAGCAAACAGCAACAAGCCCAAAAGCGAAACAGTATTCAGGAATCACGAAGGTGTTAGAAGCCAATACCTTGGGTACGATGGCTAGTTTGTTTGGCGATATTCCATATACTCAAATTGCTAAAGTAGACGTGGCAGATCCTAAATTTGATAGTCAAAAATTTGTTTTTGCTCAATTGCAAGTGTTACTCGATGAAGCAATCGCTGATTTGGGCGCTGCACCGAATACGGCTATTCCAGAGGATTTGATGTTTGCGGGTAATACTACCAAATGGATTAAAGTAGCACGTACGTTAAAAGCACGTTTGTACATGTACACACGTGATTACGACAAAGCGTATCAAGAAGCATCCTTGGGTGTTTTAACTGCAGCTGATGCTTTGGTTTTTACACCGCCAGCAATAGGTAATGGTAGTCAGAATCTGAACTACAAAATGATTAACCAGCGTGGTGGATACTGGGGTTTTACGGGTTCTTACCTGGATGTTTTAATGGGAACGAAACGAAACAACAAGAAAACACAGGAAAATGCACGTTTGGCTTATTTCCGATTTGATGGAGCTTCTGCAACCAATAACAAGGGAATAGCGGCAGTCAATACGCCAATGACCATAGTCGGTTCTGAAGAAACATTGTTAATCTTAGCCGAAACAGCGGTACGTGCTGGAAAAACAGCCGAAGGAATTATGCAATTGAACAAGCTAAGAGCGTATTTAGCCGGTGGCAAAGCGTTTATCAAGTTAAATGCAGCAGACGCGTTAAAATACGATGCCTATGAGTTAGCCGACTTTGAAAAAGGTGGTATTGAGAATGCGGACGGAATTGCCACTGATCGAGCTTTACTTCGTGAAATTATTGAAGAAAGATATGTGTCTGGCTTCACTGGTTTATTGGCTTTTGATGACCTAAGAAGATTGGGTTCAAAGGAGAAAGATATCGCCGTATTACCTCCGTTTAATTCGACGACGATCAAACAATATCCACAACGATTCATCGTGGCTCAGTCTGAACTTAGTGCGAATCAAAATGCGCCGGTTGATGCTGGGATATTTAGTGTCACTGAAGTTAATCGCTAAGGTCTCGCTTGTGTATATTTCAAGATAATTTAACCACCAAAACCCTCCAAGTTTAACCACTTGGAGGGTTTTGTTTACAAACCTAAAACCTATGAAATCACTTCTTCTATTACTGGCCCTTAGTCTCTTTATTCCGATATTCGGAAATGCTCAGGATGAAAAGCCAGCCGCGATTGAAAGAGCTTGTCCCGATGTCTTTTCTTTCAAAAAGAACGATCAAACGTATTCTTTTCGATATGCCAGTAATCATCCCATCGCCCAGGAGAATAAAAAAATCAAGCAATTGGTGATCTACATTCACGGGGCAAGAAGAAACGGATTAGACTATTATGAATGGGGAGAAAAAGCAGTCAATGCTGCCAATAAACAGGAGGAAACCTTATTTTTTTCACCCCAATTTAATTCAGAAAAAGATCTAGAAGACCACAAGCATGATGCGACGCATTTGTTTTGGGTAAAGAATAATTGGCGGATTGGTGATGAATCGGTATCGAGTGAAAAACGTGCGATGGCATCATCATTCAGCAGTTTTAGTTTAATTGATTCGGTCATTGCTCGTGCGTGTAATAAAAAGCTTTTTCCGAATCTCAAGCGTATAACCGTCATCGGGCATTCCGCGGGGGGGCAGTTTGTTTCCCGTTATGTGGGCATGACGCCTTTGCCTAATACATTGACAGCATACAAATTTAATTTCATTGTCATGAATCCTTCTACCTACCTGTATTTGGATGACCGTAGACCAGTACAAACCGATAAAGGGCTCGCTTTTGTTAAGCCAGATGCGACTGGATGCAGTAGTTACAATGATTACCCGAGGGGAATGGCTAATCTAAATCCATATGCTTCACTGGTGGGTGTCGAAACCATCACGCAACAATTTTTGAAGCGGGACATCAGTTATATTCTGGGTGAAAAAGATGTCAATGTAAACGACAGTAGCCTGGACAAGTCCTGCGAAGGAAATATGCAAGGTCGTTTTCGCTTAGAGCGAGGGCAATTTTATTACGAATACGTTCAGCTTTTTGCCAAGAAAAAGAAAATTCATCAGATCGATGTGGTGCCCGATGTAGCGCATGATGGTGATAAAATGGTCAATTCCGCTGCGGCACGCAGGTTTATGTTTGGTAATTAGTTGTAGCGATCCAATTGTACGAAAAACGAGGTAAATGACTTTTTTTCAAATCGAAAATGATGCCATTCTTGCGGGTCTATTTTTGATCCTTTTGGCTGGTTTATTTTATAGCACGGAATCCAATCATGGATTTTGGAAAAAATTATATGGCATCGTTCCGCCTTTATTATTTTGTTATTTGATTCCTGGTTTTCTCAATAGTTACCAAATCATACATGGAGAAACGTCTGGTTTGTATGGATTTGCCACCAAATACCTGCTGCCCGCTTCATTGATTTTATTATTATCGACGGCAAACCTGAAGGCGATTTTGGGCCTAGGAAATAAAGCGTTGCTTATATTTTTTACGGGGACATTGGGAATTATAATTGGGGGACCTATTGCCTTATATATCGTGTCTTCTTTTTCAGAACCTTTTTACCTATCAGCCCAGGAGGGAGGCTATTGGAAAGGTTTGGTAACAATCACGGGATCTTGGATAGGGGGGAGTAGTAGCCAATTAGCCTTAAAGGAGATTTATGGCTGTTCGGAGGAACTATTCGTCATCATATTGGTCATCGATGCCCTGGTGGCAAATGTATGGACAGCACTCTTGTTTTATGGAGCTGGAATCACGCAAAAAATCGATGTTTGGCTAGGTGCAGATGCCACGTTGATCGAGGATGTGAAGCAAAGTATTTTAAAGTACAAGGAAACGAAAGATAAGCCTGCCGACTTAAAAGACCTGACCTTTATATTAGGCGTAGGTTTTGGAGGAACAGCAATCGCGCATGCGGGAAGTGGTTTTATTTCAATGTTATTTGCTCCGCATCGGGATTGGCTAGTGGCGCATGGCTTAGAGCCTTTTGCTTCTTCATTCTTGTGGTTAATACTCTTGTCGACGACGATTGGTATTATCTTGTCGTTTACCCAAGTTAGAAAAATGGAAAAGTTGGGCAGCACCGATTTTGCTACTCTCTTTATTTATTTTCTCATTATGACGATTGGGATGCGTTTAGATTTATTCCATATCGGCGCGAACATAGGCTTATTGGCGGTTGCGATTATCTGGATGTTGATTCATATTCTTTCCATGTTTGTCGCTGCCAAAATCATCAAAGCACCCTTCTTTTTTGTGGCCGTAGGTAGTCAGGCCAATATTGGAGGTGTGGCTACTGCACCAGCTGTAGCAGCCGCTTTTCACCCTTCTTTAGCTCCGGTAGGAGTTTTATTAGCCGTTTTAAGCCATGTTATCGGAACTTATGCCGGTATTATTTCAGCTTGGTTGATGCAATTTGTCGGTTAACTCATCTGCATTAATCCGCTTGCTGTGTTAAGAGCGCGATGCACATTTTAATGCCTTCCTCGTAGTTTTTAATTTTGATGTTCTCGTTCGGCGCGTGGATGTTGTTGTATGGATTCGGAATGCGTAAAGAAACGGCTGGCACATTTAAGGTTTCGATGAATGAGGCCATGGGTTGGGAACCTCCAGTGGCACGTACTTTTATAAAATTCCCAACGGCTCTTTCTGTGGCTTTGGATAACCAAAGGCCAATTTCAGAATCCATTGGAGTTCTGAAAGGGAGAGATCCTTCTTTTTGTTTCAGTGTGGCTAATGTTTTAAATTGAGCTCTTTGCTGGTCTGTAGGTAAGCTATCAATTAAGGTGACGCCCTTATTTTTTAAGTAGTTTTTGATTAATTCTATCTGCCTCGATCCAGGTGTTTCGGGAACCAATCGTAAATCTAACTCAGCAATGGCCATGTTAGGAATGGTTGTGGTGACTAGTTTTCCTACATTAGATGCTTGTAAACCACGGATATTTAAGCTGGGGTACTGCATGGCTTCTTGATAACTTTCCCCTACTTTTTCTGCTTCTGCGATGCCGATTTCAGCATTTATTTCAGACATATTTTCGGGTATTTCAGCAAATGATTTTTTATCCGCTGCTGTAATGTTTACCCCATCATAAAAACCTGGGATCGTTACTCTACCATCATCATCTTTCATGCCAGCGAGGAGTTTAGCTAATTTCAGGGCTGGATTAGGAGCGTAGTTGCCATACTGCCCGCTGTGCAGATTTTCTTTGGCACCATATACCGTAAGGGTTAATGTTGCGATACCTCTGGCGCCAAACATAATGGTGGGTATATCAGAAATATGTCTTGTTCCATCCATGATCACCAAGCGATCAGCTGCTAATAGTGCACGATTCTTTTTTACTAAATCAGCGATGGTGGGAGAACTTAACTCTTCCTGAAAATCCATGATGACTTTTACGTTAAAGGCAGGCGTGATATTTCGTTTTTTCAATGCGCTGAGGGCAGATATCAAACACATGGCGGGGCCTTTGGAATCGGAAGTAGAACGAGCATATATTTTCCATTCAGGGTCAATGTTTTTCTCAATCTCCGTCCACGGAATTTCATTTCCGGCTTGATTTTTAATGACCGGTTCAAAAGGATCTTTTTGACTCCAAGCTGATTTATCTACGGGTTGGCCGTCGATTTGGAGGTAAAACAATACGTTAGGTTTCTTGGGGTCGGTAATTAATTCGGCATATAAATGCGGTATTTTGGAGGAGACAAGCTCCGTGGTCTTAAAGCCTAATTGTTGGAATGTTTGGATACACCATTTCAGATTGGGTTCAATTTGCGTGGGATAATTCCCATCATTGGGCATTTGGAGAAATTCTCTGAATGTTAAAAGTGAGCTTTTGATTTCAGATTTTTCTATTTCATTTATTTCGGATCTGGTGAATTTTTGACCTAAAACGGACAAGGATGTGAAATATAGAAGGACAAAAAGGATTCTCATTGGCTTGTCTGATTTGAGCTAAAATGTGAGAGTGAAAATAGATAGAAACATGCAAATAGCATACAATTATTTTAAAATAGGTAAGCCTTTATGGTTCTTACTCGTGTGAGCTATTTATTCAGCCTTTGGGTAATAAGCTCTCCGTATAGGAATTATAAAATTCAACGATTCAAGAAAGATTTTAAAAAATTTTGGGACAAGGCGGGGTCGGGGTGGGTAGCTTATAAATTAGTTTAAAATTCAGTGTATAAAATAAGTCAGGCCCTATTTGTCTGGAGGTGTTTGAAAAATCTCGGGTTCTCAGATCGGATAATCCATCTAATAAATCTGTCGAGGTATATCGATAACTTAATTCTAAAGCTAACGTGATTTTATTGTTAATGGCCGTTTTTACGCCAATACCAAAAGGTACATTTAGTGCTGTTTGCGTGTTCCCGCCTCTAACTTTAGTGGCCATGAAACCTATGCCACTGAATATATAGGGATTATATTTTCGATTATTTATTCCGTATTCATATGTAGAACTTAATTCGATCAAATCGGAGGTAAAACGTTTGCCTCGATAATAATTTGATGAAAAGGAACTACATGAATCATAATATTTGTCACTCGAATTAAGCATCACATAATTTAAATTAATTCGATGTGTTAAATGACTTTTTACGGATCGGGATACTTCTACTCCGGCTGAGACTCGGGCAGATTTCAGTGCGGTGGTAGCGTAATTTCTAAAAGGGGCAATGTCGCCAAAATAACCCGATGAACCCATTGAGTAGGCAATATGAGTAGGTTTTGTAAATGGGTTTTTGCCAAATATCAAAGGAGAAATCAAAAGAAAAACGATGTGATATTTCATTTTTCTTTTCCTGTTAATTGGAAATCAAATGCGGAATAACCTCCCGTATCTAAAAGGATCAATGCAATGAAGTTATCGCCTGGATTTAAGAATGAAGGGGGTATATTTCCTGAATATTCCCATCGATAGGTGTACCCCTCGGCATAACCTTTGGATACAAAATTCCCATTAACATATAATTCATATCCGTTATCAACACCTAAATAATACTTGAGGGAGCTAAGGTCGTAATTATCTAAATTAATTTTTTTTCTAACATATAACGTTTTGAATGGTGGCCAAATGGTATTGTAGTTGAAGAGTGAATCTATACCACTTGATTTTAAACTTCCAAAAGGCGCTTGGCCTGTTGGCAAAGTTCCAGAATTTGTCTTCCAATCAGAGGGTGGTGGGGTAAATGTATATTCCCAGAATGATTTTGGTTTAACGATTAACGTATCTATGTCTGGAGACTTTGTGGTAAAGCTGTCTAATACGCTATATGTTTTTCCTGCTGAATTACGGGCATAAGCCACAAAATAGTAGGTAGTTTTACTTTTAAGGTTGGTTAAATTAGCCGTGTATGAACCTTTTAATCCATCACCCATATTTAGTGTTGTACCTGTTGCGATTAGGTTGGTTTTAGTGTCGGATAAAATAAATCCGCGATTTATCGCATGGCATAAACATCCTTCATTGATTAATTCTCCGACGATATCAGCCGTAGTCAAGGTGATGTTTTTGGCCCCATCGGTTTTTAATGTGGCTAAACTATTGATTGATTCTGGTATGGTGCAACCGAATTGAACTATTCCGATGAGGAAAATAAAAATGAATTTAGCATGAATAAACCTCATCATTTTTGACCTTATTTTTAGGACTTAGAAAAGTCTTTGTGACTTCTTCCCTTAATGATGCCAATTTACCGTCTAAATTATGTTAAAACAATAATTGATTGTTAAGATGTCTTTTAGTTTTAAAACTATCATTTCGTCCGAATTCTCCTCTCGTGCTTTTTAATTGCAAACGTGGCTTAAAATAAAAAACCACATCGTTTGAGGTAGTATCTGTTATCTCGCTATTAATATTTTAATTTCGATTATGTCTATAAATGTATTTTATTAGGTAGGAAGATTGAATTTTGGACAATAATTGTATAAATCAAGACATTTTCGAGTCATATAACTCGCATTGATTCAATTTTTTTATTGATTTTTATTACCTGTTTTAGGTATCCGTTATTTTTTTCTCATTCGCCGAATAACAATGATTATTAGCGCGATTATTGCGAATAGGATTGGAAATGACATGTTATTTTTCGTTTGATCTAAGCAAATGTATTAAAATTTATGGAAGTACATCATCACACGCATATTCCTAAACAATTGAAGGAATATTTTACTGAATTCATTATGCTTTTTGCGGCAGTCACTTTGGGTTTTTTTGCAGAAAACCTGAGGGAACATTATATTGAAAAAGAGCGTGAAGAAAAATTTGTAGAGATTGTTCATGAGGATCTTATAAATGATATAAAAGCATTAAAAAAAATTCATGATCGGTATCAAAATCGAATTAAACGTGAGGATACGTTGATTAACCTACTGTCGAATCCTGATTTCAAACAAACCAACGATTTATATTATTTAGCGCGGATAAATTCAATTCGGGAGTTTTTCCATCATTCAAAAAATGGTTTCCAACAATTAAAAAATGCGGGTGGGCTTCGACTTATTGAAAATATGGAGGTAATCAAGAAGATTCAAGCCTATGAAAATAGTATTGAAGAGATGGATGAGCTTCAACAATTAACCGAAGGGTTATTAATGAATTATCGGGAGAAAATGGCTGTCATATTTAGAGGAAGTGTCTTTAATAATATGGTCGTTAATCCAGGAGCAAAGGTTTCCGAGGATCGATTTGCTAGGCCAAAAAATAACCCAACACTCATGGTTGAAAGTTATGATGCAATTAATGAATTGTTGAATAAAACCCTTTATGTACACAATAATAATTTAGGCATAGCAAATCGATCTTTGGAATTAATGCATAATGCTGAAGAACTTGATAAACTACTGACTGAAACCTACCATATTAACTAAAATTTTATCTATGGAAGTACATCACCACGCGCATTCACCCAAAAATTGGAAGGAATACATTTTGGAATTTATAATGTTATTTACTGCAGTCACCTTGGGTTTTTTGGCAGAGAATGTTCGAGAAAATTTGATTGAATCCCATAGAGAAATGCAATACATGGAATCATTAGTTTCGGATTTGGAAATTGATTATCAAACTTTAAAAAAATCAATTCCCTATAAGGAGAAAAGGGTCGAGTCAATAGATTCGTTGTTCAGATTTTTTAAGGATAACCCAAATACCGTAAAAGTTCCAGTTTCCATAATAAAACATTTTAAACGTGCTTCTTGGGAATTGCTAGCTTTTCGGAATACTACAACAATTAGTCAACTTAAAAATTCAGGAGGGTTAAGATTAATTCAAAATAAAATTGTCGCTGATTCAATAGATGTTTATGATAGTAGATGGAGTAGAATAGAAGTCCTTAACAATCGCTATTATGTTAATCAGCGTGATATTTATATTTTGGAGGAAAAGATATTGAATGCATTTGATTTTCTTGATTCATATATAAAAAATAATGGAATTGATAATCAGGATAATGTTCCTAAAAATGGATTTGTTCAAATAAATCACGCTTTTTTAGGAGAGTATTTAAATCTATTAGCTCGGCAACAAACGGTAACTCGACAAGACATTAGGTCCAATAAATTGGCGCTAGAAACTACGGGTAATTTAATCAATCTAATAAAAAGAGAATATCAAATACATTAATTTTACTTTGATTTTTACATCAATTCAAGCAAACAATTAAATCATACTTTATGAAATCTTGTTTAAATAAAATTTGCCTGATTATTCTGATTGTTACTTCTTTTCAGTCTTTATATTCACAAACACCCAAGCAAATAACCTTAGATATTGCTAAACCCTCAGAAATCAAGGATTTGGGTTTTGAACAACGTGTATTAGATGATTTTGAAAATGAAGTAAGTAAAAGCATACAACAGAAAGAAATTGCTGGAGCGGTTACTCTAATTGCTCGAAAGGGTAAGATTGTCCATTTTGAAGCGAAAGGTGAATCTCAAATGGAAACTCATATACCTATGAGAAAAGATGCGATATTCCGATTAGCTTCGATGACCAAACCCATTGCAACATTGGCTTTATTGCTTTTGATGGAAGATGGAAAATGTTTACCAAATGATCCTGTTAGTAAATTTTTACCTGTATTTGCTTCCCAGCAGGTATTGATTTCAAAAGACAGCGTGGATGGAATATGGATGTACAAGACACGTGAGGCAATTAAACCAATGCTGATTCGTCATGTATTAACTCATACCACAGGTCAACCTAGTGCCTATGGAGGAAATATGCCGGAAGCTTATGCGGCCATCACGAAAAACGTGTATTCGAGTAATATTGAAAACTATGTCAAGCAACTTGCCAGATTACCTTTGACTCATGAACCAGGGGAAGGATGGATTTATGGTCCTGGATTATTAGTTGCAGGACGTATAGTTGAAGTTATTAGTGGTATGCCCTTTCAGGATTTTGTGCAGAAGCGGATTTTAGACCCTTTAGAAATGAAGGATACGCATTTCTATTTGGA
>JACCDS010105517.1_pt1 | contig 13392 bp, 11 predicted proteins | sample 7446441 | NCBI WGS metagenome assembly JACCDS01 (sample SAMN15323445, study PRJNA562643) | freshwater metagenome | isolation source: river surface water | place: USA:Blue River Watershed | collected 2017-08-17
AAGCGCGGCCTTGCGCGCGTCCTTCGCGTGCGTGAATTCATCGAGTGCAGCGAGATCCTGCAGCGCGGTCGCGGCGCGGTAGGCTGTGGCAAAGGCCTTGTACAACTCGTCCAGCCCCGCAGCCTGCGCGATGCCTTGCCGCAGATGGGCGCGCTGCGCATCAGGCAAGCCGGTGCGCACCGGTTCCTGCGCACCACTGTCCAGCCACGCCAGCAGTTCGCGACCGGTGCTGTCATCCGGCCGCAGGATCATGCCGTCGAACAGGCGCGTGCGATCCTTGCCGACATGCGCGAGATGCTGGCTGTCGAGCTCCATGAACACCGTAAACTCGTACTCGATACCGTCCCGCATCACTGGCGCGAGGCCGATCTTGCGCACGATCTGACGGCCGGTTCGCTCATCCTTTTCCTGCACGTATTCCGTCTTCGCGCGCATCGTCGCGATCACATGGCAAGGGCTCTGCAGGATCGCCTCGACCAGCGCATTGTGCTCGGGCGTCACCTGCCGCCACGCCTGCCAGCTGTTGCCGGAGCGGTCCGCAATCTTGCCGTGCCGGTCGAGCGAACCGCCTTCGCCGCTCCATGCGTGCGACAGGCTGTCGATGATGATGGTTTGCACGCCGGCGCCTTCGAGCGCATGGATCGCGTCAATGTAGCGCCCCGGCGTGAACGGAGGCTCCAGTCGCAGCACGTCATAGCCTTCCGGCAGCAGGTCGGCGTACAGGTCGCCGCTGCCGTGCTCGGTGTCGATCATGCCAATCGGCCCGCCGAGCCCGTGCGCAATCAGCAGCGCCGAATAGGTCTTGCCGCTGCCGGCCGGACCCGACATGCCCAGCCGCAGCTTCGCGCGGCACTTGGTCGCGCGATGGATCTCAAAAGGTTTCATCAAGGCTCCTTCCATTGGCCAATGATTGTTTTCAAATGCTTCGCGCACGCCGACCTCAGCCTGCCAGCGCAGGCCGCCATCGTCGGCGAACTGATCTCCAGGGGCGGTTTCCACGGCAGCCGTCTTTCCCTCACAAGGCCGAGAATGATTTGACAGCCGATGAAGGCAAACGCTCAGTCGCCGTGATGATTTTTTTGCCAGCGTTGTCGAAGGAAGGGCGCGCGTTGGAAAGAGGAAAGCGGCGGAATTCATCCGGAATTCGTTTCCGCGGAAGTGCCGTCCCGGCATGCGCCGGGACGATGTCTGATGAAACGCCAGAGACGGAGTGTGTCAGCGCATGGCGGGCCGGGATGCGGAGCCTGCGCTCACCCGCCCGGCCCGGGCAGGCAGTCAGCCGGCAACCCGCCGCGCAATGAAGCCTCCCAGCCCGAAGACCGTACCCACGATCGGCGAACCCGAGCTGCCGCGCAGCGAGAATGCGCCGGCCATCTCCGGCGGCGCGCCATTGCTGACCGGGCCATAGAAGCGCGCGCCGAGGTGGCCGCTGGCATCGCCGTGCGTGACCGGACCGCCCAGCCTGTTGGTGCCCGTCGCCACCGGCACCGTGTTGCTGCTCTCGGCGATCAGTTGCGGACTCGGGTTCTGGTCTTCGTCGATGCGCAGGTTGAACAGACGCACACGCGCGGTATGGGCGGCGAAGTCCACGCTGATCTCGACATCGGCGGCAATCGGGTAGGGCTCGATCGCGCCGTTCGGGCTGTACCAGCCGTGCGCCAGCCCGGCGTAGCGCACCGTGCCGCCGTTCGGCAGGCTCGCCGCCGGCGTCGGCTCGCCGTAGGCGATCACGCCGCGCCGCGACTTGTTGTGTTCGTCGTCGCCGCCCCATTCGGAAATGGACACGGTGTCCTGCGTGATCCAACCGCCCAGCAGCGCATAGCGGTAGTTCCAGTTCCACAGGTTGCGGTAGCCCTTGAAGCCCGCATACGGAATATTGTCGGGCGCCTGTGTCGCGCCGTCCTCATGCAGCCGCCCCGCGTCCGTCTGGTCCGGCGTGGTGCCGCCACTGCGCCAGTCGCCGCGCCGCAGGCGCAGTCCGCTCCTGGCCGCTGCGATGCACGCGGCATCGGCGTCCGTGCAATGCTCGGTCGACAGGTCGCGGGCAAAGTACAGGTTGTTCGCATAATTCGCCTGCGTGCCGCCGCCGCTGGCAGGCTGGTTGTTCCAGAACGCCGTGTCGCTGGCAGCCGGCAGCGCCACCAGCGTCGCCAGCCCGGAACTCGCCTGCACCCGGCCGCGCGGCAGGCCGAATGTCTCGATAATGGGCGGACGCTCATGCGTGCCGTCCCATGACAGCCCGAGGCCGGACAGCAGCAGGTTTGCGGCCGTCACAGCGCCGCCCGCCTCGCGGGCCACGCGCAGGCTGGCCAGGCCCTTGTCGATCGGCGCGAGGCCGTACGCGACCTGCGCCTCGCCGCCGCGCTGGCCGGGCGTGGCCAGCAGGTCATTGGTTGATGCGCCGGTCGCCTGCACGCCGTTGGCGGTCAGCTTCAGCGCGCCGATGCGGCCGGTCTCGGCATCGCCGCTGCAGGCCGAGACGCCGGCGGCACAATTGCCGCCGCTGCCGCCGCTGCTGCTGCCGAGATACCGGTCGCCGCCGTCGCCGCTGCCGCCGCAGGCGGCAATCATGCACGCCAGCAGCGTGATGATGGCGCTGCGTCCTGTCGAAATCTTCATTGCTGCTCCCTGTCAGTGCGTTGGATGAAAGTTGCGCCGGATTGCACCGGCTCGCAGCAGAACTTAGGGCAGGGCGGGTTGCGCTCATTGAGCGCTCACAAGCGAGCGGGGAAGGGGGCCGCGCGGCGGCAGCAAAGCTTGGCGGCGCACAAGCGCGCACGCGCACATGAGGCGCGCCGGTGACCTCAGGCGGGTACGGCGGCGCTCAGCATCGCCTCGCGCGCGCGTTGCCATTCCCTGAGCTGTTGCGCGCGCATCGGTGCGCCGATCAGGTAGCCCTGGCCAAGGCCGCAGCCGCGGTCGCGCAGCAGGGTCATCGCCGCGGGCGTCTCGATGCCTTCGGCCACCACTTCAACGCCGAGCTTCTGCCCGAGCGTCAGCACGGCCTCGGCGATCGCCAGCGAACGCGCATCGCTGTCGATGTGCGTGACGAACGCGCGATCGACCTTCAGCTTGTCGATCGGCAGTTGCGCGAGCTGGCTCAGGCTGGAGTAGCCGGTGCCGAAATCGTCCAGCGCGATCCGCAGGCCCATCGCCTTCAGCCACCGCAGCGTGTTGGTCGATTCTTCAGCGCGGCTCATCACCGTGCTCTCGGTGACTTCCAGTTCGAGCATGCCCGGATCGATCGTGCTGTGATGCATCGCGGCCATCAGCCGGTCGCGGAATTCGGCCGAGCGGAACTGCACCGGCGACACGTTTACCGCGATCCGGACAGCCGGCATGCCATCGCCGATCCATTCGTCGTGCTGGCGACAGGCTTCGCGTATCACCCACTCGCCGATCTGGTGGATCAGCCCGCTGGCCTCGGCGGCAGCGATGAAATCACCCGGCATCAGCTCGCCGCCGTCGGCCTGGCGCCAGCGGATCAGCGCCTCGACCGCGGTCAGGCGGCCGCTGCGCATGTCGACGATGGGCTGGTAGGCCAGGTCGAAATCGTCCTCATGCAGGCTGCGCCGCAGCCGCTGCTCAAGTTCAAAGACGCGCGCCGTGTTGCGCCGTATTTCGTCGGAAAAATACTGGTAGTTGTTGCGGCCATTGGTTTTGGCGTGATACATCGCCTCGTCCGCCTGGCGGATCAGCGTGTCGATACCGGTGCCGTCACCCGGATAGATGCTGATGCCGATGCTCGGCGATGTATGCAGCTCGAGCGTCTCGATCCGGTAGGGTTCGGACAGCCGTTGCAGCAGGTGCGACGCAATGCCGTCGAGGTGGGACTCCGACGTCAGGTCCGTCAGCACCGCGACGAATTCGTCGCCGCCGAGCCGGCCGACCAGGTCGCTGCTGCGGACTGAGCCTTGCAGCCGGCGCGCGACTTCCTGCAGCATCAGGTCACCGACGCGGTGCCCGTAGGTATCGTTGATCGGCTTGAAGCGGTCGAGGTCGAAGAACATCACGGCCAGCATGCGCGTATGCCGGTGCGACGCGCTGATCATTTGCGTGCCCAGCTCGTAGACCAGTGCGCGGTTCGGCAGCCCGGTCAGCGGATCATGCTGCGCGGCGTGGCGGATTTTTTCCTCGGCGCGCTTGAGTTCGGTGATGTCCATCGCAAAGCCGCCGACGCCGAACGGCTCCTCGGTATCGAGGTAGCGCAGCGGGAACTTGACCAGCCGGTAGGTGTGCGGCTCACCGTCCGGATGCCGGATGTCTACCTCCAGTTCGTCGGTCTCGCCGCTGCCGAGCACCTTGCGGTTCGAGCGTGCCACGACCTCGGTCAGGTGCGGCGGGAAGATTTCGGCCATCGGGTGGTTGATGATCTCGGCTTCCGGCTTGCCGAGCACGGCGACGAAACTGCGGTTGATCAGGTGGATACGGCCATCCAGGTCCTGCATCGACACCAGCACCGGCGTGTGGTCGACTAGGCTGCGCAATTCCGAGCGTTCGCGCAGCAGCGCGGCTTCCATCGTCTTGCGCTGCGTGACGTCGGACACGAAAGACACGCCCAGCCGCCCGTCGGGCGTGTCGGTGACCGTGATCAGCGCTTCGATCGGAAACAGCGTGCCGTCCTTGCGCCTTCCCTCGAGCTTCAGCCCGTGCATCATCGGGCGCTCCTTCGGTGCCGCGAAGAAGGTCGCGCGATGCCGTGCATGGGCCGCGCGTTGCGGCGCATCCACCAGCGCCTCGATCGACAGGCCGAGCAATTCGCCGGGCGCATAGCCGAACATCTGGTGCGCCGCTCCGTTCGCGATCCGTATCGTGCCGTTTGTCTCGATGCCGAAAATGCCTTGCGACGAGGATTCGAGCATTGCCTGCGTGGTCCGCTCGTTCAGCTCCGACGAGTGCCGGATCTCGTCCAGCTTGGCCATCAGCTCACCCTTGCGCCGGCGCACCCGCAGATGGACTTCGCCGGCGATGCCGAACATCAGCGCGTCAGCGATGAAAATCCAGACCAGCGCAAGATCGGCTGGCTTGGCGCCCCGGAAGCTGAATGCCGGTTCAACGAAAAAGAACCCCGCGACCGTGACGCAAACTACGCAGGTAAACAGTGCCAGCCGGAACCCGCCATACAGCGCCGCTACCGCAGTCGCGAAGAAATAGACAGCGACCGGGCCGACCAGCTGCATGACCGGCAGCAGCGCAAACCGCAAGCCGGTCAGCCCGCCGATCAGGGCCAGCATCAGCAGGTAAGGCTTGAACCGGGTCAGTCTTTCCATCCAGGGATGGAGTCGGTACGGCAGGCAAAGTTCAGCGCCGGCGCCAAGGCACATGCGTTTTCGTCCGGCATCACCGGCGGGCGTGCCCCCGCTATAATCGCTCTCTACGCCCAATTCACGCGCGCTTGCCGCGCGACCGCACTTATCCAGCCCATGCTATCCCGACACAAAGAACAGATCGCCGCCCTTTTTGCCGACGCCGTCGCCCCGCTGCTGGCCGGTTCCGACCTGGCCGCCCCGGCCGTCACGCTGGAGCGGCCGCGCGATCCGTCGCACGGCGACCTGGCAACCAATATCGCGATGCAGCTCGCCCGGCCGCTGAAAAAGAACCCGCGCGAACTGGCGCAGGCACTGGCCGAGGCCGTGCTGGCCAACCCGGCGCGGCAGGGCCTGCTGGACGCCGTTGAGATCGCCGGCCCCGGTTTCATCAACCTGCGCGTCGCGCTGGCGGCCAAGCAGGACGTCGTGCGCCGCGTTTTTGCCGATGCGCAGTGCTACGGCCGCAGCAATGCCGGCGCCGGCAGCAAGGTGCTGGTCGAATTCGTGTCGGCCAACCCGACCGGTCCGCTGCACGTCGGCCACGGCCGCCAGGGCGCGCTCGGTGACGCCATCTGCGCGCTGCTCGAGGCGCAGGGCCATGAAGTGTTGCGCGAGTTCTATTACAACGACGCCGGCGTGCAGATCGGCACGCTGGCCGCGTCGGTGCAGGCGCGCGCGCAGGGCCGCAAGCCCGGCGACGCCGACTGGCCCGAATCCGCGTACAACGGCGACTACATCGCCGACATCGCCGCCGATTTCATGGCGAAAAAGACCGTCTCCGCCGCCGACGGCGAGCCGGTCACGGCCAGCGGCGACATCAATGACATCGAGTCGATCCGCCGCTTCGCGGTTGCCTACCTGCGTCACGAGCAGGACCTCGACCTGCAGGCATTCGGCGTGCGCTTCGACAACTACTACCTCGAGTCCTCGCTGTACACCGACGGCAAGGTCGAGGGCGCGGTCGACGCCATCCGCCAGGCCGGCAAGACCTACGAGCAGGACGGCGCGCTGTGGCTGCGCAGCACCGAGTACGGTGACGACAAGGACCGCGTGATGAAAAAGTCCGACGGCACCTATACGTACTTCGTGCCGGACGTCGCCTATCACGTGACCAAATGGCAGCGCGGCTACCAGAAGGTGATCAACATCCAGGGCAGCGACCACCACGGCACCATCGCGCGCGTGCGCGCCGGCCTGCAGGCGGTGGGCGCGGGCATACCGCAGGGCTACCCGGACTACGTGCTGCACAAGATGGTGACCGTGATGCGCAACGGCGAAGAGGTGAAGATCTCCAAGCGCGCCGGTTCCTACGTCACGCTGCGCGACCTGATTGAATGGTCGGCCGGCGACGCGCAGGGCGCCGACGGCCAGCGTGACCTCACGCGTGGCCGCGACGCGGTGCGCTTCTTCCTCATTTCGCGCAAAGCCGACACCGAATTCGTGTTCGACGTCGACCTCGCGCTTGCGCAGTCCGACGAGAATCCGGTCTACTACGTGCAGTATGCGCATGCGCGCATCTGCTCGGTGCTGGCGCAGTGGGGCGGCGACGAGGCCGCGCTGAGGGGCGCCGACCTGACGCCGCTGGCGTCGCCGCGCGAAGCGGCGCTGCTCGCCAAGCTGGCCGAGTATCCGGACACGCTGGCCAAGGCCTGCGACGAGCACGGCCCGCACCAGGTGGCGTTCTACCTGCGCGAACTCGCCGGCGAATTGCACAGCTACTACAATGCAGAGAGGTTCCTGGTCGACGACGAGGCGCTGAAACTGGCGCGCCTCGCGCTGCTGCTGGCCACGCGCCAGGTCCTGCGCAACGGATTGGAGCTGATCGGCGTCTCGGCGCCGGCGAGAATGTAAAAGCATGAAAGCACTGCAACATCCACCCGGCGCCCGGGAGCAGGGCGGTACCGTCACGGGGCTGATCATCGGACTCATCATCGGTCTGGTGATTGCCGTCTGGGTCGCCATGACCATCATGAAGACGCCGCTACCGTTCGTCGACAAGATTGGCAAGCAGGCGCAGCCGACCGGCGATCTGGGCGATCCGAACAAGTCGCTGCCGGGCCGCGGGCGCGAGCGCCGCGAGCCCGACCCCGCCGCGGCGGCCCCCGCGCGGGAAGCCGTGCCGGCCAAGGCGGCGCCGGCCGCTGTCGTCACCGTCAGCCCGTCCGCGACGCCGCAGGCTGCGCCTGCGGCCGTGACTACGGCGCCGGCCCCCGCTGCGGTCGTCCCGGCCGCACCGGCCGCGTCAGCAAATGTTTCCGCCGCGCCGGCCGGCGACGGCTTCACCTACTATCTGCAGGCCGGTGCGTTCCGCGAGCAGCAGGATGCCGAGGCGACCAAGGCAAGGCTTGCGCTGATGGGCGTGGCCGCCAGCATCGCCGAGCGCAAGTCCGAGCTGGGCAACCTGTATCGCGTTCGCGTCGGCCCGTTCGCCGATGTCGAGGGCATGAATCGCGCACGCGCGCGGCTGTCCGACAATGGCGTCGACGTCGCCGTCGTGCGCGTCCCGAAATGATTTTTTCTGACTGAGGAATATCGATGCGCATCCTGCAACGCCTGCTCTGTATCGCCAGCTTCGGCTTCGTCGCCCTGTCCGCCGCCGCCGCCCCGAACGCACCAGTCGAAGGCGCCGAATACCAGCGCCTGCAACAGGCGCAGCCGACCGAGGCCGGCAAGAAGGTCGAGGTGCTGGAATTCTTCTGGTACAACTGCCCGCATTGCTTTGCATTCGAGCCGTACCTTGCCGACTGGGCGAAGAAGAACGCCGACAAGATCGTGCTGAAGCGCGTGCCGGTCGGCTTCCGCGAATCCTTCGTGCCGCAGCAGAAGCTGTACTACACGCTCGAAGCGATGGGCCGCCTCGACCTGCACCGCGTGGTGTTCGATGCCGTCCACCAGCAGCGCATGAAGCTCAACCGCGAGGAAGAGATCACGGCCTTCATCGCGAAGCAGGACATCGACCAGAAGAAATTCGCCGAGACGTTCAATTCCTTCACCGTGCAGAGCAAGGTTGCCCGCGTGCGACAGCTGCAGGACATTTACCGCATCGACGGCGTGCCGACCATCGCGATCGACGGCCAGTACATCACGTCGCCGGCGATCGTCGGCAAGACCATGCGCGGTTCGTCGGAAGAGGCCATGAACAGCGCGACGCTGCAGGTGATGGACGCGCTGGTCGCGAAGAAGGCGAAGTGAGCCGGACTGTCGTCTGCCTGCTTTGAAGCGCGTATTCATCACGGGCGCGTCCAGCGGGCTCGGCGAGGCGCTCGCGCGTGAATATGCGGAGCGCGGCGCCCGCGTCGGCCTGCTCGCGCGCCGCGAGGACGCGCTGCGGCGACTCGCCGGCAGCCTGCCGAACCCGTCGCTGCACGCGATCTATCCGGCCGACGTGAATGACCGCGCGGCGCTGCGCGCCGCAGCGGCCGACTTCATCCGGCTGACCGGCGGCATCGACATCGTGATCGCCAACGCCGGCATCTCGTACGGCACGCTGACCGAGCGCAGCGCCGACCTCGACGTGTTCGCGCAAGTCATCCAGACCAATGTGGTGGCCACGGCTGCCACCTTCGCGCCGTTCATCGACGCGATGAAGGCGCAGGCCGCCGCCGGCGAGCGCGGTCTGCGGCTGGTCGGCATCGCCAGCGTGGCCGGCATCCGCGGCCTGCCGGGTGCCGAAGCCTACAGCGCGTCGAAGGCCGCGGTGATCAGCTACTGCGAATCGCTGCGCGTTGAACTGCGTGCGCATGGCATCCGCGTGGTGACGATCGCGCCCGGCTACATCGACACGCCGATGACGCAGGTGAACAACTACCCGATGCCCTTCCTGCTGCCCGCCGATCGCTTCGCGCAGCGCGCGCGCCGCGTGATCGACGCCGGCCGCAGTTATGCCGTCATCCCTTGGCCAATGCGCGGCGTCTCCTGGCTGCTGCGCGCGTTGCCGAACTGGCTGTATGACCGGCTGTTCGCGCGCGCGCCGCACAAGCCCTCGTACGACGACATTCATTCACCCAAATGAACGACCTGCTGACCGATGCGACCGGCGTGTTTCACCGCCCGTTCGACGGCGAGCCGCGCATCGTCTCGCTGGTGCCGTCGGTCACCGAGCTGGTCTGCGCGCTCGGACTGACGCGCCATCTGGTCGGCCGCACCGGCTTCTGTATTCACCCCGCCGACGAGCTCGCGCAGGTGCCCAAGATCGGCGGCACCAAGGACGTGAACATCGAAAAGATCCGCCGGCTTGCGCCCACGCACCTGCTGGTGAACATCGACGAGAACGAGAAGCCGACCGTCGATCAGCTCGCGGAATTCGTGCCGAACGTGGTCGTCACGCATCCGGTGGCGCCGGCGGACAACCTTGCGCTGTACCGGCTGATCGGCGGCGTGTTCGGCGCGACTGACGCGGCCGAGTTGCTGTGCGCGGAGTTCGAGCGCGAACGGGCGCTGACGCTCGCCGCGGCCAGCCAGCCCCGCCGCGTGCTGTACTGCATCTGGCAGGATCCGTGGATGACGGTGTCGCGCGACACCTATATCGCGCGCATGCTCGAACTGATTGGCTGGCAGCAGTGGGTCGCGCCGTCGGACCGGCGCTATCCGGAATTCCGCTGGAGCGAGGCGCTGGCCGGCGAAATCGACGAGGTGCTGCTGTCGAGCGAGCCCTATCGCTTCACCGATACCCATGCGGATGCGCTCGAGAAGCAGCTTGGCAAGCCGGTGCGGCTGGTCGACGGCGAAATGCTGTCATGGTACGGCAGCCGCGCGATCGACGGCCTGCGCTACTTGCGCGAACTGGCCGCAGGCTGAGCGCTCACGAGCCTGTCTCGGAACAGGCGCTTATTTCTTCTTGCTGTTCTTGACCAGCATGCGCGCGAATTCGTAGACCAGCGCGCGATCATGCTCATTCAGCTGCCGCAGTTGCGCGGCCAGCTTCGTATCGACCGGCGACGATGTCGCACCAGCGTCCTTCGGCGCTTCGAGCGTGCCGAAGCGCAGCCAGTCGGCCGGAACCCCCAGCCAGCCCGCCAGCGCGCGCAGCTTTTCCTGGGTCGGAATCGATTCGCCCTGTAACCACTTGCGCGCTGCATGCGCCGTTACCGAGCGTCCATTGAAGTGAAGATTGAACTCGCGCGCGAGCAGGGTTGGACTGGTCGGCGAGTGATCGGCATTTTGTAGCGCCTGTTGCAGTCTCTGGCTGAACGCCAGTCGTTCTTGTGACGAGCTCATGCTGACGACTATTCCATACCGTCATGTAACAGTCAGTTCTTTGTTACTGGATTGTGTGTAAAAAGGTAAAAATAGAAATCCCCTCCAGCGCGCCGATATAGGAAGAAACCACCTGGACGCTGATCGGCGCTGGTAAAGGTGCGCGGCATGCCGGCCGCGCGTGGTCGCAGCGAAAAGCCTTGTTTGCATCAAGTGATTGGTCAGGCGCTCATCGCGTCCGACGTCCCCTTGCGCACAAAGCGCAGTACGCCGTCGCTGCCCTCCTGGCGCGCCAGTTCGCCGGCCTGCCACAGCCGGTGCAGGTGTGCGAGCGCCTCGCCCATGGCGAAAGTCAGCTGGTGGGTGTCGAGCTCGCGACGGAACATCAGCGGCACGATGTCGGCGGCCGACTGTGGCGTCACGCAGGCCTCGCGCACCTCGGCCAGCCGTTCTGCGTGATGCGCGCCGAGCTGCGCGATACGCCGCTGCAGCCCGCGGAAGGGTTTGCCGTGCGACGGCAGCACCAGCGTTTCCTGCGGCAGCGGCACGAACTTTTGCAGCGAATCGAGGAAGTGGCCGACGGCGTCCGACTCCGGCTCGATCGCGAACACTGAGGTATTCGTCGAGATTCGCGGCAGCACCATATCGCCTGACACCAGCACGCCCAGTGCCTCGCAGTACAGCGCCGCATGCTCGGGCGAATGCCCGGTACCGGTAATCACGCGCCAGTCATGCGCGCCGATCTTCACCGGATAGCGTTCGTCGAGGCGGATGAAATGTTCGGGCACCGTCGGCACCAGTGTCGGGTAATAGGCCTTGCGCCCCTCCAGCTGTGCGAGCTTCTCCGGATCGGTCAGCCCGTGGCGGCGGAAGTGCGGCACCATCGACGGGCCGTCGGCGCCGGGCAGCGCCGCCGACATCATTCGCGCAAACGCATATTCACCGACCGTCATCCACAGCGACGCATTCCAGCGTTCGCACAGCCAGCCGGCCAGGCCCACATGGTCCGGATGGCAGTGGGTGGCGATCACGCGCGTGACCGGCCGGCCGCCCAGCTCCTGCGCGAACACCTGCTCCCAGGCTTCACGGGTGGCGTCGGTCGCGATCCCGCAGTCGACCACGGTCCAGCCGTCGCCGTCTTCCAGCAGCCAGAGATTCACATGGTTCAGCGCGAACGGCAGGCCCATGCGCAGCCAGCGCACGCCGGGTGCGACGTCAACCGCCTGGCCGGCGGCGGGCAGCGTGTCGCCCAGCGGATAGGTAAGTTCGTGTTCCTGTGGATTCATGTCGGATCTTCCGTGGTTCGGGCGGGCAGGGATTCCAAAACCCCGGCGTCCCGCCTACAATAGCCAGCAATTGACGTTTACGTAAACGTCCATTCTAGCAAGCCGGGGCAGTCCGTACATCAGGGGCTGTCCCGCCTGCGATCCGGAGACCATGGCCACTTACACCATCACCGAGCTGGCGCGCGAATTCGACATTACGCCGCGCGCGATCCGCTTCTACGAAGACCAGGGCCTGCTCAGCCCGAGCCGCGAAGGCACCGGCGGTCGCACGCGCGTCTATGGCGCACGCGACCGCACGCGCCTGAAGCTCACCCTGCGCGGCAAGCGCCTCGGGCTGACCCTGTCCGAGATCAAGGACCTGGTCGACATGTACGAGTCGCCGAAGGATTCGGCTGCGCAGCTCAAGCGCTTCCTCAATGTGCTGGCGCGCCATCGTGAGGCGCTCGAACAGCAGCGCGAAGACATCGAGGTCACGCTGGCCGAGATCGCCGTGCATGAGGAGCAGTGCCGGCGGATGCTGGAAGAAGGCATGCCGGCCGAAGAGGCCGCCGCCGGCGGCGCTGCCCGGGCCGCCTGAAAAAACAAAGACAAACAGCCAAGGAGACTTCATGACCGACCTGCCGGGACTCACGTTTGACCACGGCGAAGACATCGCCGCGCTGCGCGACGCCGTACGCCAGTTTGCCGCCGCCGAGATCGCGCCGCGCGCCGCCGAGATCGACCGCAGCGACCAGTTCCCGATGGACCTGTGGCGCAAGATGGGCGAGCTCGGCCTGCTCGGCATTACCGCCGACGAGGAATACGGCGGCTCCGCGCTGGGCTATCTCGCGCATATCATCGCGATGGAAGAAATCTCGCGCGCGTCGGCATCGGTCGGGCTCTCCTACGGCGCGCACTCGAACTTGTGCGTCAACCAGATCCGCCGCAACGGCACGCCCGAGCAGCGCGAAAAATACCTGCCGAAGCTGATCTCCGGCGAGCACGTCGGCGCGCTGGCGATGTCCGAGCCGAACGCCGGCTCGGACGTCGTCAGCATGCGGCTGCGCGCCGACTTCAAGGGTGACCGCTGGGTGCTCAACGGCAGCAAGATGTGGATCACCAACGGCCTCGACGCCGACGTGCTGGTGGTCTATGCAAAGAACGACATCGAGGCTGGCCCGCGCGGCATCACCGCCTTCCTGATCGAGAAAGGCTTCAAGGGCTTTTCCGTCGCGCAGAAGCTCGACAAGCTCGGCATGCGCGGCTCGCACACCGGCGAGCTGGTGTTCCAGGACTGCGAAGTGCCGGCCGAGAACGTGCTCGGCGGCCTCGGCCGCGGCGTCAACGTGCTGATGTCGGGACTGGACTAAGAGCGCGCGGTGCTGTCCGGCGGTCCGCTGGGCATCATGCAGGCGTGCATGGACGCGGTGGTGCCGTATGTGCACGAGCGCAAGCAGTTCGGCCAGCCGATCGGTGAATTCCAGCGGATGCAGGGCAAGCTCGCCGACATGTACACGACGTACTCCGCGTGCTGCGCGTACGTCTACGCGGTTGCGCGCGCCTGCGACTCCGGCCGCGTGACGCGCAAGGATTCGGCGGGTGCCATACTGTATGCGGCGGAG